>Ga0105359_10004227_pt1 | contig 11533 bp, 7 predicted proteins | sample GOMGulsemesocosm_6_FD_83659 | JGI IMG/M metagenome (GOLD analysis project Ga0105359, IMG submission 83659) | Methane-oxidizing microbial communities from mesocosms in the Gulf of Mexico - GOM8C Gulf of Mexico | ecosystem: Environmental > Aquatic > Marine > Cold seeps | place: Gulf of Mexico... | reverse complement strand
ATAAGGCATTGTTGGAGGTAAAAAAAGAGGGGGTTATAAAGAAGTAGATCATATTATGAAATAGGATAATTCACAGCAGTTTTACTACCGTTGCGTATTACCCTTGATCTTCATTGAATTCACAACCCATGGTGGACATTTTAGGAAGAAAATTAACGGGATAAAATGAGTGAGCCATGATCGCGAAACGCTATCCATCATTTTCATTCTAATCGAATCATTATGTTAGTTTTGTTTCGCCGACAATGCCCATATGCCAGCAGTTGATAGCAGCGACCCACCACAGAGATTAAAGACACGTTGAGTTTTTTGTGAGGACAAAAGCTGCTTAGCTTTACCAGCAAACACAGCATATAAGGTTGCATTTAGAGAGGCTAAGGCCACAAATGTAATTGCAAGCAACCAAAGCTGATTCGTAACATCTGAATGTGTATTTACAAATTGAGGTAAAAACGCAATAAAGAAAATAATTCCCTTAGGGTTCAATGCTGTAACGATATATGTATTTGTAAATAGTTTCCAATTCGAAGTCTTTTCTTCACTTTCGCTAATAGCGGGCGGCTTAACTCCTGCCATAAATAGCTTAAGACCTAAGAATATTAAATATAGCCCTCCAACCCATTTTAATGCTTGGAACCAAAAAGCTGATTCAGCTAATAGAACCCCCAAGCCAAGTAAAGAAAGGGCAAGTGCCGTAGAGTCACCAAGTGCAACTGCCATTATTAAAGGAGTCTTTGCTTTATACCCATGAGACATAGAATAACTTATCACTGTAAGAATGGTGGGCCCTGGAATACTCAGTAATATTATTGATGCTGCGACAAATGTAATCCATATTTCAATGCTCATAAATACTCCGATGTAAGTTAAATGCTTGGTAGTGATACTTATCATTTAAGTGATAGTGATATTCACAAGAATAGAAACCAAGCTGTTTACTATAATTTGTCTAAATAAGTATATATAGTTAAAATAGGACAAAATGTATTTAGAATCAGTCAGTTTATGTCAAAAAAATTATTTACACATACTCCATTAAAATTCCAAAAATTACCGCAACCAATTTTCTTTCAATTGCGTTCAATGCCCGAAAACACAATCTATGTTCCCCATCAACACCTATGGGGGGAGTTTGTCTATTCCTTCAGTGGGACATTAGAAATGCAAGCAGAAGGTAGTGAGTTTCGTGTTCCTCCTAGTTATGGATTATGGCACCCACCCAATACTGAGCATCATGGGGGAAACCGCCAAGCCTCATTTCACTGTTCGATCTATATTGACCAGGAACTAGCTGCCCAACGCAAAATGCCTGAGGAGACTTGTGCCTTGATGGTTAATCCAATGCTGAGAGCGATGTTAAACCATTTACGGCTCAACCCGCCACGGTCTCTTTATGCATTGGAGGAAAGTAAATTATTAGACGTGATTTTGGATCAATTGGCCATTGCTCCGATCGCTGGTAGTTACCTTCCCGATTCCAATGACCCTATATTAATTAGGGCGCTAATGTATTTGAAAGACAACCCTCATGACAATTGCTCTCTTAAAGATTTAGCGGAGCATTTGGGGACATCAGAGCGAACCTTAGCGCGTAAAGCGCAACGTGATTTAGGCATGGCGTTGAGTGAATGGCGTCAACGTCTGAAGGTGATGCGTGCCATTCCCATGTTGCAAGAAGGAGCAAGTATTGAAAGTGTGGCTTTGGATCTTGGCTACAGTACAGCTTCTTCTTTTATCGTTATGTTTAGGCGATTGCTTAATACAACTCCTAATGAATATCGAAAAAGTGCTGGTTAGGTGGCATATTGTTATCATGTTTCGAGGCTGTTGTTAGCCACTAAGTAAAATCCATTGTGTAGCCGACTTTGGAACACTTGCGGTATTGAAATTTGTATACAGCAGGATTACCCCCTTTTAATAGTGCTCTAAAATACTTAACCATAGATGAGGTTTAATCATTTCTTTGCTCAAAGACTGCTCTAGTGCTTTACCGGATAAAGACACTCAATCCTCTTTATTGGCATCACCCTAAACTCACTCGCGTCGCCGCAATGATGCTGCCACTCCCTTTGCGGCCATGAAGGGTAGCCAGGCGTTTTTTCGCAAACCTGTTGCTTGATTACAGCACTTGCAGATCTCTTCGCTGGCTTTAATTGCGTCAGCGGAAATCGAATCGGGATGACATTTAAACTTGGGTAGTTTCACCTGATCTCCTTGACCGTTAACATCTCAATATTGGACAAGTAATATGATAGTAGGGACTTCAAAGAGTCATCAAACGCAAATCGTTGATGGATGACAAGGGAAGATCGCAGGGTACATACACGTTCAGCAAAAGGGCCGTTAATGGTCGGTACCGTCTATAGCCAATCAGAGGTTAGACAAGAACTTAGTACATACTGGTTGGAGGCTTAAAACTTACCGGGTTTAATCTTTGGGCTCTGTATTCCAATCTTTCGGCCAAAAGCTTAGCCAGCTTTACAAGTGCTAATATCTGCGGATGCTTTGAGTTAATTAATCACTTTGGCTATTCTTCTGGTAAATCGATTTGCCTAATGAGGTAAAGTGATTGTCGTGTCGCGCCAGGGCTTCAGAGTGACCGACAAATAAGTGTCCATCAGTTTTTAACAGCGCCGCCATTTTCTCTAGTAACTTGGCCTGGGTTTTTGTATCAAAGTAAATCATTACATTGCGACAAAAAATAAAATCAAAGGGGCCTTTCAGCGGCCACTCTTGCATTAAATTTAAATGTTTAAACGTTATTATCTCACGTAGTTCTGACCGTGCCCGAACACTGCCTGTTTGGCTACCAGAACCTTTGAGGAAATATTTATTCAAATACCCTTTAGGTAGTGTCTCCACTTTTCCTTGAGAATAGATCCCTGTCCTGGCTTGACTCAATACATCTGAATCTATATCGGTCGCTAAAATACGCACATCCCAATTGCTTATGTCTATGTTTGAACTCAGTAGTTGCATCGCCAGGCTGTAAGGTTCCTCCCCCAGTGAACAGCCCGCAGACCAGATACGTAACCGCCTTTTACCTGATAGTGCTAGCTGAGGAATGATTGTCTTACCGATAAAATCAAAGTGATGACTCTCGCGGAAAAAGGCCGTCAAGTTTGTCGTCATGGCATTGGTGAACAAGCCAAACTCATTATTATCATTCTTAATGTATGTTAGATACTGATCAAAACTTCGTAAATCCAATTCTCTTATGCGCTTCACTAATCGATTGTAGGCCATCTCTTTTTTATGATCCGCCAGCACAATACCGGCGTGCGCATAAAGTATTTTTTTTATTGTATTAAAATGCTCGTTAGTGAAGTTGAATTGATGTTGTTGGGTGACGTTTGATTGCATCGAGAACCTCTTCACGAAATAGATTTACAGCGGGAGTAGTATCAAACTGGAAATAATATACTGTGTACAAACAATATTAGATCTTGTAATTGTTTAGGAGCTTAACCCATTGGCTGCTTGTGATGTTATTTGTAATTTTCCGCTTTAACTCTTTTCCCCATCAGGAGAATTGAATAACTTAAACTCTTTTCGGCTAAATGAAATATAGCCTACATTTGTACAAAAAAGGGACAAATTAGAAGTTTCAATATTTCCTAATGATATATATGGAAACTTACCGCAAAGATGTTAGAGATGAGCAGGCTGTTTGAAATTGCGGTCAGTGTGTGAACTGATGAGCCAGTTCTTTAGCTTTTTGTAAATTAACTCGTTGTGTAATTCCAATTCTGCTGGAAATGATCACAAATTAAATGTGCATAATTTAGCCGCTTAAGGAGAGAACCTGAAACAAAACAGTCACTTTCGCAGAATGTTAAAACACAGGTTTAAGCGCTAGACGAAGTAGAGGTAACGGCTTCAATTTAATCGATTAGGAATAGCCCAACTTAATCACTGAGTTAACTGTCAATTGATAAGTGGTGAATGTGTTGCCCAAAAGCTGTGTTTCATAAACTTTTTTAGCGACTTTTCGTAAAAACTTATATTGAGGACGAGTGTGCAGGAAATGTATATAGATCTCATCGTGACCAAAATCCTTCGCCCAACCAATCATCTCAGCGAAAACCCTTTTACCCAGACCCCAAAAACTATGATCCAGAACAATCGCTATCTCGTATTTTCCTTCTTCTAGCTGTATAGCGCACCAACCCGCTAGGGTGCCATCTGCATAGATAGCCCGTACTTTACAGCCTTGAATGCTATCTACCGTGATTTTCACATTCATCCAGGCATTCACTGATTCTAAGTCGAATAACTGATGTTCGATTAAGTGCTCTCTGATTTTCTGCTTATTCAACAGAGACATCAAGTCGTTGATATTGACTTGCTTAAAACTTACATATTGTATTTTTTTCATAGCTTCTCGTTATGTTTATTGCAGGGAAAAATATATTAAACACTACAAATAAATTGTTTTGAGAGTACAAGTGTATCTTTTAAACGGACTGATGCCCTTGCCATTTGGCAAGATGATGATAAGTGTTAAATGGTTATTTCGATAAACGCGATAAACTAGACTCCGTGATTCCTAGATAAGAGGCTAAATGATATTTGGGGATGCGCAATGCGAGTTGGGGGTTTTGCAAAACAAACTCTTGGTAGCGGGTTTTTGCTGTATTGATTAAGAAGCTGCGCTCACGGTTCATCTTATTAATGAGTGCAAGCTCTAGCAGTTTTCTGCCTAATCGCTCTATCTTAGGATGAGCGTCGTACAGGGAGGCAAAGTCTGAATGATCGGCGACAAGCAGCGTGGTATCTTCAATGGCTTGCATGCCATATGGTGATGTTTGACCCAGAAAGTCCGCAGAGAAAGCCGTAGTTATCATGTTTTCAGAAATAAATGACTTGTTCCATTCGTTGCCATCCTCCTCCATACAATAATAGCGAACGAGTCCTGAGCATATAAAAAAGATACGACTCCTTTGATTGTCCGGGCCTAAAATATATTCTTTATTTGCAAAAGCTCTTTGGCGAAAAATTTCTAATAGCGCCTTAGCGTCATTTTCACTTAAGGTCGTATACTTTTCTACATAGGCTAAAAAATGCTGCGAATCTGTATTATCCATAAAATATCATGCAACTTTAAATCAAGTTTCGGGGGTTAGTAGTGTCCACAACATTGAGCAGCATAGTGCTCTAGATCTTATCTGATTTCAGTTAACTGTCGAATTGGCATCATTATATAGCACATATTGAAGAGGAAGAATAAGCTCTGGATTAGAGAACATGCGATCAAGTCCGGTGCGCCTCTGGCATCCAGAGCATTCTGAGATCTAGGCATCGCACCCAGAGGGCATGCTAACTACAGACATGCTGGTTGCCTGCCGAAAGTTATCATACCCGTGGGTGCGATAACAACGAGATCGGGATGCTTTAGAGCCCGCAGAGAAGATACCGGACTTAAGCGCATGTTCCTTAGCTTTGAAGTGCGTCTGTTAGTCATTATTATATAATCACTAACAGCCTCTAGGAAAAGGTTCCGAGGGGATTTGTCCGTTTGCTCTAATCCAAACAGCTCTACGCCAGGGTGCATATCCTCCCTGGGCTGATCGTCATAATGCTAAGTCTTTTCTAACACTGGGCGATCACTTTAAGACTTGACCATAAGTGCTTACAGAGCCTCCTGCCCTTATAGACGATCATTAAATATAGCCTATAGAAGCAGTGGACTTTCTCCCATGCAGCTTAAACCCTCATAAAATTATGATCTATAATTTACTCACCCAGTACCGATAATTTTTATGCAGGTTGATGTTATGTTCAAAAGCACTACCGATATAAGGCTATTGTGGATGAAAAAATTCATGATTATGCTCGTTGCATTGATCACCTTGAGTACTCCACTACACGCCTTGGAAATTAAGCTTCCAGTGACCTCGAAATACTTGAGTAGAGACAATTTCAATATAGGACTACTGAAACTGTTACTGAGTAAAATCCCTGGAGAGCACAAAATATCGTCTACCGTCCTTCAATATACGCAAGCCAGGATTGTGAAGGAGTTGCAAAAAGGAGAAAGCATAAATTTATATTGGATGGGGACTTCGCCAGAATTAGAACGTGACTTACTGCCGATCTATTTTCCTATTTATCGTGGGCTATTGGGACATAGAGTATTAATAATACATAAAAACGATAAAAGTAGGTTTGATAATATTACTTCACTAAACGGCCTTAGAAAATATATCGGAATCCAGGGAATAGGCTGGTCAGACATAAAAATTCTTGAAAACTCAAATTTAATGCAAAAACAAGCAGCGTATGAAAATATTTTTAGTTTGATGAATCGCGGCCGTTACGATTATTTTTCGCGAGGTATCAACGAGGCATACAGAGAAGTAGCGTCCAGACAAAGTGCAATGCCAAATTTGTACATTGATGAAAACATATTATTGGTATATCCATTTGCTTTTTATTTGTTTACTAACCCTGGTAATGAAGAGCTAGCGGGATTATTAACTCAAGCTTTTAATCAGGCATATGATGACGGTAGTTTTCTGGACTACTTTTACCAGCACTCTGAAACGCTAGAAACATTTAAGTTAATGAACATAAAAAAAAGAGTCCGCTACGAAATTGCTAACCCTTTCCTTACTTCCCAGACAAAAGCGTTAGCTGATAAATATTGGCATTAACAGAGAGTATCAAAACATTATTCGAAACTGAATAATAGTCAATCTCATTGATTAACAGAATGATTTTAAATCAGTTTTAGTTATAATTCACTGATCAATTCGCGCATCGCTCGCGTGAAAAATAGAAATCAGGGATTTATGATGCTTAGGATTATTAAAGCGCTCTGCAGCTTACTTTTATTAACTACCCTCAACCTGAATGCGGCACCAAATGTTATTGAGGCCCCGCCGGCCTTAAAGCAGTGGCAGGGCTGGGTAGTGCATCAGTACCCTGAGTTGAACTGTAGCCAGGGGCCTGAAAGTCTCAGGCGTAATTGCCACTGGCACTCTCCACTAGATGTTGAGGTCAGCACTGGCCAGATCAGTTTCTCGCAACAACATATACTTGAGAAACAGGGCTGGATTGAGTTACCGGGTGACAGGGATTCATGGCCCAGTGTAGTGCGGGTAAATGGCGACCCAGAGAAAATCATGCGCCACAACCAGCAGCCTGCCCTCTATTTGCCCGCCGGTGAATACTTAGTAGAAGGTAGTATTTCGATCAGCGCCATGCCGCTATCACTGAAACTTCCCAGCTCCAGCACTTTTGTCAATTTAACTATTAATGGCAAAAATATTGGTCAGGCCAGTGTTGATAATCAATCTTTGTTGCTCAATCAAACCGAAGTAAAAGTCACCAAAGCCAGTAATAGCTTGAATGTGCAAGTGTATCGATTGATTCGCGATGGTTATCCGCTTTGGTTGGAGAGCCAGATTGAAATAAACGTATCAGGCGATAGACGTATTGAAACGTTGGGCAGGGTATTACCAGCAGGCTTTGAGCTGACGGATGTGCGCTCAAAACTGCCATTGCGTGTCGATGCAAAAGGAGACATGCAAGTCCAACTAGATGCGGGTCGTCATGTTATTCATTTGCAGGCGCGGCTGGTGGAAGATGTCGATAATTTTACAGTTGAGACTCGCAAAAATTGGCCGGATCAAGAGCTGTGGAGTTTTGCTGCTAATCGCAGCTATCGGATTGTCGATGTCAAAGGGACGCCCATTGATGGCGGGCAAACCAATATGCCCCAGCAGTGGAAAAACTTCAGTAGCTATCTGTTAACCCCAGAGCAAAGCTTAACCCTGAATGAGAAAAGCCGTGGCGATGTTAACCCCGATCAGCATCAGTTGAGTTTAGATCGACAGTTATGGCTGAGTTTTACAGGAGAAAATTTCACCTCACAGGAAAAAATTTCCGGAACTATAGGGTATTTGGATCGGCTGCGTGCCGGTACTGACTACAGCGCCGGACGTATCAGTATCAACGGCAATCCAGTGTTGCTCACCAGCGTGGATGCTGATCAGGGGGTAGAAATCTTACCTGGGCCTATCAACATAAACTCAGTGGGTATTGTGCGAGGGCGAGATGTCGCTGTGAACCCTTGGTCAAGTGAACTCAACAGTGCATCGCTGCAAGTGAACCTGCCTCCAGGTTTTAGCATGTTTGCGGTAAGCGGGGCGGATAGCGTCTCGAACGATTATCTGTCGAGCTGGAACTTGTGGGAAATCTTTATTGCCATCTTGTTTGTAGTTGTGCTGTGTAAACAATATGGCCTAGTGGCAGGGGGCGTCGGACTGCTCTACGCTCTGTCGATCAATAATATTGAGGGCGCTCCGAGCATCATTTTACTGTTGCTGATTATAGGTTTGCACTTTGTGGTCAACGTCCTGGCAGAGAATAAAGTGCGCGCAGTACTCACACGTATTTATCAGTTGGGGTTAGTACTCGTGTTATTGAGCTTTTTACCTTTTGCGGTGGAGCAGGCAAGGCTGGCTATTTATCCGCAACTGGAAAAACCTTATTCGATGGATAGCTCAAGTTACAGCGATGATCAGGAAGAGCTCTATGACATACAGCAGGAACAAACACAGATGCCATCAGCCTTGATGCAGAGCAAAGAAATAGTACGCGAAAAGGTTCGGGCGATCAAAAAACAGGCCGCTTCCGGATCTATGCTACCTGCGCCAGCACCTGGATACCAAAAACGCTATCAAGAGGGTGAGGTAGTGCAAACCGGACCGGGTATGCCGAGTTGGCGTTGGAATAAAGTCGATATTAGTGTCAGCGGACCAGTAATCTTGGGTCAGAGCATACAATTGACTATTACTCCCCCCTGGGTCAATCGCAGTTTGAATCTGCTGCGTATTGTTTTGTTTGTATTATTGGCATACCTATTGTGGCGTCGCCAGAGCGTTAATGACCCAAGTTCGGGCAGTGCAGCACAAGCCGCAACTGCAACCTCTAAACCCGTACAGCCAAATGCAGCGGCTAATTCTGCAGCCAGTGCCAGTTTACTAATGGTTGCAGCAGTGCTCGCTTTTTCAGGTCTGGGTTCAAATCAAGCCTTAGCTGCTGATTTTCCGACACCGCAGATGCTCGAAGAATACTATCAAAGGCTTAATCAAGCAGCTGAGTGTCAACCGGATTGCCTGGCGATTAATCGATTGAATATTCAAGCCAGTGAATCAGTAATTGTATTGAATATGGATATTGCGACACTGGCTAAAGTACCTTTGCGTTTGCCCCTGAGCGTGGCAAATAGCCGCAGTGTCAAAGTAACAGTCAACGGTGAGGCTACTAAGCAGCTGAGTCTCTACCGCAATCGTGCGTACTTGTTACTAGGCAAAGGTTTACATCGTGTACAGCTGCATCTATCGGTGACTGATTTAGCACAATTGCAATTACAGTTTGATAATATTCCGCAGCTCACCCGTTACTCAGGAGAGGGCTGGCAAGTATCAGGTATTCATAAACAAGCGCTGCCTAGTGGTCGCATTTCACTGCGAAAATTGAAGAAGCAGCCAGTGACAGAGACCGAGAAACGTTTAACTGCCAGTCCAATTCAGCCACTGGTTAAAGTGACCAGAGTGTTATCTCTGGATGTGGACTGGACACTGACAACAACCGTCAGCAGGGTCGCACCTGCCAGAGGTCCGATTAATCTCAGGGTTGATTTACTGCCGGGTGAATCAGTGACCACTGCCGGGGTGAAAGTGGAAAACAGCAAAGTACTGGTAGATTTAGGGCAAAACAGCGGCAGTACCAGCTGGCGCTCAGACTTGCAAAAAACGTCACCTGTTACTTTAACTGCCACTGATTCGAAGGATTACTTTGAGGTGTGGCAGCTGAACCCTTCGCTTAAATGGCACGCCAGTTATCAGGGAATCGCACCGATTAAATCCAATGCTGCGAACTTGACCTGGCAGCCAGTGGCAGATGATCAGCTGGCAATCTCTCTGCAAAAACCTGAGCCACTGGCAGGGGTGAGTTATGCTATCGATGGGGTAACCATGCACTACGCTCCAGGAAAACGCCTGGCTAAAACGGTCTTAGAATTGGCTTTTCGAGCCAGTAAAGGTAGCGATTATCCACTGCAGTTACCTGCAGGTGCTGATATCAGCAGTATTAGCTTAAACGGTAACAGCATCATTTATGTACAAGAGCAAGGCACAGTAATTTTACCGATTCCGCCGGGCAAGAGCAGCGTTGTACTGGAATTTAGCCGCAGTGAAAAGTTGCAGTTAGTCACACATACGCCGGTGCTGGCCATCCCCGGTGCCACGAACATCAAGATAGAATCGAGCATGCCATCAAACCGTTGGATTCTGGCAGTCAGTGGGCCATTGATTGGCCCGGCTATCTTGTTTTGGGGGGTGCTATTAATGATACTGGCGATAGGTTTTGTGCTTGGACGCCAACAGTGGTCACCGCTGAAAAGCTGGGAGTGGATGTTGATGGGCACAGGTGTCGCCACTAGTTTCTGGCCAATCACACTGTTAGTAGTGTTGTGGTTTTTGGCATTGGCTAAGCGCGGATCACTGGTGAACAGTGAGACCAGTGCCAGAAAATATAATCTGCTACAAGTCGCCATCGCTGTACTGACTTTTGTCATGTTACTGGCATTGGTGGGCAGTGTAGCCAGCAGCTTAATGTTTGGATCACCGGATATGCAAGTGACAGGTAACGGCTCCTATGCGACCAGTTTGAATTGGTATCAGGATGCTATAATCGGCAACTTGCCAGAGACTACTGTGATCAGTGTGCCTATGTGGAGTTATCAGGTATTGATGCTGTTATGGTCAATCTGGCTGTCGATGTCATTGATCAGATGGTTGAAGTGGGGTTGGAGCAACTACAGCAGTGATGGCTTGTGGAGAACGCTGCCAAAAACTGCCAAAAAAGATCAGCCCGAGACCAGTAAAGAGCAGAAAGCCCAGCGCGCTAAAGAAAAGAAACAGGATGATGATTGGTAGCGAGAACGCAAGTTGCAGCTGGCTGTACTATCTGCCAGCTGATAATTGAATCGACACTTTGCTACTAATGAATGTCCGCACAGGTAAAACAGCCAAAAAAAAGCGCCTGATAGGCGCTTTTTTCTTTGGTAATTACTCGCCAGTATCTTGGCGCAGTGAGTCTAGTTGATCGGCAAAGCAGATATTACGGGTGAATCTCGGATTTTTAGAAGACATATCAATCTTGTACGGATTGGCTTCTTTAGTCAGCGGTAGCTCAAGAATTTTGCCCAGCTCTTGTGCCAGCCACTTTTCGATTTTCAGTACAATTAGATAGTTGCCTAAAACGAAGCGCACTGAAGAAGGACACTGTATGAGTTCCTTTGGTGATACTGCCCACTAGCGAGAGTTGCTGTCAGCAACAAAAAGATGGTCTCTTATTTCCTTAGGCCAACGAAAAAAAAGCGCCTGATCGGCGCTTTTTTATCTTTGGTAATTACTCGCCAGTATCTTGGTGCAGTGAGTCTAGTTGATCGGCAAAGCAGGTTTTACGGGTGAATCTCGGATTTTTAGAAGACATATCAATCTTGTACGGATTGGCTTCT
>Ga0105359_10004221_pt1 | contig 11542 bp, 11 predicted proteins | sample GOMGulsemesocosm_6_FD_83659 | JGI IMG/M metagenome (GOLD analysis project Ga0105359, IMG submission 83659) | Methane-oxidizing microbial communities from mesocosms in the Gulf of Mexico - GOM8C Gulf of Mexico | ecosystem: Environmental > Aquatic > Marine > Cold seeps | place: Gulf of Mexico... | reverse complement strand
GCAAGTAAGCTACTAAATGCAGTACCTTCAAATGGAATTACAGCTAGACCTGAGACTGAAACAATCTCTCGAGTGTTGGATCAATTTGGATTATGTGAAACTTCAGTAAAAACACTTGTAGGACTACACGATTTCTTCCAAACTCCATTAAGTATTTTTAAAACTTCAGTTTTATTAGGATTTAAGTTTAAGCACAAGGTTAAGCGAAGTGTAAAACGCATTTCAAAAAGTAGTAAACCTATTTCAACTAGTGATCTATATTTTATTAACGGTTTACTTGTTGGTTCTAAACTTAAAACTGCTCCAACAGCTAATGAGTTATATGCTATGATAGAAGATTTTGGATTTTCTTTTGAAGATAACAAGTTCAGTGGAAGTGTTGATGAATTTGAAGTTAATGAATTACTAATTATTGCATATGCTAAATTTAAGTATAGATACATTCACTTGATTTTTAACCGTTTAGATAAATATAGTATTAAGCTAAGGAACTTCTTCTAATGAAATTTTTAATGTGTATTGGGGGTACTAAGTGTGGAACTACGTATTTCTACAACTTACTATCTTCTTTAGATGATTTAAACCCTTGTAGAGTAAAAGAACCAAGTTTTTTTTCGAATAATTTTGATAAAGGTTTTTCTTGGTATTATTCCCTTTGGAAACAAGTAAATGGTGTGAAGTTTGAATGTAGTGCTAACTATATATATTCTGATAATGCAATAATTCGAATCAAAGAGTTTTCAGAAGAAAATAATATCAGAATTGCTCTAATATTTAGAAATTCAAGAAAGCGTTCTCTGTCACATTTAGATATGTTGCTTCGCTATCAAAAACCTTCGGATGTAATTGATTTTGTTTATAAAAACTTTGATGACATTGTAGGTCGCTCTTTGATTTACCCTCAAATTAAACGACTTGACCAGGCAGGTTTATTGGATAAAGTTGATTTCATTGGATTTGATGAATTAATTGAAAAACCAAATACTGTTCTTAAAAAATTCGGTTTTAACATTAAAGAGAGTGATATTCTTACTCTTTCAGATGGTAAAGGCTATTCTTCCGTCAGTCCACTAGTTAGTAGAGCACGTAACTGGTTAGCTGAGCGTTTACTAGAATTAGGAATAAGTTCATCAAGTAATATATTCTTAAAATCTATAGATAATTTATATAAAAAATATTTCACAAAAGAAAAAAATCAATTGACGAATTCACAATTGACTAATCTTAACTCCATATTTGATGAATACTTTATATCCGATATGGACAAAATCTTAAAAGAATATCCTGATATCTTTAATATGATTAAAAGGTTAAAAAAGTGAGTTATAGTTATGTATATTTTATTGTTTTATGTTTTTTCTCATTCTATTTTATACTATGTTCTTTAGTTCCTAATTTTCAAGGTCAAAGAAGTTCAGTTTTATCCCTTGGTGTGTTTTCTGTTTTTTTATTTTTAGTATTATCTTCTTTTAGATTAACTGGAATTGATTATGTTTCATATGAAACTCAATTTAAATTAGGCTTGGATGGAAGTATAACTGAATTAGGCTTTCGTTTGTTGAGTGAATTAATACCGCTACCTTTCAGAGAACTTTTTATTTTTTATCTATTTAGTGTTCTTTGCTTTTATATTCTTTTTTGGAATGTTCGTAAGACGTTTGGTTGGTGGTTAGCATTTGCGTTTCTATTGATATATTTATCACATTCTTATATTGTAAGAGATCTTTCACAAACACGTGTCGGAATAGCTATCTCTTTTGTAACTTCTGGTTTTTTAATATCAAAAAGGTCAGAAATACGAGCTAGTCTATTTTATTTTCTTGGTGCTATGTTCCATATATCTATAATACCACTACTTGGTTTGATTATTATCTATAAGAGTAAGCTATCAACAAAATTCAAGTACTTGGTTATGCTTGTGGGGATTTTTATAAGTTCAAGATTTGCATATTTCATATCGTCACAGTTTCCAAAAGCACAAGGTTATATGGATGATCCAAATAGAGCAACTGAAGTAAGTTCTGTAAGTTTTGTACTCTTTCACGGTGCTCTCACTTTAATTTCCATATGTTCATTAAAATCACGTGTTCTTTCAGATAAGTTTTCCTATTGGCTACGAGCTGGGATTTTTTTTCAGGTATCAGCTTGTACCTGGTTTGTTTTTTTTAGTGATTTCTCTATATTCGCTTCACGAATTGGAAATATATTATCTTTTTTATACCCTTTGCTGTTCTTGATTGGTTTAAGAGTCTATTCTCTGAAATTTAGTGATTATAATAATATCATTTTTGGTTTATTTGTTGTCTTTTTTAGTTTTTTTCTATCTTTTAGTCGAAGCTCCTCTCTTGAGGTCATTAAGGATATTTCGTTTTGAATTTATATAAATCTCAAACTATTTTTATCATCGTACCAGCTATTGATCATACAGGTCCTGTTCAGGGAGCTATGGCTATGAAAAAAATACTTTCTGACAACCATGAAATATTTCTTTTACCTCTGAAGGAAAGTAATAAAAAACTTAGTATTAAAAATATAATTACTGATTTTAAGTATGTTGCTTCAATAGTTCGTGATAGAGAAAATGTTTTATTTGTGAGTTACTGTTTTTTTCCAGATTTATTTTCTTGGGCTCTAAAGAAGATTTTTTATCCTAAAAAAATAGCATGGATTTCTAGTATACGTGAGATTAGAATAGATAATTACGGTAATACATATGGAAACTTTCAAGGTTTATTATTATCTCGGATTCATAACCGTATTTCTAGCTCTTCTGATGTTTTAATTTGCATGAATTATGAAATGGTTAAACAGTTTAAATTATATGATGTTAATCGATTTGAGATTGTTGGGAACTTTATTGATGAAGATAAGTTTTTGCCGGATAAATGTAGGCAATATGGTAATAATAAATTTATTTTCGTTGGTGCTTTTTCAAGGCGTAAAGCTGTTTTAGAGTTAGCTGAGGCATTTATTAATGAGTTCTCTAAAAGAGAGGATACATGTTGTCTTCATTATTTTGGTGATGGTGAGTGCAAACAAAGTTTGCAGAGTTTCGAAAGTGATAAAATAGAAATTCATGATTTTTCAAATGAACTAAGTAAAGAGTATAATTCATCCTCTGTATTTGTCTTGCCATCATATTCTGAAGGTTTTTCACGTGCCTTACTTGAAGCGCTATATTATGGTCTTATATGTGTGGTTCGTGATATTCCACAGTTTTCTATTCTTAAAGATAATAAAAATGTTTATTTTTTTAAAACAAACTTAGAGTTAGGAGCTGTTTTAAGAGTAGCTTTTGAAGCGTCACAGTTCAAGACAGATTTTAGTATTGCTATTCCTTATCAGTTGCGTATGGAGTATGTAAAAAATAATACACTAGATATTGTTGATGATCTTATGGTTATTGATAATGATTTAATTTAAGCAGAATTATATAGGTTTTAATTATGAAAGTATTTTTCTCAATAGTTTCTCATAAGCACGCTGAATTAATTGTTCAGCTTGGAAGTGTGTTGAATTTATCTAAATTTTTTGTTGTTGTTATTAAAAGTAATTTCCCAGGGGATGATTTTAATACTTTTACTGAATGTAAGAATATTTATTGTATTGATAGTTTATACGGTAATGGATTCGGGAAAAATAACAATATAGTTTTTAAGTACTGTCTTAATGAGTTAGGTATGTCTGATAATGATGTGTTTATAGTTTTAAATCCTGATGTAATAATTGGAAGCGAAGCTATATTTAAGTTACTGTCGTATTTAAAAAAAGGCTCTGTAAAACTTGCTACTATTAATTTATATAAAGATCATAATAAAACAATTTATGATAACTCTATTCGATCTTTTCCAAAACTTCACGACTTCATATTTTCATTTATAGGTCTTGGTAATAAAACATTGTTAGATAAAGAGTCTATCTTAAGTCCTATTGAGGTGGATTGGGCTGCGGGCTCTTTTTTAGCTTTTAAAGCTAAACATTATTCTGATCTTCATGGTTTTGATGAGCGCTATTTTATGTATTGTGAAGATATAGATATTTGTTATAGAAGCTTTAAACTTAATCAAAAAATTACGTATTATCCAGACATTGATGCAGTTCATTTATCTAAGCATGCTAATAGGAATATTTTCTCAAAGCACTTTTTATGGCATTTAGCTAGTGTTATGCGTTTTTCATTAACTAAAGTCGGGTTAACCTCACTACGTTCTATTGTCTAATATTTCTGTTATCGGCAATTTTGAATAGTTATTAATTTCATTGATTTTGGTATGTATATATGTTTAATTTTTTTATTTCTTCAGTTTTAGGAGGTTAAAATTGAAAATATTGGTCACTGGCGGTGCAGGTTTTATTGGTTCTGCTGTCATTCGACATGTAATCAACAATACAAACGATAGTATCATCAATATAGATAAATTGACCTATGCAGGTAACTTAGAGTCATTAGTGAATGTTGAAAATAATGATCGCTATAGGTTTATAGAAGTAGATATTTGCAGGCGTGATGAACTCGATTGTGTGTTCTTACAGCATGAACCAGATGTGGTTATGCATTTAGCTGCGGAGTCACATGTTGATCGTTCAATAGATGGTCCTGGCGATTTTATGCAAACCAATATTATTGGTACGTTCACTTTGTTAGAAGTTGCACGTAGATACTGGTCTTCTCTATCTGTAGATAAGCAACAAACTTTCCGTTTCCATCATATCAGTACTGATGAGGTATATGGTGATTTAGGAGGTAGTGTTGATTTTTTTACAGAGGGAACTTCTTATGACCCTAGTTCACCATACTCAGCCTCTAAAGCATCAAGTGATCATTTAGTTCGCGCTTGGTATCGTACTTATGGTTTACCAGTTATAGTAACTAATTGTTCAAATAATTATGGTCCTTATCATTTTCCTGAAAAATTAATTCCACATGTTATTTTAAATGCATTAGATGCAAAGCCATTACCTATTTACGGTGATGGTAGTCAAATTCGTGATTGGTTATATGTAGAAGACCATGCTCGAGCACTCTATAAAGTGGTTACTGAGGGTGTTACAGGTGAAACCTACAATATTGGTGGGCATAACGAAAAGAAAAATATCGAGGTAGTAAAAACACTATGTACCATTCTTGATGAGTTAAAACCTATCTCAGATAATCCTGCATTTATGTCTTCATCAATGATTAATTACAGTGAGCTAATTACTTTTGTTAAAGACCGCCCTGGTCATGATATGCGTTATGCTATTGATGCTACGAAAATCGAAAATGAGTTAGGTTGGGTGCCAAATGAGAGCTTTGAAACAGGCATAAGAAAAACAGTCGAATGGTATTTAAATAATGATAACTGGTGGAAACGTGTATTAAGCGGTGAATACCAACTTGAGCGTATTGGAGATTTATAATCGTGACTACCTCTTCAGTCTCAAAGTATAAAGGTATTATCCTTGCTGGTGGCTCAGGTAGTCGTCTGCACCCAATTACTCTAGGCACATCTAAACAGTTATTACCTATCTATGATAAGCCAATGATATATTACCCGATGTCTGTTTTGATGCTAGCAGGAATTAAAGATATTTTAATTATCTCAACACCGGAAGATTTGCCTAATTTTAAGCGTATGCTTGGGAGTGGTAGTCAATTTGGTATTGATATTTGCTATAAAGAGCAGCCAACACCAGATGGTTTAGCTCAAGCGTTTATTATCGGTGAGGAATTTATTGGTGATGATAATGTTGCTTTAGTTCTTGGTGATAATATCTTCTATGGGGAGCATTTTTCTGACAAATTATTAGCTGCAACAAAAGTTGAAAGAGGTGCATCAGTATTTGGATATCACGTTTCTGATCCGGAGCGTTTTGGTGTTGTTGAGTTTGATGGAAATGGTAAAGCATTAAGCATTGAGGAGAAGCCTAAGCAAGCAAAATCAAATTATGCTGTGACTGGTTTGTATTTCTATGACAATGATGTGGTTGAAATCGCTAAAAACATTAAACCATCAGATCGTGGTGAGCTAGAAATTACTGATATTAATATAGCTTATTTAGAGCGTGGAGACTTGAATGTTGAATTGTTAGGTCGTGGTTTTGCTTGGCTTGATACAGGGACGCATGACTCTCTTTTAGAGGCTAGTCATTTCGTGCAAACAGTTGAAAACCGTCAAGGGTTTAAAGTCGCTTGTTTAGAAGAAATTTCCTATGTACAAGGCTGGTTAACTAGAGATAAGCTAATTGTTCAGGCTGAGAAGCTTAAGAAAACAGGCTACGGGCGGTACTTAATTAATGTTGCTAATGGAATGGTTTAATGAAATTTATTGATACTGCTATCGAAGATGTAAAAATTGTTGAAATAAATGTTTTCGGTGATGAGCGCGGCTTTTTTATGGAAACCTTTCGTTCTGATGAGTTTATGAAGCAAACGGGCGCTAAACCTTTTGTGCAAGACAATCATAGTAAATCAACTAAAGGTATTTTACGCGGTTTACATTTCCAGCAAGAACAAACACAAGGTAAGTTAGTGCGTGTTACATCGGGTGTTGTTTATGATGTTGCCGTAGACATGCGGCAATCATCTCCGACGTTTGGTAGAGCTGTAGGAGTTGTACTTTCTGCAGAAAATAAACTCCAACTTTGGGTGCCGGAAGGTTTCGCTCACGGTTTTTACGTAATGAGTGACTTTGCTGAATTTGTTTATAAATGTACTGATTATTATCATCCTGAATCTGAGGTGTCTGTACGTTGGGATGATGCTAAGCTAGCGATTGATTGGCCTTTAATTAATGATGAGAGACCTCACATGTCAGCAAAAGATATAGTTGCTTTTTCTTTTCAAGATGCTCCAAAGTTTGATTGATTGGTAATATAAGTATGAAAGTTGTTATTACAGGAAAAGGCGGGCAACTTGCTTGGGAATTAGAGCAAATTGCACCCAAAAATTTTCAAGTTCTCAGTGTTGGGAAAAATGAATTTGATATAACTAATGAGTCATTAGTTTCAGAGTATATAAGCAGTACAAAGCCTGATTTAATTATTAACGCAGCAGCATATACAGCTGTAGATAATGCTGAAATAGATTCTGAAACAGCTTATGCTGTGAATGAGTTTGGTATAAAATTTTTAGCTAATGCCTGCAAGAAAATCAATTCACGTATTTTGCATGTGTCTACCGACTTTGTGTTTGATGGGACAAGTACATCGCCTTATCAAACTGATTCAACTCCTCGCCCTATAAATGTTTATGGAGCTTCAAAGCTTGCTGGTGACATTGCATTACAGGAAATCTTACCAGAAGCGAGTGTTATTGTACGTACGGCTTGGGTGTATTCTGTAAATGGTAATAATTTTGTGAAAAGTATGCTTTGTCTGATGCAAGAGAAAACACAGCTAGGAATTGTTTTTGACCAAGTTGGGACACCTACTTGGGCTAAAGGTTTGGCGCAATGGATATGGGCTGTTGCTGTTAAGCCTGAAGTGGTAGGTGTTTATCACTGGACGGATGCAGGCATAGCTTCATGGTATGACTTTGCAATTGCGATTCAAGAGTTGGGTATTGAGAAAGGCTTACTAAAAGAATCTATTCCTATTTTACCAATACCAACATCTGCATATCCAGCACCTGCTAAACGTCCTTCCTTTTCAGTCATTGATAAAAGTCTTGCTGAAGAAGTTACTGGGATTAGCACCACTCATTGGCGTAAGCAGTTATCAAAAATGATGAATGAATTGTAATGTGTTTAATTTATCATTGATGTAATATTTATTGACTTAGATTAATATAAGAAGTGTATAATTTGTAAGGTAGAAAAGGAAACTAGTTATTTATAGTCTAGCCTTTTATACCTGCAAGAGTTTATACGATAATATAAATAATGATGTCAGATTTATACTTTAAGAATACCAATGGTTCACAGCAAGCGATTGCTAATGATCATAGGTGTAAATACATTAGCCGAGGGCTTAAAGGCCTAGATTGTCAACATAAGTAGTCCACGCTTTCCGCTAAATATTCATTTGTTGAAAGGCCCTTTAATGCTTTTCTAGGGCGCATGATAATCATTAATTGCAGTGTTCAATCTTTTGTTCTGCCATTCACAGCCCTCATTCTTTTGGAATAATATCGTTGCAGTAACCCATTAGTATTTTCACTTGAATCGCCCTAGTTTTCTAGATACTGCCTTGTTTCAAAAAATAGTTCTTTTCATGCTCCATTGGCAATTAGTCATTATTATTCACATGACGTCGAGTAGGATTATAGAGCAGCTCAATATAATTAAATATATCTGCTTTACCTTCCTCTTTACTCATAATAATTCTACGATAAATACACTCTCGTTTTAACAGTGCAAAAAAGCTTTCTGCACACGTACTGTCATGGCAGTTACCTCTACGACTCATGTTTGGCACTAAGTTGCAAGCTTTAAGCATGCTCTGCAAATCATAGCTCACGTATTGACACCCTTGGTCTGAGTGAACAATAACTTCACCCTTTGGCTTGCGACTGAATCGCCCCCACTCTCTTAGGCACTCTTTAACTATATAATGTACTTAAAGAGGAGCCCTACATGGCCGGCGAACGATAATGAAGAATTTAAGATAGCAGCGGTTAAGCAGGTAACTGAAGGTGGTTATTCAATTGCTGATGTCGCTAAGCGTTTAGGGGTAACGACTAAAAGCCTTTATCACTGGCGTGATCGCTATGGCGAAAACGCTCACTCCTACCAAAAAAAACAATCCAATACTGATGAGTTACGTAAACTTAAAGTTGAGTATAAGCGTGTGACAGAAGAGCGTGACATCCCAAAGGAAGCTGCCGTGTTCTTTGCTGTCGAGTCGAAGAGAAAAACACGTCAATAAAAGCTCGCCTACAGAAATACCCTGTGCGCACGCTCTGTCGCGCATTAGACGTTCACCCCAGTGGGTTTAATGCTTGGCTTTCAAATCCTGTAAGTAAACGCGCTAAAGAGGATGACTATTTACTGGGTTTTAAAACAATATTGGCTAGAAAGTGGCTGCGTTTATGGCTATCGTAAGGTCTATAAGGATTTACGAGCAACAGGTGAACTGTATGGTAAGAACCGCGTATATCGACTGATGCGAACGGAAGAGCTTCAAGTTCAACGAGGCTATAAGAGGAAAAATAACTATGGCGGCGGAGAGCTATCACCGGTGCACCTAACCTACTTAATCGAGAGTTTGACGTTGAAAAGCCAAATATCGTTTGGGTAACTGATATTACGTACATTCGTACACGAGAAGGCTGGCTTTTTCTTGCTGTGATCATTGATCTATTTTCAAGACAAGTAATTGGCTGGTCTATGGATGGCCGTATTAATGCAGATTTGGTACTTAATGCTATTACAATGGCTTGCTGGCGACGGAAGCCAAAGGGTGAGGTTATTTTTCACTCAGACCAAGGGTGTCAATACGTGAGCTATGATTGGCAAAGTATACTAAATGCTAATAATTTAGTCCCAAGTATGAGTCGTAGAGGAAACTGCCATGATAATGCGTGTGCAGAAAACTTTTTTGCACTGTTAAAAAGAGAGCGTATTCGTCGTAGAATTTATAAGAGCAAAGAGCAAAGAGCAAAGAGCAAAGAGCAAAGAGGAAGGTAAAGCAGATATATTTAATTATATTGAGCTGCTCTATAATCCAACTCGACGTCATGGAAATAATGATGACTTGTCACCAATGGAGTATGAAAAGCACTATTTTTTGAAACAAAGCAGTGTCTAGAAGACTAGGGGCGATTTACTGGGGCGATTCAGGTGAATTTCTTTTGCGCAATAAAGCTTACAGGGCAGGGTTTCAAAACTTGAGAGATCGTTTTATTAGGTCGGCTGAGTTTGGTTGCGATCGCTTGAGCAGAAAAACCAGTTCGTTAAAGGCTTGAATCTGATATCGTTCATCAAAAGTCAGCTGGTTTTAAAAGGGAGTCATGTAGTAAAATAGTATGTAGTGTGAGAACTTTAAGCCTACGGTTAGCCGGCTTTTCTGTCTATTGCTAAGTGTGTCCGCTATATTAGATTCTAGGAAATTAATGAACAATGGGGCTGCGAATAATGTTTTTGACATTCCTACCATAACTTGGAAAAAATGGGTGATTGAGAAGGTTGACAGCCATATCAGGTGATATTTACCTCAAGGGGTAGACTTAAATACAGTACCTAGCAAAGTGGTTTTTTAGTAATCGAAATTACTATAATCCATATAGGTACCTTAATTATAAGGTGCCTATTGGAAGTTATAATGAAAAGAGTCGAGTATTTCTAAATTGAACTTTGGTGGTCACCTTTAGCAATAAAAAAGGGGTTTAGAAGAGTGTGTTTATTGGTGTTGTAATTTAATGGCTGGCTATTGTCATGGCGTACAACTTGGCCGCCGGCTGCTTCAACAACAGCTTGAGCTGCTGCAGTATCCCATTCGCTTGTTAGACCAAGCCTTGGGTAAATGTCCGCTTTACCTTCGGCGACTAAACAAAGTTTAAGTGAACTGCCCATGCTGACTATTTTAGCTCCTGGGTAGTCTTTGATGAAGGTCTTGAACTCTTCTGACTGATGAGAGCGACTACCAACAATAATATAGTCACTTGTATTTTGAGGCTTTTCTCTCACTTGGATAGATGTTGGTTCTGAGTTCCCTTCTTGCTTGTAGGCTCCTTTACCTACTTCACCAAAATACAGTGAATCTAAAGCTGGTGCATAAACAACACCTATTATGGCTTTGCCGTTTTGAATTAAGGCTATGTTGACAGTAAATTCACCATTCTTTTTAATAAATTCTTTTGTGCCATCTAGTGGATCGATTAACCAATAGGTATTCCATTCATAGCGTTTTCTTTTGATATTCTCGTCCGACTCTTCTGATAATACAGGGTAGCGGAGTTCTAGTTTATTCAATCCATTCACTAAAATGTGGTGAGCCGCTAAATCTGCTTCTGTTAGTGGGCTGCTATCTAATTTGTCATAAATCTCGAAATCTTTTTGATAAATTTCCATTATGGCTTTGCCGGCTTGTCGAGCGAGCGTTACCAGGTCGTTATTAAGTTGTGACATGAAAAATCCTTTAGGCCTAAAGTGGCCAGATAATAGGGATGAGTATGATGGCAGTTGTTCCTATGACTAAGCTCATTGGAACACCAATTTTCAAAAAATCTTTTGATTGATAACCCCCAGGGCCAACTACCATTAGGTTAGTCTGATAACCTATAGGAGTGATAAAACTTGCTGAGGCGGCAATCATTATCGTAAAAATAAAGGGTAGTGGGTTACTGCCAAGCTGCTCTGCACTCGAAAGCGCAATAGGGAACATGAGTATTGCCGCTGCATTGTTTGTTATCATCTCGGTGAAAATGACAGTGATTAAATAAATCATAGCGAGCATAGCCCAAGGGTGGTTACCCACCTGCTCCACTAGAGCGTTCGTAATGGCTGTTGCTGCACCTGTTTTAAACATTGCATTGCCTAAGGCAAAGGAGCTTGCGATGACAATGATCACAGTAAGATCAATACTCCTTCTTGCTTTACCAATGGTGATGCACTTGGTTGCT
>Ga0105359_10004203_pt1 | contig 11571 bp, 16 predicted proteins | sample GOMGulsemesocosm_6_FD_83659 | JGI IMG/M metagenome (GOLD analysis project Ga0105359, IMG submission 83659) | Methane-oxidizing microbial communities from mesocosms in the Gulf of Mexico - GOM8C Gulf of Mexico | ecosystem: Environmental > Aquatic > Marine > Cold seeps | place: Gulf of Mexico... | reverse complement strand
TTGCATTGTTAATCATTATTGAATCTGGATTTATGCCGGCATTGGCGCTATAAAAGCCATGTTGTAGGTTACTCATTAGATCGACCTGTTTTAATTTAACTAAAACCCATATTACCGATTTGAAAATAACCCGCAGAAAATGAGTTGTAACCGTTGAAAGCTAGTGGTTTCGGTGGTTATGACGTTTATTTTCCTTTCGAACAAAAGTTGAGGACTCGATGTGGGATTTTGGATGTAATGGCTTAAAGTTTAATAACTGTCTCCTACATCAAACAGCCCCCCTCCTAAATCAATGAAGCTTTAAACGTGATCAGAGAATTTTTGCTTTAAATAAATAGCTGACTCTGAAACTAACTTAGTTTGATGGCATAGATGATCGTATGTTCGATAAAGCTTTTGGTATGATTTTGTTCTTTTGCCAATAAGAGATGCCTCGCCACCAGTAAAATCTGCATCCGACATCCCGTACTTGAACGATCCGATATCTCGCGTATCTTTCGTCAACATTTCAAGTTTGTACTTTAGAGTACTTTCAGCTTCAGCCAAAACTTGGTCGGCAATAATGATCCGTTGGTAGCCAATATAGTGAGCTTCAGCATTTTCTATGATCCGAAATTTAATATTGTGAGCAATAGAGTTCTCTAATTGATCGTCAATTGAAATGCTTAAATCCAACATGTCACAAGGGAAACGTTCAAATTTACCAAGCGACTCAAGAGTAGAGATAACCTCCTTAACCGGAGATGTCAGGATGTTTTTTAGTGAATCCGTGAATTCACTCACATTACCCTTAACGTTAAGCTTCATGGTATTCACCTTCAATTTTGTAATTTCTGAGGAAGTATGAACCTCTTAAGATGCTACCGTTTTTCTGCTTTTGGTAAGTAATATAATCAGAACAACAAGGCTTGCCAGCGTGAGGATTTTTAACAAATACCATTCTGACACCAAACTCTATTCCTTGGCCCCATGAAGGAGTTGTCTTCTCAACAACAATACCAATAAATTTGGACATCGTTGATAGTCCATCTTTTTTTAATCGTTTGGCCAATTTTACGGGGTCTGGAATGTTGTCATGTATGTTCATAAAGGTCCTATGAAAGCTTTACGCTTACCCAGTTGTATTAAAAGTTAATTGTTAATTTGAAATACAAGGTATCAATTTATGAATGGCTTGCAGAAAAAGGACTGCACCAAATAAAATATTTTTTCAAAGAGTGAGCGATAGCGAGGGAAGTTGAATGGTAATTTAGAAGCCCTGAAATTCAGGGCGTATTATTGGACGTACGAAATCTATTTGTAAAACTGAATGTGTTCAATCTCATCGTCAATAGCATTATCAAGCAAGTTAGGGAAGTATTTGTCTAATGCCAAGGCTTCTAACTCAGGCATAGACTCTCTATCATCACTGAGCTCTAAAATAATATAATTATCATTGCTTGGTGCTGACTTAAAATGCGTTTTAGCTATTTCGAAACCTTCCGCTGTTACTTGAACAGGCAGGAGGTTACATGGATTAAACATATCAATAATTAGGCTCATTAGTCTTCCTAGGTTATTTAAGTATTTGACTTGTTTTAAGGTATCAATTTGAATCGTTATTGCAGAAATTGAAGTGATAACATAGGCACTCAACACTAAATGTTAAGCGCCAATAATCATTAGTTGAAACAAATGTTCTTATAGATCTTGATGTGGGATTTACCATCCGTTAATTTGCTTAACAATGACTTCTCACCCGTTATCGTTTTTTGCGGAGTTACATACTCAAGAGCCATGTAGAATATGGTCGACAATTCTTTATGAATATCTTTAAGATCCTTAATTACTGCATTATCATTATTACAATACTCATGGAACTTTTTCAGAGCATTATCTGTAAGTTGATATTCAGATGATTCAAGAAGAAATGGCCGACAACGCATAAACAGAGCTGCTTTCTCGGTTGGAAGAATCTTTAGAATTGTTTGACTAACAAAAGCGGTACTTACTAAACATCTATTTTTATTTTTCATGTTATTCCTTGGTATTAATAGTTTTATTAACTATGTGCAAGGTGCCATACAGCAGAGTAAGACGCAGAAAAGCCCTGTACTTGCTATGAACAGGGCCATAATTAAGAAAATATAGAGTGCTGCCCTAATAATCCTTATTTTTGATGATCGGTTATTTTTTTTGCCAAAGGACTATGTGAACAAGCAACAAGAGAGAAACCAGATTTTCCTTTTATCTCTACAACGTACTCGAAATAGTTTAGGGCTTCTTCTTTCAAGCTATCAACGCCTGATTTTGAATAACCTTTCTGAAATGTACCTATGCTAGTTATAACCCCGTCCTCGCTTTCAGTTCCCTTTATATTATCTTTGTCCGTTCTTGCAGCAACAAATGCAACACCTTTGGCAGCTGTACATTCAGCCATTTGACACCATACAAATGCGCGAGCCTGTGGTGGCAAAGTGTTGACAACATATGAACTCAACAATGTATTATATGAGGTACCTAGAACGTCTACTCGCAAGTAGGTGTAATCGTAACCAACACACATACCCGTTACATCCTTAATTGCATTGGTATCAAAATCGTACTTCCCTTTTCCATAATTAAGAGCGCTACCGACTGAAAGTAATTGCTTTTCTAAGAGCACTTTAACTGGAGCTGAAGGTCCGCTACGAAAAATTGAAGTTTTGGCTGAGGTTGCAAAATCCAATATTAGATTGTCGGACAACTTTGGTTTTGAGCTTTTTACAGAATTGGAATCGAAGTCGAATAATGTTTGATTCTGAGCTGATACTGACATAGAACACCTGTTGATTAGTAAACTTGAATTTAATGTATCAAGCAGTAGTATCTGTGCAGAAAAACACGCTATGACTAAAAGCCGATAACGTGTTGTACTGGTATTCTGTAGGAATCCTCTGTGGAAAAGCATCTAGCGATTGATTCTGTTCGCTTCTCGAATGAGGTCGGTTCATGCTCTGGCATGGCAAAGAAGCGATATAAAACGGCTTTAGCTTTCATTACGAACTCATGAAAACAATGATTTGTTAAGTTTTCAAAAACTTCCTCAATGTCTTCGTCGGTTTCTTCTTCAATTAAAATATGTGGGTAACAATCATTCCAAAGTTCAGCTTTTTCCTGAGATGTAAAGTAATTAATTTCATCCCATAAGTTAGAGCTGTCAATCTCAGACTCGCTATCATACCCTTTAAAAAACGTGGAATTCATGGTGTTGTATTTGGTGACTTCTTTGTTAACTTCTCTAGCGATCACACTACCCTTTCTCTCACTTTTATCTGATCCAAACAAAGCTGTCGTTCTACAAGCATCTGCACTAAATTCAATATCGTACATTGAGCACATAGAGAGCCTTTCATGGTAAGTCGAACCAATAGTTTTTTCTGAAAGTGCTAAGAAATGAGCTTTACTAATAAGCTGCTCACCACTAGTTTTTTTAAGCATAAAAAGTGATTCAATGTCAGTCAACGGTAATCGCCAATCATTGTCTTTAACCTTTCTGCACGGAATACCTACTGTAAATTTAGTTGCCCCTAGAATTTCTGAAATAAGTACACATTGATCTTTAACACTTCGTTGATTAGCTTTATGAAATGGAATGATAATTTCACACTTAGTAGCAAGATATTTAATTTCCTTTTTAAATGCTTTGACCGTTGAGATACAAGCATCCTGGCAGAACGGAGAGTCCGGCACCACTATAGAAAGTGATTGAGTGCCGCGAATTCCTTTCACAATGTCCATGTACTGCTTGAAAACGTCTTTTTCCGACAATTCATAACCTTTCGTTATTGCAGTGATCATTCCATTGTCTAGGAATAGCTTTGTTTTGTTCTTGATAGCATCAATAACATGAGCAAACATCGATTTTGATGACATGTAAGCTAATGATGTTCCGATAGCTTGGTTTGAAGCTGATAGGCCGTGAAATTCTGTAAGATTTGCGCATCCACTACGAAATAAAACTGGTTCAATTGGGTTGTTAACTTTAGATGCAATAATTTTTTTCAAGCGGCTACGGTGATCGCCAATCCCTCGAGCGTTAACTGAGTGATAAACCATTTTGAATTTAGCTAATGTGCTTAGCTCCATTAAATCAAAAGCACTTTGATAGTCTTTAGACAGCACGGTATAAAGTGAAGTTTCTTTGTTTGCTAGGGACTTTAATTGCGCTTGAGCGCTTTTTTTATGCTGCAAGGCAAACCGCTTTTGGTCAGCTAGTGCTGTAGGCATACGCTCATTGTATGTTGAAATAACATCATGAGCTGAGATCAAGCCAAGCTTGGCAGATAAAAAGAAAATATTAAATTTACTAAAAACTTCTTCAAGATCGAATTGGTTAACGATCCCCATTAATGCGCCCAGATATAATTGATAAGCCGGTAATGTCTCGTTTACTTTTTTATCTGAACATGGAATTATAAGGCAATCTTTCATGGGGTTACTCTTGGTTTGTATTGAAGTTATAACCAAGGTAGCAAGCAAGTTTTGTAGCTGCAGAAAACGGTTTCTGCAGCTGATTGTTATTGAATATTAAACGAGTCTTGTAAGTTTAAATTGTTCAAATGAATCAAACACATTCAAGTGCACAATTTGGTCCTGTTCAAGTTGCGTCCAAGTATTAGTTACTTGAAGGTCTTTGTCCGTGAATATAAGACCCTCTATTTTACCACTAGCAATGAGTGGCCATTCTTTATTAATAAACCCTGAAGAATCAACCATAACAAATAGCCTTTCTCCTTCGGGTAGCTCATTAGCAAACCTCATCGTGAGCTGTTCTATCGTGTACTTAATTATTTCAATTGACGTTGCTTTAATCGTGTAGCTGCCCCATGTATCGTCTTCATTGGTATCAAAACCTACTAAGTTACAAACGTTGAGATAAATTGTATTGCCTAGCTCGATATCATCTTCACTGCCCCAGTAAGCCTCTTCATAGTCAACACCTTTCATGTAATGACTTAAATGTACAGCGCACAACAAGAGGGTTTGGGTGACGCTTAAAGAATATTCCGTGTTAGTAGACATAATGACTCCCGTAAAAGTTTAATTAATACTTATAAATATGTGCGAAGATTACCGGACTAATAATTAGCTTTACGGTAAATAGTTTCAACATCTGAAAAATTATGTTCTTCAAAAAAATTGCTGTCATCCGAGGCTACTAAGAATGTTTTGGCAAACACATCAACTGAGTTTACTTTCAATAACTCACTTTCATCGTTTAATTGCACGACGTCATTTGCGGTTATAACGATATCTTGCTCATCAATAGCGTTTAACTGTTTTGGTTTGAGTTCACTCAGTTCATTCCGTAATCTTTGCAACTGTTCAACGACAGTCTCACCACTTACTTTTTGCATCGTCACCTCAAACATTTCATTAGAATCAGCATGCACAAAGCTAACCGTTAGAAAGTTAGTGGCACCTGAAGCTGAGAATTGTTCAACAAAAGCATCAGCAAAAATATGCATAGGTGATCCTGATAATGACAGGCTTAATTCATTATTATTGCCGCGTAAGTCGTCAATTGTGATGTCACCAATTAGTTGTTTTTTGATAACACCTTGTAAGCGAGTTATCTCTCTTCGTAGTGACTTCTTACTTTGATAATTGAACATGCAAAATTCCTATGGTTTTCAATATTCCGGTTAACTTGTAAGCAATGTATCAGTTTATTAAACGCGTGCAGAATAGCGCTACATCGAACTATGAGAGTTAAGCTGCATATTGTTTAAGCAGCGTGTGATCTAATGGGTATCCCATAAATGCCTCACCAAAGGTAGGGCATAACCCCCCTTGATTCTGACCAATTGACATGATGCTACCTACCAATCCACCAAGGCCTCCAGGACGCGTTAGTCTGCTTTTGCATGTGAAGTTGTTATTTCCATCCTTACCAATTAGCGTTGAATATAAGCCTTTATAAAATGTGTTACTTACGTTCAAAACTTGGTCACGTTCTTGAGTAGAATAAACAACCCCATTACGACAGAATCCATGAGAGTGCATCTTAGAAGACTCTTTACCCGTTTTAACATCGATCCATTGTAATGAGTTGGTGTCGAGCTCAAACGACTTTGGTGTAAGAGTTAGAGTGTCTTTTTTTATAGCGCCACTTTTACAGTCATTGATGATCCTAAAAATGGCCTCTGGAATGTCAGGAATCACAGCATTACCCAGAGAATTAAGTCGCTTGCTTCTTAACTTTATGCTTTTAGGGTTTAATTCAGTTGCCATATCTTTGATGTATTCAGGATCTTCATCCAATAATGGCAAGTTGAACTTTCCAACGGGAGATGTGTACTTGTGCATTTCTTTAAATAAACTGATGTTGGCTTTTGCTAAGTCAGAGTCAGGTAGACAAGCTACGATGTAAGTTCTATGTCTATAGTGCGGGTATCCAAAAGCACATGCTGTCACTGTTCCCCATTCTACCAAATACCCCATATTTGACAGCTTTTCTATAATAACGTTGAGCCCTTTACCCGTTAAATTCTTGGCGTTCTCGAACACGCAATAACTCGGCTCTAGACTTTCAATGATGCGGAGCTGTTCGTAAACTAAGCCCGAATCCTTGCCTTCAAGCCCCTGATAGCACCCTTTCGTATTCGCACTTGATACTTGTGTGCAAGGGAATCCGCCCGTTATAATGTCTGGAAATTCCAAAACCCCCTCCATAAAATCTTCCATACATAAACTGCTGATCCCAGTCTCTTCAACTGGCACAAGGCAAGGTGTTTTAGCATTCGCCATATCAGCGCCGTGAACGTCTCTTTCGTTAATCATGTGGCTGTACGGGTGCTTCTGCTCACTAACGCAAACGTGATTAATATCACCTGCGTTTTCTAACTCAAGATTTTGCTCTATTAGTTTTATGTTAAAAGTATCAATTTCAGAGGTGAAAATGGTTTCGATGTTTCCAGCACGTTTTGCGGCTAAAACAAATCCACCTAGACCTGTAAATAGATCGAGATGTTGAAACATTTGCGAGTGTAATAGTGTTGGGTTAAACATGATTTTGATACCTTGATTGTTCAGTTGTTATCAAGGTATCAACTTGTAGAAAGGGTGCAGAAAAAGGTCGATACTGAAAGCAAAATAGATTATCAGTTAAATGGGGTTGGTATTAATGAATACTGGCGTTAATTACGTGCTTATCCATCAAGCCGCGTTTAGCTCTTTGCGTCAATTCCCCAAGACTGTTACAAGGCATAGTCTCAAAATTGTCATTATAAAATATTGCAGATGTGAACTTTCCTTCATTCAGTGTTACCGATAAAACCACTTCGTTATTTTCTGCTCGGTCAGAATCAGTGAAAGTTGCAGATACCCCATACCCAAAGCCTTTACCATAATAATTGCAAACAGGATCAGTTAGTGGGATAAGATTATCAAGGTTATCAACAGTATTAGATGCTATGTAAGCATGAACAATATTAAGCGCGGTTAATATTTTAGGGTTGTGCTTTTGGGTGTTCGTCATTCTATGCGGCCTGTGTTGATTCAGTTGTAGTTAAGGTAGCAAAATTTGTATCATCTTCAGAAATACAGCGAGAAATGCACTCTGGGGGCAACATAAATATATTGCCTCCTTATTCACAAGTGGCTAATAAATACCACTTTCTCCTAGCCTTTCTGAAATGTCGGTATACACGCTGCCTACGTCCATAGCCTTGTCAGCTGCACCGCGCCACTGGTCTTTAGGGAAGTTACTGGTAATAAATGTAACAACTGCGTTAGATTGTTCCTGGGTAGCATTGGTGCCAGCTTGAATAATTAGTGTTTCTAGTCTTTTGCGAATAGTTGACATGAATATCTCCTTAATAATGTATGAATGCGCCCTTTCATAAATAAGGTATCAGTATGGGTTACCGTCTGCATAAAACAGTGTGACGCTAAAAAGCGTCACCTCTTTCCCTAAGCTACACCTATGAAATCGATAGTGTGTTTATCTAGTTTACGCGCTCCACTATTAACTTTTTTAGCTTTGGCTGCTTGGTTCGTCTCAAGTGCCTTTGCTGCCATTAACTCGAATTGTCTAGCCTTTAGTAATTTATAGTGTCTTTTCACGGCTAGCTCATCTACAGGGACACCAATCCATTCATTTAAAGGTGTAGGAATAAATATTTTACATGTGAAGTCCATAATTGGATTTTTAAGCTTGCTTGGGTAAGAATCTGTGACCACACCACCTTGAAGCGGTTCGTTCTTGTCAAACAAACGGTCGGTATGTATAACGCGTGTTTTGCCAAACATCGTGTGTCTTGTAACAAGCTCCAAAGCAACCATCTGTGCATAGTGATCTTGGTAGTTAATTGCACCTCGGCGTAAATCGTTTTTTGACCCCATGATGCAAAAAACGCACGAAACACGGTCATTCCCTTCTTCACCCCCATTAGCTTTATCACCGTAGATTGGATAAGCAGTCTGACCATCTTCGACGATCAACTTAAAAGCTTCATCTTTCGTGTAGTGAAAAATTGGCATCCAATCGTAACCATCTCTAACGCCCGATTTTAAGGTAAGATCTTTGTTTACCCACAATGGGTTTTTACCCGCTCGTTTAGTTGATTCATCTGAACGTAAACCCGATATATTAAAAACAGTGGTAAACCCGTGTTTGGCTGAGTGTGCCTTGATAAATGAGAAGATAGGTCCAGTTTTCAACGAGCTAGTGCAATTACGAAATTGAGAGCTGGGAAATTTTCCTCTTAGCAACACCATGTCTAGAAAATCAACCTTCTCATTTCTGACTACGTTTAATTCATGTACGGAATTACCAACTATGTGCTGAATAATCCCCTTATGCTCAACAACGCCAAGGTTTGCATGAACAAGGAAGATACGGGCAGCAGGTATCATCTTTTTAACGTACGCATACATTGCCTGTGAATCAGCACCACCTGAAGTACTTACATAGAATGCAGACTTAGGGTTGCTGGCATGACTTAACACTAGCTCGTTACGTTTTTCAACACTTTCGATTGATAGCTTGTTTTCATCAGTTGCATACATTTCTATATTTTGTTGTAAACATGAATTCATGGTGCTGACCTCTTTATTTAGTATATAAATAAGGTAGCAACTTGGTGATGACGCGCAGAAATTGAGCCCGACTACCTACAAAGATTCGACCGCCCCACCAAAGGGTCTATATGTAAGCTATAACTTGTTTTATTAACGGAGGAGACGGTTAGAACGTGAATGGATTTTAAGATAACTTTTAGAAATAGAGCTCAGAAAAACACCTCGGCCATGCGGTTTGAATCACAAGGCCTGAGAAGTTTTGAACATTATGAAGAGTTAACAGTGATGAACATATCCATTTTCAATTTAGATAGGTTTTCATGCTTATTAGCTAGGTTAAACAGCTTGTTTACAGCATCTGAAAAGCAATTTGCGCTTACGCTTCTTTTAAACATCATATCCGTAAAATGCAAAGTTCTTTTGTCATTATAATGACGATAGACAATGAATGCATCTGCACAAAATTCATTTCTCTTCCCTGATTTTTCAACAAATATAAGGTGCTCTAAGTGTTTTTTGTAAACATCAATATCCAATGACTTGATGATATCTATCTGAACTTCCCAAACAGAATTTATAAGCCCTCTGTGAGCTAATAGATAAGGCTCCGGCTTGAAATGATTACTAACAAGTGATCTCCCTTCTTCCTTTGTTAATTCAGTTAAAGCACGCTCAAGGTGTTCAGGGTTTGGTTTGACTCTTTCCAGCCAGATTTCAACGCCCCAAGTCTCTATGCCCCACTTATTTGCTATCAGTTTGATGTTCATTAATTACAATACTCTTTGTTTAGTGATTAACACAAAGTAGCAATACTGATTGAAACTGCAGAAAATAAGCGCCTAAAATTCTGACCTTAATTACCACTAAACAGACCATTGCAAACGAAGAGCGATAGCTTGAAGTAGGAAATGGGATACATTGTTATTTACTAAGCGGCCAAAATTGAAGCTAATTCAATCTGCTCAGTACTTTGGTCGAATTCAATCAGAATAGGAGTAAATCCTATCAACTCCCAGACCTGTTTGATTAACTCCTTTTGCGTACCGTTCATTTTCTCCCAATCAGATTTACCACCATGTTTTCCCTTAGCATGAATTGGAAATACATCTGGATATAACTTTTGAAGCTCCAAAGGCATAGGCTGATCATGATGCCACTGGCAAAGAGGTAAGCATTTTAGGTGGCAATTAGGTTTCGTTCTCCCATCGCAATGGTGGATGCTAATATAATTAACATTAGTAGAGTCCATATCTTCTAAGCCTAACCCCATATTTCTACATACGATACAGCCTAGTTGACCCATTCTATTGTGAAGCTCTTTTTCAGATTTGTTTACAGGCTTTTCTTTAGATCTAATTACCTTGGGTTTAACCTTTGCGGTTGGACTTATAGGTTTAGTTGTAACTTTATTCTCAGCTTTAGCTTTTAGCGCAGACCTGGCTAAGCTTGCTCTCCTTCTTTCTTCCTGCCTAACTAATGCCGCTTCTGTTTTCCGTTTTTCAGCATCGGAAAGTGGTTTGTTTCGTTTTTCAATCTGCTTAGCAAGCTGTCGTTTCCTTTGTGCATTTGCTTTGGCTATTTGATCGGCTTTGTACACAGGGCAAGACTGTTTCTTTTTCAATTTAATAGCTGCTCTTTCTTGAGCTTCTTTTTTCTTTTTGATGGCTTTTTCAAAATCAGATTTGTTCATTGTGATATTACCGAGATAAGCCAACTGTCAATTTGTAATCAGATCAAACAATTGGTTGTGCATAGCGATTGACTTATCCCCAATGTGGCACATGAATAATAACGACGCAGAAAATGAATGGATAATTATGGTGTTGACAATCCAAGGTCGGTAGCGTGGGCAAAATAAAACCGCCAAATTGACGGTTTGTTGATTAATAATCTTTAAAACGGGTTTTAATGAGCTTTACGATGCTTGTTTGTATTCAAGCGCAGAACGGCAGCCAATCGGAAAATATGCTTGAAATGGCTCAAGTGCTGACTTTAAGCTCTCCTTACCAAAATGGATTTTCAACTCGTCTTCAAAGTCCCAAATATCTCGACGTAAACTACGTACTAGTCTCTCCTGAGAAATTAAATCGCTTGGATGGGTTTTATCATTACCTCTCATACGTTTCATCTTGCGAATAGCGGAACCTAAATCTGCTTCAGCAAACTCGTCAATAGGTGATTTTGTAGATAGTGATTGAGTAGTAACTTCATTAACACGATCAACAAACCCCTTTGCGGATAGTTTTATATCAGATATCCAAGCTTCGACATCAGCATGAACGCAATGCAAATCAACAGGAATTACCTTTTGCGCGTTCTTATACATCATGTAAACGTTGTGACAATTGTTCATGTGCGGAGTTAAAGAAATAAAGTAGATGTCATTATTTACGCTATGAACAGCCTTAGTAAGATTCTGCTGAAAAGCTGTGGCGTCATTGCCTGTATCACCAAATAACGACGAGAATAGTTTTTGAAGTCTGGTAACTGATTTTTGATTTGAACGAGCCATATATAAAACCTTTA
>Ga0105359_10004202_pt1 | contig 11572 bp, 10 predicted proteins | sample GOMGulsemesocosm_6_FD_83659 | JGI IMG/M metagenome (GOLD analysis project Ga0105359, IMG submission 83659) | Methane-oxidizing microbial communities from mesocosms in the Gulf of Mexico - GOM8C Gulf of Mexico | ecosystem: Environmental > Aquatic > Marine > Cold seeps | place: Gulf of Mexico... | reverse complement strand
GCCCTTTGCAAAAACGGACGCTTTAGCGCTCGGTTTATACCCGGTTGTTGATAGCATTGAATGGTTAGAGAAATTATTAAAACTTAAAGTCAAAACCATTCAGCTGCGTATCAAAAACACCCCTGAGAGTGAATTAGATCGCCTAATTGCTAAAGCCAGCGCGCTAGGTACCAAGTATCAAGCCAGATTATTCATCAACGATTATTGGCAATTGGCAATAAAACATCAATGTTATGGTGTTCACTTAGGGCAAGAGGACATCGGCGAGAGTAACTTGCTAAGTATCCAACAAGCGGGCCTTAAACTCGGTGTAAGCACCCACAGTGAATATGAATGGCTGCGCGCTATCGCGATTAAACCTAGTTATATAGCAATGGGTACTGTTTATCCCACACAGACAAAACCAGCGATTTTAATAGGGTTAAATAATTTACAGAGGTGGAATCGTACTTTGCAGAACCACTACCCAGTGGTCGCTATTGGTGGTATAAAGCTGAGTAATATTGATGAAGTACTAGCCACCGGCGTAGGTTCTATTGCGTTAGTCACAGCCATCACGTTAGCGGCGGATTACATTACTGCAACCCACGATTTACAGCAAAAAATGATGAGCGCGAATTAAGCGTTGCCAGGCGGGCAACGAGCCCGCCAAACCCTATTGCTTTCTTTGGTAAATCAGCACCTTAGTACTCTTTTCTAAATTAGCCTCGCTAAAATCCTGAGGCACGGCCAAACGCTCTTGAAAAGCAAATTCTGGACATTCCTGTGCCATCAACGTGCGTACAAAATCACTGGATTGCGCAGGATCGTTATGACAAACCATCACTTTGGCCTGGGCTGTCGTCAGCTGACTTAAACGCCTCAGTACTTTGGCATAATCTTTTTGTGCAATAAAAGATCCCGGCTGAAAACTCGGCGGGTCAATGACGACGATGTCGTAAGGTCCTGGCTTCTTTATACGCGACCAAGATTTAAGCATATCGTAAGGCATAAAAAGACTGTTTTCTTTGTGGTGATTATTGAGTTGGTGATTCTTTCGACCGATTGATAATGCTCTTTTACTGAGATCGACATTGGCGACTAAGTTAGCGCCGCCAGCAACTGCCGCCACCGAGAAGGCACAAGTGTAAGAGAATAGGTTGAGTACTTTACAAGCTTGAGCGTTTTCTTTTAACCAAGCTCGACCGTTCCTCATATCCAAAAACAGACCAAAATTTTGAAATTCCAAAGGCTCTATTTGAAATTTCAGGCCACTCTCTTGTACCACTAATGTGCTTGGCACCTCGCCAAACGCTATTTTAAAAGTAGTCTCACGTTGACGGCCGCGCTCTTGAATCAATACGCCTGTCACCGACTCTTTGGCTGCTAAGTACTCAACCACTGCCGCTAAGATATTCGGCTGTAAATCATCGTACAAGCGAATAACAGCTATATTAGGCAACCAGTCAATCACCACTTGGGTAAAACCTGCAAGACTACCGCTTCTACCGTGAAACAACCGTCTTATTTCCAATGGATCAACTCGGCAAGCATCGCTCAACTGCCAATCAATCCAATCTGTTAGCGTAGTAGGTAGCAGGTTATTTGATGCTGTGTATTCGCTCATGAATCTCTAGTCTTAAAGTGAAACGGCCATTGTAACCTAGCAAAGTCACAGGCTCTAAAAATATATCCATTAAATCATTATTTTAATCGTCATAATGACTAATTTTTTGTAAAGGCTACTGATACAATGCGTGCATCTTTTACTGTTAGGTGAATACTGAAGACTATGACATTTGAATATCTGCGCCAGAGTTTGTTTTTTTTCAAAACGAACCTTATCCCGCTCGCTAAAATTAACTTACCTTTCTTACTTGCATCCAACATTTTATTTGCTCAAGTCGATCTATCAACAGCCAGTGAAAACTCACAGAATCTTGCTAATTCGCTGTTGTGGATGTCCTTTTTAAACTTGTTAATCATGCCCATATATTGGGGTGCTACCATCAGTTTCATGCAATCGACAGTGCAAGGACCTATTTACAGCGTCTCTCAATCAATCGCGGCGAGCCTAAAACTCTGGTCAAAGTTATTTTTAGTGTTTTTATTAACCAGCGCCTGTATCTTTTTTGGCTTAATGGCATTAGTCATTCCAGGTATTTTCATCGCTGTAAGATTATCGATCGCGGATTATCTGTGTGTTGTCGAAAAGAAGCCTGTTTTACAAAGTTTACAAACGAGTTGGAAACTAACCGATCAATACGGATGGACTATTTTTCAAGGTATCGCGTTCATCTTATGCACTATCTTAATATTAAAAACATTAGTTTACAGTCTTTTAGAGACGTATCTCAGTCAGTTAAGTTTTTTAAACCCGGTTATCAATAGCTGTTTTGACCTACTCAATGTACTTGTAATGATTTATGGTTTCAGAATATATTGTGTCATTAAGCAAGAGTTGTAAATTATTTGTACTACAATCAACTAAATAGAAAATCAATTATGCTGATTATGTAGATCAATTATGGTATCCCTCAGTGCCTTACTAAGAAAAGGTGCTGTATTTTTAGACAAGGATGATCAATGGCCACTTTTAAACTGGAAGACCCTATCGATAACGGATTGTTTTACGAAGCCTATGATGAGTTTCTAGAGCAGTATACGCTTTGTGAATCTAGTATCGTCGCCCTTGAAAACAACCCTGAAGACAAAGTATTGCTCAATGATTTATTCCGCACCATACACACGGTAAAAGCCAATGCCAGTATGCTCAGTTTTGAGCCTATGGTGAAAATCTTACAAGAGCTTGAGACCATTCTTGATCTAGTGCGCTCTGGCGGTATTCCCTTCTCTAATCTTACCGGGGATCTGACTTTATTGTTGATGGATAAGTCCAGAAATTTTATGGAGCAATTTCAAGATAAAAAAGAAGTTGAATACTCGCAAAAACACTACGATTCCGTCGAGCAAGGGTTACACCAACTGGTCAACTGTAAGCCTGCAGAAATCACCCGTGAGCTAGTGGCAATCATTGCAGTTTTAGACCCGAGCACTATTACTTTTAACACTGAAAAAAGTTGGCTTGAAGAATTTGTTCAAGACAACAGTGATCTAAGTTTCTTGTACCAACTGTCTAAGACCTGCGAGGAACGCGTCGGCTATTGGCAAGGACGTACCGATCGTATCGGCCAGTTGGCCCTATCAATGAATTTGGAAGCGGGCAGCCCTGTCGATGTTGTGAACTTAGCCGCCTCACTTTTTGCACACGATATCGCCATGGCTTTTTTGCCAGAAAACCTCTTAAATCAGCAAGACAAATTAAACGAGAAGCAACAGACATTAGTGCGCCACCATGTGCAAATTTCATCACAATTAATGCGCTCTATTTTCAACGATCACATTGCCGGACAAAACCTGATGCAGCATCAAGAGTCTGTTAATGGTAAAGGTTACCCTAATGGATTAATAGGTAATGAGATCAGTGCAGGTGCCAAAATTATCGCGATTGTGCATACTTTTGAAGCCATCACTCATGGCCACACCAGCGTCACTCTTCACAGACGACCACTGATGCGCGCACTGTTGGAAATCAATAAAAAGGCGGGCATAGAGTTCAGTGAACGCTGGGTGGATATATTCATGCGAGTGGTACCCAACTTATATTGAAACTTCTCTTTTTTCAAACCAATAGACACTGTTTAACTAATTTCTGCCAGGGTGTTGTTAACCTGCCCTGTGTTCTACCTCTATCATCATAAACTTGCTACTATCTAGTTCCCATCCGGAACTAGCTCTTTATAACGCTATAGATAACCGCTACCACAGGAAAACACAGTGAAACGTAAATTTTGGAGTAAACCGCTATTTGACTTGGTACCTTACACGCCGGGCGAGCAACCAAAAATCAATGATTTAATAAAGCTAAATACTAACGAAAATCCCTACCCACCCTCACCAAAAGTGACTCAGGCTATACAAAGATTTGATACCAGTGCACTGAGCCGCTATCCCGATCCTGAATCGCAGCAGCTTACTCATGCACTTGCTGACTACCACAATGTCGAAAAAAATAATGTGTTTATAGGTAATGGTTCAGATGAAGTACTGGCCCATGCATTTATGGCATTTTTTCGCCAAGATCTACCGATTTTAATGCCTGATATCAGCTATAGTTTTTATTCTGTGTACTGTAATTTGTATGACATTAAAGCAACCCCTATTGCGATCGACCAGAATTTCCAGATCCAACTAGCGAACTATCAAGCGCCCAATGGCGGTATTATTTTTGCCAACCCTAATGCACCCACAGGCAGTGCAATCTCTCTGTCTGAAATAGAGATATTGCTACAGGCAAATACGCAATCATTAGTGATTGTCGATGAGGCATACGTGGACTTTGGTGCACAATCGGCGATCGAACTGACTAAAAAATACGATAACTGCTTAGTTATTCAGACCTTCTCCAAATCACGTGCACTTGCCGGCTTGCGTATTGGCTATGCCATCGGCCACCCACATTTAATAGAAGCACTAGAGCGGGTTAAAAACAGTTTTAATTCTTACCCGATGGACATGTTAGCGCAAACCGCCGCACTCGCTTCTATTCAAGATGACAGCTATTTTAAAGAGAAATTAGCGCTAGTGTGTGGTACTAGAGAGTGGACAACGCAGCAGCTAACAGCTTTAGGTTTTGATGTTATAGACTCAAAAACTAATTTTGTATTTACCGCACATAAAGAGCTTGCAGCGATTGATATCATGGAGTACTTACGGCAACAAAAGATCATTGTTAGGCATTTTACTAAACCTAAAATCGCTAATTATTTACGGATTAGTATTGGTGATGATAAACAGATGCAGCAACTCATTAAAGAGTTGCGACTATTCATAGAAAAATGAATTAGCGATTTATCAATCTAGCATAGAGGGGTATAGTCTCTCTGTGCTACACTTTTAAAGGAAAATATAGTAACCATCCTACCGTAAATATTATTTCAATATACTATCAGCAGTGACTCTTGTTGCAAAAACACTACCAGGACTCATACAACCTTTGTTGACTGTTTTGTATCTCAAACCAATTTAGCCAATCTTCTTTTGCATTCACTCCTATACAGTAACCTTGTAACTCTCCCCCTAAAGGCGCAATTTTGGGAAACTAGTTACCTCCTTCATGCAAACCAATACCAATGACCCAGCGATTAAATCACCGGTAACCTACACCTCTGCCCATCATCATATTGAGAGCCTCAAACTAGCGAAGTCACTGGATTAAAACAACTTTTCAGATATTTTCTAAAACAAAAAAAACAGCCACCAAGAATACGACTTTCGATGCCTAATTTTTCACAAAGCACTCAATAACCACTAAGTAATGCCAGCATCAACCACAAACTCTTGTGCGGTACATGCGCTTGAACTATCTGACGCTAAAAATAGTGCCATATTGGCAATATCATCACCTATCACCCTACGCTTTAAGCACTGTTGCTCTTGAATAATTGCTTCATCTTCTGGTGAAATCCACATCTCTAACTGTTTAGGCGTCATCACACAACCTGGCACTAAGGTATTAACGCGTATATTTTCCTTGCCCCACTCTCTTGCTAGTGAACGCGTTAATCCAACAATGGCAGCTTTGCTGGTCGCATAAGCGGTTAAATTTGCAATATTCATGTGGTAACACACAGAGCCCAAGTTGATAATAGAGCCTTTCCCTTGCTGTTTCATCGATTCGTAGACTGCTTGGGCACAAAAAAACTGCTGCCCTAAGTTTAAATCTAATCTGTTTTTCCAATACTTTGGAGTGATTTCCTCTGGTGAGTGGCGGTTATCACTTGCAGCATTATTTACCAACACTCTAAAAGGGCCAGACTCTAAAATCAATTGATCAACGACCGATTTTATTTCTTCTAAGTTCGATAAATCACAATAACGATAAATAGGTGCTTTAAACCCTAGAGAACTAACCTCTTCTAATAATTTTTCTGCTGCTTTTGTTTCAATATCAATGAAAGCAACGTTTGCTCCTTGCCTAGCAAATGCTCTCACAAAATCCGCGCCAATACCTGATGCCCCACCAGTAATCAAAACACTACTATTTCTTAAATCTACGTATTGCGCCGTCATGCTTATCTCCGTTTGCAAAGTTACAAACATATTTCGAATGTGCTAAAAATATATAGTTTAAATCTCAATAAAAAACGCCTAATATCTCAAACCAATCTCACTTGTTTCGCTTGTTTTCGCTTTGTGAAGCAGCTTAGTGCTAGCTATCAACGATGCTAACTAAGTCGCGCTTCAAGCCTTGAAAAATTAAACCTTTGATTATTTAAATTTCACCTATTTCATCTCTATCTAAGAAACTATATTTACTAAATTAAATAATGAAAAACATTATTGTATGCAGGACCGACAATCGTCAATAATCTTATTTCCTTAGCCTTTTATTAAATTGATTAACAGTCACTTTTAACTATGTTTTACATATCAAAGGCTAAATATAATATTAAAACCACACATATAGCCTGTAAGCTACTGATTAAACTGGAGTTATAAATGAACTCAACAAATACTCTCGAAAATATAGTTATGGGAGTCACTTCGCAAATTTTAGATTTACAAGAACAAGGAGCGTTATTTATTGGCCGCGTCTGGCTACCAGAAGTAGGTGGACCTACTCCTGTACTCATTAGAAATAGTAATGTTATAGACATAAGCGAAATTGGGGCAACTACCAGTTCATTATTTGAGCTAGATAACTTAGCATCGCTATTAAACAATGCTAACGACCTACCAATTATTGCTGACCTAAGCACTGTGCTAAACAACAGTTTGTATCAAAACAAGGACCTCAACTCTCCTTATTTAATGGCACCTTGTGACATACAAGCCGTTAAAGCTAGCGGTGTTACTTTCGTTGCAAGCATGTTGGAAAGGGTTATAGAAGAGCGCGCTGCAGGTGATTTGAACCAAGCTGAGTTTTTCCGTAAAGAACTCAACGCCATCATTGGCGATGATCTCTCTAAAATAACCCCAGGTTCAAAAGAATCGCAAGAGATAAAACGCGTGCTTCAAGAAAAAGATGCCTGGTCACAGTATTTGGAGGTAGGTATTGGTCCAGATGCGGAAATTTTTTCTAAGGCTCAGCCTATGTCATCAGTGGGCTTTGGAGCTCAAGTGGGTATCCACCCTATCTCAAATTGGAACAACCCAGAACCTGAAGTGGTATTGGCAATTAATTCTAAGGGAAATATCATCGGCGCTTCTCTGGGTAACGATGTTAATTTACGTGATGTTGAAGGACGTTCTGCACTGTTACTCGGCAAAGCTAAAGATAATAATGGTGCATGCTCAATCGGTCCATTTATTCGCGTCTTTGATGATAACTTCAGTTTGGATGACGTGAAAAATACCGATATCCACCTGAATATTCAAGGAGAGGATGGCTTTGAATTAGATGGGTTAAGTTCTATGTCAAAAATAAGTCGATCTCCAGAAAGTCTTGTATCCCAAACGATAGGCCCTAACCATCAGTATCCGGACGGGTTGATGTTATTTTTAGGAACCATGTTTGCCCCGGCAAAAGATAGAGGGGAAGCGGGTAAAGGATTCACCCACCATTTAGCTGACAAAGTATCTATATCCTCTAAAGAGCTGCCAAGTTTAGTTAATTGGGTAAATCACAGCGATAAAATTCCCGCTTGGAATTTTGGCACTTGGCAATTAATGAAAAACTTATCAAATCGAGGGCTGCTTTAACCGAGGTTCAGCGATTGCGTGCATCATAAAAGTATCGCATGTAAGTACACTTAAAATATTATGCTTACATTAAAGATACAATTGCTAATGCAAAAATAAAGGCCTGCTTAGCATTGTAAACCTAACAAAATGCGGTATATGATACGCGCCGCTTTTACTATCAAAACAGGATCTTTCATGTCAATTGAAGCAACATCGTACAATTGGGACAATACCCAATATCGTCTTTATGAGTTGTGCAACTCTCTGCAGACGCGGGTGCTTATCAGTGACTTTGGAGCAACGATTGTCGCCCTCAATACCTTAGATATGGCAGGTAATTCAAATAATATTGTTTTAGGTTATGAGCATGTACAAGAATATATTGACGGCAGAAGTTATCTAGGAGCCACCGTTGGCCCTTGGGCTAATCGAATCGACCAAGGATGCTTTGAATTAGATGGCATGCAAGTGCAATTGGAATTAAATGAGCCGACCAATCACTTGCATGGTGCCAGTGCGGGTTTTCATCTAAAACACTGGCAACTTATTCATCACCATACTAATGAACTTCTGCTGGCCTACACCAGCACTAGAGGAGAAGCGGGTTTTGATGCTGAGCTAACGGTACAAGTGAGTTTCACTCTAAACGATCAAAATGAGCTAACCATCGATTATAAAGCGAACAGTGACCGCCCCTGTCCGATTAATATGACTAACCACAGTTACTTTAATTTAAACCCAAAAGTATCTGATATTTGGCAACACGAACTGCAAATCGCCGGCGATAGTTATTTAGCGACTAATGAGAATAATATCCCCGTTCAACAAGAGTGGGTTGAAAACAGCCACTTTGATTTTCGCCAACTTAGGCCGCTTAATTTCGAAAGTAAAACAATAGATATCGATCATTGTTACTTGCTAAATCAAAACGGCTCCATGGACGAGAAAGGCCGCTATTTTGCCGCATATTTACACGAACCCATATCAGGACGTTCAGTTCGCGTAGACACAACTGAACCAGGCATTCAACTTTATACTGGTAAATACCTACCCCATTTTAATAATCGCGAAGCGCGAGAATGTGGTCCTAATTCAGCCTTGTGTTTGGAGACGCAACAATTTCCCGACGCGGTAAACAGCCCCGACGCCGAAGCGGTAATATTAAGGCCCGGACAACAATATCGACAGTCGACTAAATTTAGTTTTAACCAATAGAGAGCAAAAGCGGCTAAAATCGCTCGGGCAATTTAGACTGCTTTGCATGTTCTATCTGCATTATTTTTCATTATCTAAACTGACTATTTTACCGCCCCTCCACTATCTTAAACAGGTGCTCTCTCTAGTATAAACACTGTGTCGATATTATCTCTATAAACTAAATGTCGACCAAGTTTGGTACGTTTTTTTATCATCGCTACAAGTTTGTAACGATAACGGACGCATAACATGCACAGGAGTTGATCCACGGCCATTTCTTTTTTCTGTACGACTAACAGTCACACATAAATTAGGGTGTGCTTGTACTGTTAATTGGCCATTGTCTTGCAGTAAAAACGCTTGAGTATCTTGTTTATTACAAGAGGCTAATTCAATAGTAGCATTGATCTGCAAAGACGAAGCCGACATGCAAACATCGAAGTATGGAATACTAAACTGGCCTTGTTTTAATAATTGTGCATCAAAACTTTGATCCTCCAATAAGCTACCGGTGTAGTCGTAGCAAGTGTGGGCTTGTAACCCTTTATCAAGCGGAGCGTCTTTCCCACGGCCTCCAGCAATATCTAGGCAATAGCCCCGACTTTCGTCTATTCTATCGACCAACTTAACTTCCACCAACTCTTGCGCTGAAACCAATGTTGGGGTGATGGACATAAGCGCAATGCTAATTATTTTTAGGTTAGGTAACTTTTTCAAAGTATTTTCCTTAACATTCAATTATAAAATATTTCACAAAAAACCTGCTTGCGTGCTTTTCGGCTCAATTATTTTGTTGAGTAGCACACACAAAAACTCATCAAGATAAAGGAACAGATAACAAGTAGCTCCTTTAGCTATTCATTGGTGTTAATCTCAACAGGTACGAATATAATACAGCGAAGAACTAGTGCAGATCGTCCAAACGGCGGTATTTGGACTAATTTTTAATAGATTTTTACTTCTTCAAGTGAATAGGATTAAACCGTTGTTGTTAGCAGAGAATATAAGCTGGGAAATTTCAATTATTGGATTATCTATTTCTTTGTTTACACTAGCGACACTTGTCAGTAAATCAATTAAACACACATCAGATTGGCTGTTAGCTAGCTGGCTATTATTACTTAATGTGCCTTTTTTACACGCATCGTTAGCGCATTTAAATTACCATTCCCCAGCGTTTAATCTCATAACTAATCCGACATTGAACCTCTTGCATGGTCCCATCTTATATCTATACGTACGTTTGTTAATAAGTAAAAAACCGCTAGCCCTCTCCAAAAAACTACCGCATTTCATTCCTTTTATTATTTTTTACCTACTTTTTATTTCGATGGCACACCCTGAACCTATGCTGCCATTACCCGATAGAACCGATACTATCAGTGGACCTGTTGCGCAACATCCACTGGCGAGACTATTTGAACCGCTCTTTTTTAACTTCGGTCTCATCAACGCTCTATTTTTTGTTGGTTACTCAATATTGACCTTCTACGCTTTACGAAAACACCAGCAAAAGATCAGCGGCGTTTTTTCGCAAAATAATACTCAGCTCAGTCTACAATGGATCTACTGTTTGCCAGCGACATTTTGTGCCCTGGTAATATTAAACGCCATCAGCGAAAACCTATTTACCTCAGCAAACCAAGCAAGTTCTCTGACGCTGCATATGCTTTCCTTTGTCTGCTTCATCACTGTTCTATGCTTTTTTGGGGTTAAGCAAAACCCTGTTTTTTACTCTATAAAAAATATAGCATCTAACACACAAAGCATTGCAAACACTGAAAGAGATAAAGCGTCTGGCTCGCAATTGCAAAATCCTCCCCAAGACGTTAGTGATCTTAAACAAACTGAGTCTGGCTCTAATGATTTGAGCGATGAAGCTATCGCAGAGATTATTGTAAAAATGCAAAGTTACATGCGCCAGGAAAAGCCATATCTCGACCCTGATTTTTCAGTATATTCATTAGCACTAGCGTTAAATATTCCTAGACGAGTACTATCTCAAGCGCTCAATACCGGCCTCTCTAAAAACTTCTATTTGTATGTAAACGAGTACAGAATCGATGAAGTAAAAAACCTATTAAAACAATCGAGCGAAAAACAGCTAACGATTCTCGAAGTTGCTTTTCAAGCTGGCTTTAAGTCAAAATCTAGCTTCAATAGCCTCTTCAAACAGTATTGTGATATGACGCCCTCACAGTATAGAAAAATGATTCATTAACAAAAACATCCATCATGTTATCACTAACAAATTCCAATGCATTAAATGAGACCCCCTGCTACTTTCTTAGCTATCATAGTAAAATGGGCCATACTGGTCTTATTGTTTTCAATAACAGTAAGACATTCTCCATCATCTAGTAACATAGTCCGCCGTCACTTCTGTCATTTTAAAAACCACATTTAACAACACTAAAAGTTAAAAACAGCATTTTTTTTCTGGCTATATTTCGTTTCAATAGAGATGAATTAGGCAATGCCTTAATCATCTAAGGTTGCTTAAAGCTCTGACGAAAACACCAGATACATCTCGTTGGACAAATATACATTCTTTTGTCACAAATATAAAAATACAGAGGTTTGAAATGAAACTGAATAAAAGCAAAATTCTTAGTGCCGCTATAGGTACGGCTATGTCTCTTGGGCTTGC
>Ga0105359_10004198_pt1 | contig 11575 bp, 7 predicted proteins | sample GOMGulsemesocosm_6_FD_83659 | JGI IMG/M metagenome (GOLD analysis project Ga0105359, IMG submission 83659) | Methane-oxidizing microbial communities from mesocosms in the Gulf of Mexico - GOM8C Gulf of Mexico | ecosystem: Environmental > Aquatic > Marine > Cold seeps | place: Gulf of Mexico... | reverse complement strand
TAGTCAGTTTTTTCTTAGCCACAAGAGTTGATCATTTTATTTAATCCTAAGTATTTGTCAGCTATTATACTGTTATATGTAAATAATTACTTGTGCAATTTTTAAGGGATATTTATGACGCTTAGCGACACAAATTTAATTTGGCTTGATTTAGAAATGACCGGCTTAGAGCCTGAGACCGATGTGATTTTAGAAATCGCAACCATAGTAACTGATAGCCAATTAAATATCTTAGCCGAAGGGCCTGTGTTTGCTATTCATCAAAGTGATGAGGTGTTAAATAATATGAATATTTGGTGTATTGACCACCATGGTAAGTCAGGGCTAACTCAGCGTTGTCGAGACAGCAAAGTATCCATAGCTGAAGCCACTAAACAAACCATCGCCTTTGTCGAGCAATACGTACCTAAAGGTAAGTCGCCGATGTGTGGAAATAGTATTGGCCAAGATCGACGCTTTATTAATAAATATATGCCTGATTTTGAAGATGTCTTTCATTACCGTAATCTAGACGTTAGCACAGTAAAAGAATTAGCTCGCCGATGGAAACCTGAAGTACTTGATAAGGTAGTTAAAACTGGCGCCCATTTAGCTATGGACGACATTAAAGAATCTATTGCCGAATTAAAAGTATATCAAGCCCATTTTTTTAAGGTGTAGTTGTAACAGGGGCGTCAGTATTACGGACTAATTTTTGATACCAAAATGAAGCCAGTAAGATAAAGCCGCCAATGCCCATAAACAAAATAACTTTCTGCCATAGTAATGCGTTTGCGGCATCCATTGTCGCCAACTTTATTATCCCTAGGATGATCAGCGTAAAACTATACTTTACCGTAGTAACTCTTCTATCTTTTAGAAATAAAATGAGTGCGCCATGTACAGCCAGCGCTGGGGCTATCAATAAATCAGCACGAAACGCTGTGAGTGATAACATCACGACGAGGTAACTGATAGCAAAAATAGAATGCAGCAATAAATCACTGTGTAAGCTAAAGGCTTTACTCAATTCAGTGTGAGTAAAGCGACTGTGTTTATTATATAACGTCGCGATCAGAAACATCAGTGGCACTATTACGTAGACATACTCTCCTTCGAACGCCATCAGTAGCCATGAACCGATAATTCCGATTATATTGGCGACAGAAATAAGTATTTCATTTCTCTTTAAGTGACTTGATAGTGTTATCAAATGAAAACAGCTAGCCCAATAAAGGCCATAGATCACCATAAAGGCGAATAAACTTTGTAGGGTGAAACCAATAATACTGGCAACAGCAAGACCTAACGAAAATACGCCGAAGCTACAAATAAAATGATATAGACGCGTTAATGCGCTGCTATCAGCCTGTTTATTTATAATAAAAGCAGTGATATATACACTCATAAACCCTAGCAGCGCAACGATACCATTGAGTAGTGACAGCTGCCCGATAGTCATGATCATTATTATACTCGTTAACCCTGTCAATATTTTAGTCTCTAACGTAAGCAATGCGTGTTTGATTTTATTGGCGAGGAAAAGGGCAATCAGTGGCGAAAGCCACATGATCATCAGGGCATTTTCATCGAAACGGCGTATCACCGAGCCAAGCCAACAAATAGGGAGCAATAGATAAAACAATATCCGTGCAGATTCGGCGAAACTTTTAAGGAGACTATTCGGCTGGTATTTTCGATAAAAGGCAGACCAAAGCCAGAGCTGGCCAAATATTGAAATCAGCGATAGTTTGGCAAATAAAGGCAAGTGGACGAAACGAAAGCTATCAACTTGCTCTACGCCTAGATATAAATAAAATGTCGGGACAAAAATAAGTACGGCAGCAACAACTTCTATTGCGGTGTGTTGACAGTATTTAGCTCTAAATAAAATAGCCAGCTGTAATAAAATAGCCAGCACGCCAGCCCAGTTGCCGATAAATATATTTGCCGACGAAATAACCAATATAGAGATCCAAATTACCTCCAGTAACTGCAATGCTGGCTTTACGTTATTTTGAGAGAACTTATTAAAAACATCATCAATGGTAATTAACCGTTGCCATAAGCCAATAATAGCGATAATGATTAACGATAAAAGCCAGCCATCAACTGAACTCAAGGCCGGTAACGGGAAATATATCGCTAGCGTAACCAATGAATAACCTAGTGCTGCTGCCGTTAATGCTTGCCCTTGATTGATTACTTGAGGAATATAATAACGTTTACCGATGGCTAACAGTAATAAGCCTTCTGCAGCCCAGGCAATCCCCCAATACGCTTCACTGACAAGACCAATAATAGCAAGCACGCCCCAGAGTGCACTTAGTAATATAAAGACAGGGGTGAAGCTTCTTTTTCGCCGGTAAAAAAAGGCCGCTGTCACTAAAGCGATTAGCGTGTTGAACGAAAATACCACGCTTAAAGCTGTTTCGAATAATCCTGAGGCTTGGAATAAAATTAATATGGAGGCACTGACTACCGTTATTAACAATAGTAATAACGAGCGATTTTCTGTCTTTTTATTCAAGGGATTATTTAACCCTTTAACTAAGCCCTTGAATAATGAAAGCGCGGTATAAGCGAAAAATAATTGATAGAACAGGCTGATACTCCATACTGAAACTGAAATATCGTCTATCGCTATGATCCATTCTAGTGCGATTAAGGTAAATGCTAAACTTAAATGCGCTAACCATTGGCCTAAATATCGATAGGCGAGCACTAAACTACTACCAACAATAAAGGCTAATGAGAGTAGATAATATAAAGGAGATGCACTAATCATATTGGAGATTAGTGGCATAGTCGCAATACCGATAACGCCCAGTGCAGCAACAACTTTAGTGTCTAGCCATAAAGCCAAAGCATGAGAGAGAATAGCGATTGAAAAATACAATAGTAAAATGGCAACGCTAGGTAAAATCCCGTAAACAGTACCGCTAAAATATACACAACTATATGACAGTAAAATACCTAAAGAGACAATTGCGCTAGCAAACTCATCGAAGCGAGTTTTCATCTTTAAATAAACCCCAAGCCCGATGATAGAAAAAGCGAGTAAGCCCATTAACAGAGCTTTAGTACCAGCCCCGATCTGATCGATCAGTAATTGCATTAAATAGCCAAAACCTGCCAACGTTAATGCAATGCCGACAAATGTTAACAGTAAAATTCCAAGCATTCCTCGTTGTTGGTATGACTGATAAATGGTAACGACTGGTGAAAACCAATTAAAGAGCAAGGATAAAAATTGAGTCACAAGAGTGCTAATCAATGATGGGCTGATTGTCGAAGCGATAGACTGAGAGGGAGCTGAAGCTTCTTCCCTTTGAATAGATATACTCGTGGTATCAGGTATCGCTGCTGATGTGTGCTCTGATGTGATTTTAGGAGCTTCATTATTGATACTAGCCGCGAGGTTTTGTTCAGATTCTTCGTGTTGTAGTAGCTGATCAAGCTTCTTTTCTAGCACCGCTATTCGAGAGTCGTATTGGCCCTTAATGAGCGCTAATTCATTTTTTAGCGCGGTGACTTGATCGCTCATTATTACGTCCTGTAATGCTATTTTTTGAACTAAACAAAACTGACTACACGATAGTGCTATAAATATTTGATTGCAATAACTAATTAAATTTAACCGGACAATATCTTGAAGGTCAGACCAGTTTGATCAACAATGTGATATCTTCATCAATAGAGTAAGAGACATTATGTCTAATCGTTTAAGTTCCATGGTTGCTAAAATTAATGGTGCACCTAAAATGTTACGTCCATGGTTATTAACCAAATTATTTTGCTCGCAGGTAAAATACGCGAACACTACCGGTATCCGCATTCTTTCAATTGGCGCACATCGTGTTGAAATTGAACTAGCTAACAAAAAGAAAGTGAGAAATCACATTGGTGGTATTCATGCCGTTGCTGCCGCGTTGCTCGTAGAGTCAGCGACTGGCATCGCCTTTGGTTTAAATTTACAAGAGTGTAAGTTACCGTTATTGAAATCGATGAAAATAGACTTTAACCGTAGAATGCAAGGAGCATTAACGGTGGTTGCGACGATTACTGATGAGCAAATACACATGCTTCAAAGTCATGATAAAGGCGATATGCTGATAAAAGTGATTGTGACTGATGAGTCTACTGAAAGCCCTATTGAATGCTTTATGGAATGGGCGTGGATCACCAAAAAAAGTAGGTAAGCTATTTACTTGGAAAAGAGCGCCTTATTAAAGGAAGCTTGTTCATACAAAACAACTTGGTATAAACTAGAGCAATAAAGGAATCATTTATACGACAAGCTATGAGCCAAACCACCGGTGCTAATCAAGAAATACCTCCACATCATGTAGATACAGAAACTGAAACTCGCAAGGCATCTTCAGTTTCTCCTGTTATTTTACGACCACTTCATCGCCAATTTACGCTTAAATTATTTGTTGCGGTATTGTCGGTTGCTTCGGCGTTAGCACTCTCTTTTGTATTATTTTTACAGCATAGTGAAAAAACACAAACGCTTATTCAAACACAGTTTTTACCTCTTAAAAAACAAGTCAAACAGCTAGAAAGCTTACAGCAAGCTAAAATGATTGTAGATGATTTATTGCGGGGTAATAGTGAACAAAACTGGCTAAAATTACATGGTGAGTTAATTGCAATAAACCGTGAACTATTAAGACTCGACTCTGCCCACGGTACTATTTTTCAACAATGGTTAAATCAAAATAAAGCGGCTGAAAACACTGTCGATAGAGCAGAGCAAAATAAGTCGAGAAATCAACAATTAAAACAAAGCGCGATTATTCAACTGCAATTAATGTTGTTTTCTATTACCACGATTAACGATAAGCAAAAAGCACAGGAAAAATCGTTATACCAGCAACTACAAGCAGGTAATAGTAACGGTACTGTTACCGTTAAAAGCGCTAATGATTATGTGAAGGCAGTGAAACAGCTGCATCATGTTAATCAAATAAATGACCTTACCAGTGAATTGCTCACCAGTTTTGAAGAGCTGACCTTTAGCACTTCCCAAACAGACTTTGATCTACTGCGGTTAGCCGTTGAACAATTATTTGCTCAAATCAAGTTACTTGATGATACTGAAACAGCGGTTTCCGAATTTATTAAACAAGTTAATTCGTTCAAAAGTATTGTTGAAACCGATCATCAAGCGCTTGCTAAATGGCAAGGGTATTTAACTCTGTCACAAAGCTATAGTCTAGATTTAATTGCTCAGCAGCAGCAAATTACCACCTTATTATCAACGCCCAGTATTGTTCTTGCTACTGATAATATGGGTACTATCGGTCAATTGTTGTCGAGCTATCAAATAGATCTTAATGATGATCAAATCGGACTGATCCTGACTGGCACCATTACTTTCTTTTTAATCTTGTTTGGCGCGTTATTATGGCGTGTACATCGAAAGCTGAAAAAAGCAGGACAGCAAATCCTGAGTGTAGTCGATCAAACTATTTCAGGAAGCGTGGACAGTACAACTGCTGCGAATTGTTTGGAAACACAACTGATTATTGAGCAGATTAAACAAATTAAAAAACCATTACATAGTGAAGATGATTACCAAGCGTTACAAGCGCAATGTACAGTAAACGAAGGCCTAATTGAAAAACAAAAAGTGGCGCTGTTGAAGTTGGCTGAAAGCTCAAATGTTCAACAGTTAGAAAAGGCTGAGCAAGTAATTGATCACTTCACGCATGAATTAAACAGTTATGACTACCTAAAAGAGCAGGTGTTACCTTTATTAGCCCCCCAAGGCGCTTTGAGTAATAGTGAAAAGGGTGAAAAGTCGTTTGGAATTTATCATTCAACAACGCAACTGAATCATGTATATGAGCGCTTAGAGCAATTTCAATTAGCCAGCTATATGCAATTAAATGATGCTGTATTGTCATTAGAGGACGTTAATCTACTAGAGCAATTACACGCGATACTATTGAATAAACAAGCGGTGCAATTGGCGAAAAATAATCAATTTTATTTCAGTTACGATGAACAAGTGATTGCCGAGGTGAACCTAGATGTGCAGCTATTCCAGCACTTAGGTAGCTTACTTATTGATTTATCGTTAGCGCAGAGTCATAACGCGCACGGTCATTTACACTTGTCTTTACAAGATAAAAATGCGGGTCAACAGAATATCCATTTTACCCTTAAGGTTAGTGATAAAACTCTCACTGATGTGCCCAGTACCATCATAGACCTTACTCATATACACGAACATGTTGAGCTCAACTCACCGCTTATTCCAGTGTTTAATACGCTGTTTTCAAAATTACATGGTGAAAACTTTACTGCCCATCATACCGATGTAGGGTATCAACTAAGCTTTGATATGCCGTTTGCCATCGCGACTAAAGTGAATATTCAACGAGCCGTTAGTGAGCAAGAAGCACAAAACAATAGTGCATTAATCGATACTGCGTTGTTATTAGTCTCTGGCAATAAAATACTCGCTGAAATATTGAAAAAACAGGTACTGAATTCCACTAAAAAATTTGAACGTATCACTCGTACGAATAGTGTTATTCAGCGGTTGGCAGTGAAGCAGTTAACTCGACAAAAACTCGATCTTATCCTAATCGATAGTAAAACTGCGTCGACAGCATTGGTCGAAATAGAGCAACATATTGCTGAACTTCCTTTGTCATTACAGCCTAAATTAATGGTGTTACAAGGGCATGAATTGAGTTATCAACAATATGGTTATTATTCACAATCAGAGCATCCATTGTGTAAAGGTGAACTTCTACAAAATATAAAACAGTTACTATCAAGTGATGATACCAATAATGCTCGCTATTGCAGCAACGAATTCCAGCTCAATAAAGACGTTAGTATTAACTGTCAGATATTACTTGCTGTTCATGCGCCGCAGTATTACCAGCAACTGCAGCAATTATTACAATGGTTAGGCTTTACGGTATATTTTGTTGCCGATGACGCGAGTCAAACAAAGCAGTGGCGTACGGGTCGTTATAATATTTTAATCACTGAATTTTTAGATAATGCTTTTATTAGCATGGCTGTGCCGACTACAACTGAATTCGGTGTTTTTAGCTTGCAAGAAAAAATGGTGATACCTGAGTACTCAACGAAAAATAGCGGTATAGATTTTTCTCAGTGGCACTGTGGACAGTTAACAGCCACGGCTAATTTAGCTGAATTGAAATTGTGTTTACAACCTTGGTTAAAAGAAGATAAAAGTAAGCAGCATAGCGTGCAACAACAACGTAATCTGCAACCACTAAATGATAGCTTTTCGAGTGAAGAAATAACGTTTAATGATGATGCACTAGTGATCACCGAAGTTGTTACTAATTTGTCTTCAGATGAAAATGGTGAAGCAAGTTTCGATTTTAGTCGTTATTTACAACATCAAGGCTCAGTTGAATTGGCCTTGTTTATGATTGAAGAATACAGCCGTGATAACCATCAACAACTGCGTGATTTAGGCCAAGCGATTAAAGAAAAATCGCCTGAAAAGGCGATGCTATGTATTGACAATTTGCTTATTAATGCAAAAATATTGGCGTGTAACGATCTAGAGCAGCTTTGCTTACAATGGCAAAATGAACTTAGCGATAACGCTGAATTAACAGGATTAGCGGAGTTAGTAACCGACACTCAACAAGTGTTATATGCGATTGACAGTTATGGTGAAACGATTTAAATGCTCACTATCACTTCATTAATTACTTCACTACCGCTTAGTTTACGCGTCTCTCGGTAAACCTTTTTCAATAGAGCGGATTAGTCGGGCATTTAAACGAGCGGTACTATCTTTTCTTAAGGTGTCATTCACTAGCGTATCATTACCTTGCTTGTCAGCTTGCTGGCTTAGCGCCCACTCAATATGCTCAGCAACTAGTGCGGAAGTATTCAACAACTTTTCAGTTAATGCGAGCGTGATAGTTTCACTATAGGGAGCATTGCCAAGTGCCACGGCAATATTACGTTGCCAGCTTTGAAAACCTATTCTACGAATAGGTGAGCCTTGTAACCTGTCTAAAAATTCTTGTTCACTCCACGCGAACAGCGTTAATAAACTAACGTGGTCAAGGGATAACCTCGGCTGAAAATCAGCTTCTACGCTTAACTTTGCGTATTTATTCCACGGACAAATCAGTTGGCAATCATCGCAGCCATATATTCTATTACCCATTAACGGTCTTAATTCTAATGGAATAGGATCAGGTGACTCAATGGTAAAATATGAAATACAACGTCTGGCATCAACCACATAAGGCTCAACAATCGCTTTGGTCGGGCATATTTTTATACAGGCAACACATTTACCACAGTCATTAGTGACTGTTTGCTCGGGCTTCATGGTGACCGGCAGCGGAATATTAATTAATAGCTCACCTAAAAAGAACCAAGAGCCGGCGGTTTTATTTAATAATAAGCTATGTTTACCTACCCAACCTAAACCGGCTTTTTCGGCTAAAGGCCGCTCTAAAACTGGTGCTGAGTCGACAAAGGGGCGAAAATTGAAATCATCACAATAATCACTGATCTTTTTTCCTAGCTGTTGGAGACGCTTGCGCATCAGCTTATGATAATCTCTGCCTAAAGCGTAACGGCTTATATAGGCATGATCTTTGGCTTTGAGAACCGTAGAAAATTTAGCATTGGTGGGTAAATAATCTAAACGGACACTAATAACACGCACCGTGCCAGGCTCTAACTCTGCCGGTCTTGCTCGCATTAAACCATGGCGAGCCATGTAATCCATATTGCCGTGATAACCGTTAGCTAACCATTGCTCTAATGCTTGTTCATGCTGTGATAAATCAATATCGGCAATACCTAGTTGAGCAAAGCCTAACGCTTTGCCCCAAATGTGAATTTGGTCAACTAAGGCTGCATAATCAATTTTGGGTTCTTTACGCTCGATGTCGTTCATTGGTCGGATAGCTAACAGTAAATAGGTTCGGTTATCGAGAATAAGTTTATCACAAACTTGCAGCATTCAAGATAACAGTTTTGGCTATATTCATATCCGCGCTAATGGTATTATTATCGTTATGCCTTTTGCTGCTACTGGCCGTAGCATAACGATATTTTTTGAGAATAAATGAATACATTAGAATATTTTTTAGCCGATGAAGCCGCCACCATTAACGTGGGCAGTTTTTTGGCAAAGGTGCTACTTCAGCAGCAATCAGCCCCTTCACTGGTGGTTTATTTACATGGTGACTTAGGTGCGGGAAAAACGACGTTAACGCGTGGTTTTGTGCGTGGTATGGGTCATCAAGGTAATGTTAAAAGTCCAACTTATACTCTAGTGGAGCCTTATGAATTATTACCTTGGCGAGTCTATCATTTTGATTTATATCGTTTGGGTGATCCTGAAGAATTAGAGTATATGGGGATCCGTGATTACTTTAATGATCACTGTTGTTGCTTTATTGAGTGGCCAGAAAAAGGCGCTGGGCTATTGGCTAATGCCGATATAATCATTAGTATGGTTTATCAAGATGAGCAACGAGTGATTAATTTACGTGCCTGTTCGGTACGTGGAGAGCAGGTTTTACAGCAGTTTGCTGTTATTTACCCTTAAGTTATATCATTGATTGAAGTAAATTAATTAAGGCGAATTAAAGGTAAATTATGCGGTTGTATTCATTGTTGGTTACCAGAATGCGATGGTTTTTAATGGCTACGGCAATGCTGACGGTGAAATATGCGCTAGCAGCCCCCGCTATCAATAGCATTGAAGGTATTCGTGTTTGGCCTGCGCCAGAAAACACCCGTATCGTGTTCGATCTTAAACATAAACCCGAATACAAATATTTTAGTTTAGCTAAGCCAAACCGTTTAGTTATCGACTTTGCCAACACTAAAAATAATACAGCGTTAACAACCTTAGCCAAGAATGATCCGCGAATAAAACTTTTTCGTACCAGTAACGCGAAAAAAAAATCCAGTACACGGTTGGTACTCGAGTTAAATAAATCCTTTCAACTGACAATATTTCCTTTGGCACCGGCTGGGCAGTACGGCAATCGTTTGGTGATTGATTTATATGACAAACAACGCCCAGCTAAAGTAACCTCAAAGCCTAAAGTTAACTTAGGTGATATCGTTATAGGTATTGATGCCGGACACGGTGGTGAAGACCCTGGCTCTATTGGTGCTAAAGGTACTTATGAAAAGCGAGTGACTTTAGCTATTGCTAAAAAATTGAAAAAACTAATCGATAAAGAAAAGGGCATGAAAGCGGTATTGATCCGTACTGGTGATTACTATGTTGATCTTAACCGTCGTACCAGTTTAGCAAGACAAAAGAATGTTGATTTTTTAGTGTCTATTCATGCTGATGCTTTTCGAACGCCGGGCCCACATGGTTCATCGGTATGGGTTGTGACCAAAAAACGGGCAGAATCAGAGCTGTCTCGTTGGTTAGTTAACCGAGAGAAAAAATCAGAGCTGCTGGGCGGTGGCGGTGGTGTTATTAAAAATACTTCTGATAGCCATTTAGCGCTTGCACTCGCTGATATGAGTAAAGAGCATTCATTAGGGGTGAGCTTTGGGGTTGCGAACAACGTGATTGCTCAGTTGAAAAAAATTACCAAATTACATAAGAAAACGCCGCAAAATGGTAACTTTGCGGTGTTAAAGTCTTCAGATATTCCATCAATACTGGTTGAAACCGGTTTTATTTCTAATCATCGTGAAGAAAAAAACCTCACGTGGTCAAAGCATCAACAAGCACTAGCAAATGCTATACACCAAGGAATTCGGAATTATTTTATGGCGCATCCACTGACCGGCAGTTACTTTGCTGCAATCGGTTATAAAAAGCATAAAGTGCGCAGCGGTGAATCACTGTCGGTGTTAGCGCAACGTTACCAAATTTCGATGGCGAAAATAAAAGCAGCCAATAATTTAAAATCCAACCAATTACGTATAGGTCAAACCTTAAAAATCCCCCGTGCTGGATAATAATCAAGTAGATATTAACTAGGTATTGAATCGTTATTGAGTGAAGGCTAGCTGGTTTTTAGTAAATGATAGGTAAATAAAAAGTAATATGACAATTGAAATACTCCCTGCGCGTTTAGCGAACCAAATTGCCGCAGGTGAAGTGGTCGAAAGACCAGCCTCAGTAATTAAAGAGTTGGTAGAGAATGCCTTAGACGCCGGTGCGAGCACTATTCATATTGATGTTGATAAAGGCGGCGTTAAAAAAATTCGTATTAGTGATAACGGTTGTGGTATTGCTAAAGACGAATTAACGCTAGCGCTAAGCCGACATGCTACCAGTAAGATAAAAGATTTAAGTGATTTGGAAGCCATCGACAGCTTAGGTTTTCGCGGTGAAGCGTTAGCAAGTATTAGCTCGGTGGCTCGTTTAACCCTAACCTCTAAACCGGTCTCACAAGAAATGGCATGGCAGGCCAACGCCGAAGGGCGAGATATGGCGGTTACCATTAAACCGGCCGCACACCCTAATGGTACCACCATTGAAGTGTTAGATTTGTTTTTTAACACCCCCGCTCGACGTAAGTTTTTACGTACTGAGAAAACCGAATTCAATCATATCGATGAAGTCGTTCGCCGTATTGCG
>Ga0105359_10004193_pt1 | contig 11581 bp, 8 predicted proteins | sample GOMGulsemesocosm_6_FD_83659 | JGI IMG/M metagenome (GOLD analysis project Ga0105359, IMG submission 83659) | Methane-oxidizing microbial communities from mesocosms in the Gulf of Mexico - GOM8C Gulf of Mexico | ecosystem: Environmental > Aquatic > Marine > Cold seeps | place: Gulf of Mexico... | reverse complement strand
ACTTCAATGTATGCACACTTCTATGCAATGCGCTCATTAGAGGCAGCTTGTCTAAAAGCCTATTATTCAGTTAACATTGAAAAATTACTTCCCCGTGATTTCGATCAAGCGGCACAAGAAGCAAAGAAAAATATGGGAGAGGGGGCAACTTATCAAGCAGGGATGAAACTTAATGTTTTAAGGAAATTCTTAATTGGGCATAAAATGATAAAACCGTTTGATTGGAAAAATCCTCATAGCAAACCGAAGGACAAAAAAGATCAAACGGGAGAAGCTGGACAGGCTTACCGTGAAGATAAAATGCCAGACGAAAATGCAATAATGGCAATGGCTGAAATTTTTTCTAAGGATACAGAACAGTTATCTGAAAGAGATATTTTTACAACATCAACTTTTAGCTTGTTGATGTCAGCCCCTGAAAGAGGTTCAGAACCTTTATATTTAAAAGCTGACTGCTTGGATATACGGATTAAAAAAACTGCATCAAAACCTGCTGCCCCAAACTCGCAAACTGTACCTCAAGAAGATGGCTCAGAGTTATTAATTAACGAAGAAAGTAATAAAGATGCAAACACGGAACTACCAGAAGAACAAATAGGTATTCGCTGGTTTTCGGGAAAAGGATACGGTCACGAAAACAAATGGGTACCAAGTGTGATGAACCCCGTTGTAAAGGTTGCAATCCGTAGGCTACTAACGCTATCTGAGGAAGCTAGAGCGTTTGCGAAATTATTAGAAGATAGTGATAACTTCCCTCGTCATTCCTTATGTCCTAATGTAGATGAAGGTCAGCTACTTACTAAAGAACAAGCTATAGCTGCATTAGGTTTTAATACTTCACACCTCAATAAAACACAAGCCAGAGCATCTGGCAATCAACTCCTGACAAGAAAAGGTGTTGAACGTAAAGACTTTGTCGTAACGTTAAAGGATCTCAACCAAATTATTCGAAAGAACCTTCCTGAAGGTTGGCCATATGTACCATTTAAGAAGAGTGACGGAAAAGTTAAAACCAAGTGGTCTGAATCTCTCTATGCTGCTTTTTCAAATCAATACGATAAAGCGAAGGCTACAATCATCACTGAATTGTGGATGCCAAATATTACGACTTTAAATGAGGATTTAAAACAGACTAAGAAAAAAAATCGAACTACTGGTGAGTTATCTACAGGTAACCAATCAGTGTTTGTTAGACATCGCATTAACGGTTTAGAACTGCGCTCCCACCAACCTAGGCATTTATTAGATACAATTGCATCTGTAAATGGCATGAGTGATACGCTGCGCTCTAAATGGGCTGGTCGGGCAGATCCCAAGCATAATAGGTATTATGACCATACTAGTGAAGAAGAATACAATCATGACTGGTTAGAAGAACAATCGTCTCAAGATTTAGTGGCATCTGATGATCTAAAATCTTTATTTAAAGTTCAGATAGCGAAAGGCGGTAGCCGCTCATTACAAGAGTATAATACCCTTACTAGTTTAGCTATTCATGTGACTGAGTTTGGTGAATGCAAGCAATCATATATTGATCAACCTTGTCTTAAGCACCGTGATTGCATCAATTGTAACGATCATATTTGTGTCAAAGGTAATAAAGAAAAATTATCTCGACTTGAAGATAAACTCAAACGAGAAAAAATTCTCCTCAAAGGAGATAAGAAAGCTGTGGATGAAAAGGTAAATGGCGCACTTCGATGGTTTCAAAGAAGAGAAATTACCGTAGTGAGATGTGAGGAATTAATTCAGTGGTTAAAAAATCCAAAAGTTAAAGATGGTGACAGAATCAAATTAGCAGATGTAGCTGACGTTACCCATTTGGACAGAGCATTAGATGCTAACGGAAAGAAACTATTACCTAAGATTGAAAATTATAAACGAAAATTAGCAGAAGAAGGTGAAATTGCTGTTGTTGAATTTATTACTGTTGAAGAGCTACTTTCTCAACAGTCCTTACCAAAAAATAAAAGTGAAGAACCTAGTTCAATTGATGATGTCGTATTTAACGACTTTATTTTAGAGGATTTTTAATATGGCTAAGCACCTTACCGACAATGATATTAAGAATATCGTAGAGTTTTTAGATGAATGGGATCTAACTGTAAGGTTAACATGGGATAAATTACGTGATGCATTGCATGAATCTCTCGGGCTTGACCATACAAGGCAAACCTTACGGAAGAAACTGCGAATCAAAGAAGCATTCAAAAGTGTTAAAGAACACGCTTCTGGAGTTATTCCTAAAAAGAAAAAAACACTCCCAAGTTCATTAGCTGCTGCAGGCATAAAAATAGAGAAATTAGAAAGAAAAAGCGAACGACTTACTAAAGAAAATAATGGGCTTTTAGAGCAGTTTCTAGTTTGGCAATACAATGCTCATATTCATGGTATGAAATTAGCTCAGCTCAACCAACCGCTGCCAGAAAAAACAAATAATTAAGTTTTATTGTTTAAACATTTAGATAATTGGTTCACTTCTATTTTTATTGCCTAGTAATAATTAATGGCGTTGATTGTAATTATGGCTTTACGTTTTGGATGTGTATGCTCTAATCACAGCACGCTGTTTAGATCCGCTAGAGTTTTAAAACTTCAAATAATGAGAACCACTTTGGTTAAGACAGCAGTTAATTGATTACCGTTACCTAGTAACTAAAACAAGTACCGTTAGCTAGTAACTGTATGAATTAATATCATATATAATGTAACGGTTTATACAGTATTTATAAGTCAAAGAGTGTTTTTTTATAGCTTTGCTTTGTGTAAAACAACTATGGATTATTTAGTATCGCTTATGGCGATACTAAAATGGTATCGCCATAAGCGATACTTGTTTGTTTATCAAATAAACTTTGTGAACGGGTATCATTATAAAGGGAAAAATTTCAAAAGATAATGACTTCCTTTTCCTACCTTTGTATAGAAAAACATCTAAAAGTGATAATTCCTTATTAATCTGATACACTGTTATCATCAGATGATAATGGTTGTTTGTGAACATAATATATGAATAAAGATCCTGCTCTGGATGTGTTACTCGATTTGAATGGTAATGAATTTTTTGAAGAAAATGGTTATTGGCACAAGATAGAGGCAATAATGGTTGAACCTACCATAGAGCGCCCTCATGGGATCCGCTACAACTTGACGCTTCACGATAATCATAACCAACGAATTATGGGCTTCGATAATGCACATGCAGTTAAGTCAAAAAAGAAAGGTAAATTCAAAGGTCGGATTGTCGAATACGATCATCTACACAAAGATTCTAAAGATAAAGGAACGCCTTATACGTTCTCTGGTGCAGAGCAGTTGTTAGAAGATTTTTTTACCGAAGTTAATCGAATTTTGAAAGAGGTTACAAAATGAGTAAGCTAAAAATTGGCATTATGCCTAGAGAACAGTACCAACGTAGGATCCTTGAGATAGCATCAGGGAAAAGAACCGTTGAACAAGGGGAGCCTAAGGTCTGGTTTAACTCTATAAAATCGCTTGGTGAAGTGTTGAGTGTTAACAACATGCAACTATTAAAGTTAATCAACGAGTGTCACCCAGAAAGTATTGGTGATCTCGCTCGATTGAGTGGGCGACAAACTAGTAATATTAGTCGTACGCTTAAAACTATGGAAAAGTACGGTATTGTTGAGTTAAAGAAAAATGCTCAAAAAGTGCAACCAACTGCCATGGCGACAGAGTTCGATATTCAATATGCTATAGCTTAATGTGAAGGTATATAAATGAAAATTTACGCTGAACGATTAATTGAAACAGTTGTTGATCGCACATGTGATGTTTGCAATGAAAGTGTGATGATTGGCGTTGCTGGGCATAAATATGAAGAATTCGGCGAGCTAAAAGCAGTTTGGGGCTATGCTTCAAAGCAGGACGGTGATTCATATCATCTCGACCTATGCGAAAGTTGCTTTAAAGTAGCACTGTTTGCGTTAAGGGATCATCGTAGAGGTATTATTATGTTTGATGATGAGCAAGAAGTTCCAGATGATAAATTTGGTCATGTCATTCACAATGAAACTTAAGAAAATTCAAACCAATGAAGATAAGCTTCTCTGTCAGGAGCGAAAAGACCAACCTGAGTGTAACGTTGATATTAACGACCTCAAGTAATGATTACACTCTAGGTATGATAGATAATGCACTAATAAGCTCTTTCCCATTTATAGCTGTTATTGAATGTTCGCAACTTAGCTAATACTGCGATACAAAATCTAATAGATCGATACTAAGCAAGATCGATTCTAGATTCAAAAGTACGAAACAAAAAAAGCGGCTTTCTCATAGAGGAGTGAAGTTTGTAATGCAAGTGTCATGATTGAAGTGAATGACTATAAGTATGAGGAATGCGGTGAGTTAAAAGGGCAATGGGGTTACGGCTCTAAAGAAGACGGAAACAAATATCATCTTGATTTGTGCGAGAGTTGTTTCAAAGTAGCTTTATACGCCTTACGAGATCACCGCAGGGGGATAGTCATGTTTGATGCAGAAAAAAACCTTCCAGATGAGACGTTCGGTCTGGATCTAGATCAAAGTATCAATCAAGAATAACCTGCTTTTTTAAGCCTTATAAATTTGATTTATTATCTCGCTTTGGGGCACAAAGTGCCTTAGATTATTTGTAATGTTAGTTCCACAAATAGGGCTAGATTTATAATCCACTACAGTTGAACTCTTTCAATGTATTCACCTAGTTCAGTTCAATAATACTCTTAATTAGGTGTTTATTTTTTCATAAAGGATAAATTTTTTCTTGAACGTTATTACAAATTGATGGTAAGTAGCTAGCGATTCAAAATTTGTTGTTATAAAATAAAACTAAAAGGGAAGTGTTTAATTAAATTATGGAAAACAAAAACAAAAACAAAAAAGAAATAAAATTACTTCATTATTTCAGCGCATTTTTTTTAGTCCTCATGATTACAGGGTTTGTTACTTGGTTTACTCCTGTTATTCCGCCTTTAGTTGAGCAAGCGTTTTCCTTAATTCATATTGTTGCTGGTTCAGGGCTTGCTCCTGTCTTTTTTTATTATTCCTATGTGCATTTTAAACGTACACTAGGTTTTAGACGTTTTCTTTCGGTTATATTTGGAGTCGTTGTTTTTGCAACGGTTGTTTTACTTATCACCACTGGCGCTGTATTAAGTTATACGGGGGTACATAAGCAAAGTATTACTTTTTTTGATTTTCATATTTATGCAGCCTTTACTTCCGTGTTTTTTCTTATTGTTCATGTTTTTTATCACTTCATTAGTTTTCCTAAGCGTCGATTGTTTAATACGCCGACTCGATTTTTAACTGTCTCTTCTCGTATTAATAGGCCATTAGGATTTGGTGTAGTTGGTATTATTATTGGAACCTTTATCCTGCTTGTTATTAATCCTTCTCCGATTGAGGATAATAGTTTATCGTCGTTGCATGATAATTATGCATATGATTACGGAGAAAACCCTTTTTCTCCTAGCTTAATTGAAACAGCGACGGGAACTTTTATAAATTCAAATGATATTTTAGACTCCAAGCATTGTATAACTTGTCATAAAGGTATTGGTGAGCAGTGGTTAGCGTCAACTCATCGTCATGCTGCCGATGATCCAACTTATATTAGAAATGTTAATTTGTTAGAAAAGTCAAAAGGTATCAGTGCTACTCGCTATTGTGAAGGCTGTCATGCTCCTTCTGCATTGTTGACCGGAAATTTAACGCCGGGTGGACAACATGGTGGTGTAAAAGGGACCGCTATGAATGATGAAGGCTTGAGTTGTATGTCGTGTCACGGCATTCACGAATTAACTGGCTCGCAAGGTGTTGCAAGCTACAGTTTTCGAGCAAGAACGCCCTATCTATTTGAGGAAGGAGACAGTTGGCTATATCAAAAAATGCATAGACAAGTATTGAAATTGAAACCTAGCTTACACAAAAAAGAATTACTTCCTCCAGTACAAAAAACGTCGGAATATTGTGGTACATGCCATACCCAGTTTATGGATAAATCTATGAACAACTGGGGATGGGTAAAGATGCAAGATGACTTATTAGCATGGGCATCAAGTAAGTTTAATGCCCCTAAAGATCCACGTTTTTCTCACCCAGAGCGAAAAAACTGTCAAGACTGTCATATGCCACTAATTGAAGCTGACGATATTTCGGCAAACAAGCAAGGTAAAGTAAAATCTCATTATTTTGTTGGCTCTAATGTCGCATTAGCAAAGCACTTTGGTAATGATGAATTGTATAAACAAACAAAACGTTTTTTACAGCAAGATAAAATGAGTATAACCATTGAGCCGCCTGAAGATAATATAGCAAAACAAAATACTCTTTTTGTTTCTGCCAATATACGCTCTCAGCAAAAATATCCTATAGCCTTGTATCGTAACAATACTAAGAAAATAAGATTGCTTGTTACTAATCAAGGTGTTGGACATGATTTTCCTGGCGGAACGATTGATTTAAATGAAGCCTGGATTGAATTTAAAGTCTTTGATGGCCGTCAAAAGCTCATACTAGCTAATGGAGAGCTACAAGATGATGGAAGTGTTGATGCTAACGCGGTTGTTTATAAAGAAGTAGCTATCGACCGTTTTGGTAAAGCAGTTTGGCGGCATGATCTATTTAATATGGTCGGCCGTAGCTATATTAATGTGATCCCCGCAGGGAGTACAGATATCATAGAGTATGAACTAAATGTACCTGACTGGGCTACTTCTCCCATCACTATTTCAGCAACGCTCAAGTTTCGTAAATTTAATCAGCGATATTTTAATTGGGTGATAAAAAATCAAGCGATTAATGAGAACCCGGTGATTGATATAGCACGTGACAGTATTGTAGTGCCATTACGTAAATCACCAAGTACAACATCTGTTCCCTGAATTAGTCAGTTGATTTTATTAGCTGTATGATTTCCTCTGTGTGCGGATCTTTGATAGGTTGTTGACGGTCAATCCAATCTTTTTTCAGTTTTAGATGTTTATTCTGAGATGAATGAACAAATTTACTTAGCCAGCGAGCCGTTACTTGATTGGTATTAAGTAAGGTATACAAATTATTTATTCTTAAAAGAGAGAAAGCCAACTCAAGGCTTCTCTCCTGTTTATTGGTCATGTTATTTTCAAGTAATTGCATACTATAGTTAAATAATGAAATGGTCGTTGTTTTTTTCTTTGTCAAGTTATCAGACATTAATGCATACATAATCTTCACAATGTTTTCATCTAAGGTGTTAAATTGCTGGTTATTTAAATACCCGTGTATGCTTAAGTGAGTATTACAAAGTGATTTTAAACTTTGTCTAAGTTGGCATTGTTGTGCGAGTACATAATCATAGTCAAAAGAAGTATCATCATTAGAGTATTGAACGAGTATGCGCTCAATAGTATGATTATTAGCGAAAGGAAGTAACCAATATAACTTGTGATTGGGTAAACCATCTAAGAAAAAATAGTTGTTTATAGAGTCAGGTGAAAGAGAATGCCAGCGATTGGCTATATCTATAAGTGCTTTATTATCATAAGTTAATAATAAATGATTCATTGCCTGCACTTTATTAGTTTCATTTTGTGCAGAGGTTAAATTGATTAAATGAGCTAGCATCGAATGTGCAACTAATGGTGAAGAAAGGTAACCCTTAACATCAAACGTTTCTGTACTCTCTAATAGTGGTGAAGGAACCTGAGACTTTAGTGCAGGAGCTAATATGATATTGTCAGGATGAAGAGCTAATATAGAACGGTTTAACTCACCTCTTGTAAACAATTTCGTAATACTTGTATTTTTAGTACCCAGTTTATTCAAGCTGATAATACATTCAGCTATAATGAGAGAATCCTTACTTGTTTTACAAAATTCAATTAAGGCTTTACTAATTTTATTGTTTTTTAGTAAACCTAAAGTTCTTACTGTTGCCGCTTGAACCGACTTACGATCAGGTAATGGCATATTATAATTGTGTAATAAGGCGAGCAAAGACTGTCCTAAAGTAGTGTCTCTACTTACCGATATCGCATCTAGCCCACAAATAATTTCTTTCGCTGAATGGCTATTAATAATCTTAAATATCAAGGGAGCTTTAAATAACTGTTTGGATTTAGTCGCTGTTTCTTCTTCCTGATACCATTGATGAATTTCCTTTGTTAGTTGGCAAAAATTATCTTCTTGAAGTGCTTCAATCAAATAAACAATATGATCAGAAAATAAGCTACTTTCACTACTTCCAATTAAATGAATAACCTCCCCCATAAGCTCCGACCCTAATGATTCATGCTGTAAAGCCTGATTAAATAACCAGCTGGTAAGGGTTATAAATTCAGGAGATAAAGCGGCAGATTGTGTACTACTTCTTAGCTTATAAACCTTTAAATATTCAGCAATTGTGATAAGTTCTGACAGCGATAATTGAGGTGTAAGTGAAAGCATAGGTAAAAGTTCAACGAGAGGTGCATTTACTATACGAGCAAGTGATGGTTTAACTCTTTTTTCATTTGTGGGTGTTATCACTGGATGAATACTATTTTCTTTAACATTTATACGATAAGTCGTGTTTAAGCTAATGTCAGAATAACGCTGTAAGGAATTATCATTAAATCGCACTGAAATATTGATGTTTTTATCAAAATTATTAAAGGCATAATGTAAGCGTTTTTGGTTGGAAGATAAAAATGGCTGGTTTTTAGAAAAGTGTTCAGTCGCTAATATATTTCCATGGACATCTGATATTTCCCATGTACTTTTTTCACATAAATATAAAGGGGTACAGGTTAGCGAAAGCCAGTTTTTTGGAGCCGATTTATTCATATACAAAGATAAATTATTATTATTATTGTTAAAAACTACATCTAACAAACCATCATTATTAAAATCAGCGAAAGCAGCACCTTTACTTGATCTCTCGAGGTTTGGGCGAACTGATATTCCTTGATTCTTAAACTCACCATCTGTTGTTTGTATTTTAAATGTATTACGGCTTCCTTGGGGCCTAAATGGATTATCTATATGAGGAGTACTGAAGCCTTTTGCGCTAATTAGATCGTCAGTACCATCATTATTAAAATCAGCGATGAGTGTGGCCCAGGAGGGAGAAATATTATCCAGATCTGAATTTAGCCCTAATTGCCAAGACAAGTCATCAACGTCTGGGCTATTAATGTTATAAAGTAAAAAACCGCCCGTTTTATGTTGAGTTAATAAGATAGCTGATTCGTTCAGTAGCTGAATATTACTCGCCTGAACTAAGGGAGTTTTTATATTACTAAGCCAAGGAAACAGAGCAGTGTTGATAGATTTATCATTAATATGACTAAGCTGAATGATTGACGTTGAACCTTTTGCATTTGCTACTAATACACCAGAGTGGATAGTCGATGTATTGCTATCTAACAATGCTAACGGGGCTATACTAAAGCTTTTATCGTAGCCTTCCAAATGACTCAATGTAAAGTTCACCGCATTATTCCTTTCCAGCGGAGTCGTATTGGTTAATAATAAATTTTGTTGGCCAGAGAAACTTTCTGAATTGAACTGTGAATGAGATTGATAGCCATAATCTGAGGAGCCTACTTTTAGGTCATTAGAAAATTTGGCAAAATTAGCGACCAAAATATCAAGATAGCCATCGTCACTCGTGTCCCATAAAGTAATAGACATGGGCCAAGCATTCTTATCTAGTCTAATATTTTTTTTATTGAAAATTTTCCCTTGCTGGTTGATAAGTAAGGTGATTATACCCCTTCCTCCAACTACAATATCAGTATAGCCATCGTTATTTAGATCTCCTGTTGCACAGCCATAGCCAGAAATTACATCAGCAGAATTAATTATTTGAGTAGCGTCTGAAAAGTAATGGCCATTAATGTTATGGAATAATTTAGAAGCCGTATCCTTGTTCCACCAATGTTTTTTTCCGTATCGTCGTGTAACGCCTCTTCCGCCAACAGCAAAAATATCTTCAAAGCCATCGTTATCAATATCGATAATACAAACGCCATTGCCTAAAGTATCTTTAAGGCCTGATAGTTCATAATCACGTTCATTATGCTCAAATACAATGCCTTTCTCGATGGCTGATTCAACAAAAATTACGCTTGGTGGTTTTTTTGAAGAAGCAGAGCTACTACTCATTGATTGGTGAAGGCTTTGTAGCTTAGGATAGGCATTTTCACTTGCATTCAAATAATGAATATTGATAAAACCAACATAAATTAGTAATGAATATAATAATTTATGTTGTGGTAATTTGTGCTTCAACGTAATTCCTTTTTTGTTTGAATAAGCTTGTTTCAAAACGAGAACATTAAACCGTTTTATTAAGTAAAATGTATTAACACGTTTATAACACTTTGTATTATTTTATTACATATTGGTTGCAAAATATACAGACATCAATGTATACTTTTGAGAAACTTGATGTAGTTAGTTGTTATTGTTCCATTAAATTACACCTCACAAAACGCAGTTTGTTAATAATAAAGCAGTTAGTAAAGGGAATTTGATTGATGAAAAATGTAATACTCAAAAAATTAGTAACCGTAGTCGCCACAATAAACTTCATTGTTTTTAGCCATGTGTCATATGCAGGGGTAATTGCAAATGGTGATTTTACTAATGGGTTGGACAACTGGAGTGATGCCAGCTTTACTGGTCAAGTTGTTTCAAATAATGGTATTGCAAACTTATCTACAGGTACCGGTACAGGACTGTATTCAGCAGTACTTGTTCAAGGTGATGATGGATTCTTCAACTTTAATTCCCCAATATTAATTGATGCTCAAAATTCATGGATATCATTTGACTTGTGGCAGTCTTCGAAAGATGTAGATGCAAGCGAGTCTGGTATTTCTTCATTAAATGATGCACTAAGTCTTTCAGTTTATGATGCATTTGACTTCTCATTCGATGTGCTTTTCTCTGATTTATTGGTAACTTCTCAACAACAAAATTTTTTATTAGATGTGTCTAGCTTAATAGGGCGTTCAGTTGCTTTTTCATTTGAACTTAACGACGAAAATGATGGGTTTGATACCATGTTTTCACTAGACAATGTGCAGCTAACATCTTCAGTAAGTGTTCCCGAGCCAAGTACACTTTTAATCTTTCTACTCGCTATGTATGCATTAACAAGAAAACAATTAATAAAAAGATAAAGAACTAAAACAGTCAATCAATTCATAAATAAATAGTTAACAAAAATAGTCAAACAATTTAATTGATAGCTTCCAGTAAGCTTGATTTATAGGGATGTAACCATAAGTAATAAATGCTTATGGTCTTTTAGGAGAGGAAGCTTGAATACCACCAGAAGCACATACTTTAGATACATTTTTTTACTACTCATGAGTACAGCGTTTTTTCAATCTACCCAAGCTGCGGAACCAATCGACGGCTGGGTTGCCAATGAAAACGTTAATGTTAGTTTTAGTAATCCCGTCAGAAGTCGACGCTCTCCTGATGCAACACTAGATGCCACTATTGTAAACACGAGTGGGGAACCTCTTGTTGGACCTATACGTTTAGTTGTCACGGTGTTTACTCCCGATACATTAACGTTAAATGGTAGTGATGGCATATT
>Ga0105359_10004185_pt1 | contig 11587 bp, 13 predicted proteins | sample GOMGulsemesocosm_6_FD_83659 | JGI IMG/M metagenome (GOLD analysis project Ga0105359, IMG submission 83659) | Methane-oxidizing microbial communities from mesocosms in the Gulf of Mexico - GOM8C Gulf of Mexico | ecosystem: Environmental > Aquatic > Marine > Cold seeps | place: Gulf of Mexico... | reverse complement strand
TTTATTGGACAATAAAGATTTTTAGGTTTAATAAATTTGGGCTGCTTGTAAACCAAAAAAGACCTTACATTGCTGTAAAGTCTTTGTTTGAAGGTGGTCCCACTTGGGCTCGAACCAAGGACCGTGATTGTACTGTTTATAGTTGCTTAACTAGATTTATAACTTATGGTGTGCCTAAAAGTGAGCCTTTTATTCCTAATTAATAAATATTTATTAGGAAGCTTTATTAAACACTCTTCTCTTATTATTTCTTAATAAACTTTTCTGTGCAATATCTTCAAGTCTTTTATCATACAATAATGAGGATTTATATTTAGACACAAACTCTAACATTAATTTTGCTCCCAGTTTCTTATCAGAATAATAATGAGTATAAAAAGCTATTGCAAAAGATATTAATAATTTTATATCCTTATCATTCGTTTTAACTCGCTCTTCACATAAAAAGGAAACTAATTCTGAAATGTTTTGAGGTAAGGATTTTTTATATTTTTTTGAAATTCTTTTAAATTTTTTAGAGATCTCATATGTATCTTTTTTAACAACCATAAAAAAAGCTTCATTTATCAATATCTCACATCTATTTGGACTAATGTTTTTTGCTGAATTAGTATACAAAATTGCATCATCAATTTCACCTAATCTATACGCAACATTTGATAAGTTGATATAGTTCTTGAAACTTAAATGATGATTACTTCCAAAAATGTTTAGCGCATCTTTGATTAGTTCATAACAACGTGAATAGTTATTTCTGTTATAAGCCTCCATGCTTACCTGAAAAAATAAATTTATTAATATTGAATTAACTCTTCCAGAGCTTAAACGATGACTTTTTGACTTATTTCCATCTTCAATTTTTAGTTTCCTGAAAATCTCTAGAGAATACTCTAGATCTCCAGAGTATATAGCTGAAAAGGCTATGTATTTAAGTAAAAAATCCTTTAGATTATCCTTAAGTATAATTTTACAGTTAAAACTATTAGACTCTACAAAATCCCAGGTTTTATTGACATTTGTGATTTCTATATCTGAAACAAAATTTATATTGTCATCAATAATTTTAAAACTTCCATTAACTGGGATTTTAGTTGTAAAACTTATTTTCTCTATTTCTATTTTTTTAGTAACTAAACTATCTTGATTAATATTTCCAGAATTGAAATTAATTTTAATAACCGTATCAATCACATATTGTCTTGATAAGATGTATTTCTCTATTTTTTTATCATTCTTATATTTATTAATAGGAAGTAATATAACCCTTGTTTAATCTACGCTAGAGTTTATATCTTCTATTATTTGATTTAATATATCCCTCTTCAAAGAACCACTTAAACTTTCATCATCAATATTTATAGCCAATGCAATGACTCTTTTATTTCTACTAGGGAGTGGTAGTCTGTTTGTAGATATATACCAAAAAAGAACTAAAAGACTAATTAAAAGTAGGTAAATGAGTATTACATATATGCCATTTATAGATAATGTTGTTACCTCCTCGCTTAATTTTTTAGGTATATATTTAAAATATGCAATACTAATTAATATTACAACCACTGCAAGAGCTCTTTTCTTGTGCCAACTTTCTAAAATGCTTGATAATTCAGGTAAACTCATAGAGTCAAAGGTAGTTCTTTAAGTTTTAGGTTTTTTAAGCTTTTATCAACATTTAACTAACAATGCTCTATCAGCAAAACTATAGAAATCATCTTTAGTAATTATCATGTTATCCAATACTTGAATGTCTAGGTATTCTGATGCTTTTTTTACTTTCTCGTAAAGCCTTTTATCTGCTTCACTAGGCTTTAAATTACCACTTGGATGATTATGCACTAAGATAATGCTCGTAGAGACAGACTTAAGCACAACTGCAAATAAGATTCTAATATCAACGACAGTAGCTGTAATACCTCCCTTTGATACTGTGTGTACTCCTAGAACTTCATTAGACCTGTTTAGAAGTAACACTTTAAATTCTTCATGTAATTCAATAGTATTCTCATTCCAGTTGTTTAAAATGACTTTAAAAGCATCTTGGCTATTGCTAATTTTTATTCTTTCTTGTATACTTATTAATGGCTTGTATGTAAGCTCTATTTCTGATATAATGTTATTCATTGTATTTTAGTTTTAAAGGTTGTGTACGATGTTTATTTTCACTCTTTATAAATTATGATGTGTTATTGAATTCTTTGGTAAATCAACTGTTTGCTATCCGCAGTATTACTAATATAGTGGTAGTGTTTAATTAACTATTTTACATAAAAAAAGGTGACCTATTATGGACACCCTTTCTTTCTTCTAATTATTTATTTTAGCTATAACACCAATGATATCCTCCACCATGTTTTCTTTCTCCTCTACATACTCTTGATATTGTAGATTTAGATAGATTAGACTTCTTGGAAGCTTCTGCTACTGAAATATACTTTGCTATTTCATCTCCATCCAAAGAATATTGAATGACTTCTTTCTTCCTAGTATCATTGTCAGGTACAAATGGCTCTTTATACTCATAGCTCCAATAAAACTCGCCATACGTTTTGTTAACGCTTAAACATGCTCTGGATATATGTTGCTTTGTTGTACCTATTGAATCTCCTGCACTGGTTAAATCATCAAATGTATCAAGTAAACTTCCTCCTAAAGTATACTTGTAAACTGACTTTTTAAATCCACCCCCAGAATCTTCATTATAGCCATCTTCTTTCGAATTATAGCTTAGTATATATTCCTTTTCTTTTTGGGCCAATTCATTTACTGAATTTGCAGTATCTACTTGTTCCCAACTAAAAGCACTTTCTCCATGCGTTTTAATAGCTTCTTGAAAACTATTAGCATAATCTTTATTTGACCTGTTTATATGGTCATGCTTCCGCTCTTTAATGCTTTTAGTACTTGCTCCTATATACACATATCCGTTCTCTTTGTTTTCTGCTTTGTAAATCACATAATTTAATTCTTCTTCTTCTTCTTCTTCCATTTTTTCTTTCTTCATTTTAATTAATTATTGAAACCATAATTATTATACCATTTACTAGTTTAGTATTTATTCTTCTATTTGAATCTATTACAGTAAACCACTTCTTTAAATCAGTAGATTTAGCCTTCTTAGTTAAGTTTAACTTATTATAAGCTTCTTGTATTTTTAACTTAACACTTTCTTTAGAAATCCATTGTCCACATTTTAAATCTAATAATCTAACTATTTTACTCTCAACTGAATTAACATTAGAGTAAACTAGTAATGCTTCTCTAATTTTAGTTTTTCTATATTCTAGAGCTTTCATCTTTTGTGAGCCCAAGATTGCATGTGCCTTTTCTATCATTGGATCACTACCAAATACAAAGTACCCTTTCTCTTTTGCTTCAATATAATCTATACACAAATCTTTAAATGAAGGCTTTTGTCCTAATTTTATTTTATTAAAACCTTTTATTTCTACTTTCTCCATCCCTTTATAATCATAATCAATACCATTATTTTTTTTAATACCATTTTTTATATTCCTTGACCTTCCATTTTTAGAAACATAATACGTCTTTTTAAAAGTGGAAAAATTATGCATCTCATTATACCAAGCTTCTTCATTAACGTAGAGTTCTTTTCCGTCTATTAGCAAAAATGAATTACTTGTATCTTTAAGCATGGCATCTCTTACCATAGAATCTTTGTCCTCTTTATAAAAAGATATAACGGCTTTTCTAGCTATGGTAATTTTTTTCTTGACCTGTTCTTCAAATTCTTCTTCAGAGACACTAGGCAAATAGGTATTAGGTGTAAATAATAGATTAACAACATTTTTATGTTTTGAGTTTCTAACCCTGCCTATTATTTGAGGTAAAACTGTAGAAATATCAATTTTAGTGTAATCTTTAGAACCATCTGTAATAATGAAATTCTTTCCCTCTTTATCATAAATATCACAACCCTCAAAAGCAGTTGCAGTATAAAAATTAATTTTTCTTACATCGCTACTTACATTAGAAACATAATAATCTCCTGTAAGTTTTTCATTAACTATCTGCTCATTTCTATCATTTTTGGCACACACAATCCTTATTTCTTTAGGCTTATCAAATCCTCCCTTTTTTATTTTTCTAATTATATGACAAATACTACTCACAGAGTTAATAAAAATATGTGCATTTCCAGTTCTAATGCCTTCTAAAAAATCTATGGCAATAACTGCACCTACATCATTAATTTTACTATCATACTGACAATAATTAACTTTTACAGTCTCTAGTTTATCCCAAACAACCTTAGCCTTTCTAATGTGTTTTAGTTTTGGTAATTGATACTTGTCTTTAACTGGTGTTGCTGTGCCAAATACATAGGATTTATACTTATTATAACTATTTAATACATTTTTAACGGCATTCGTTCTAAAAGCTGCACTATCAACTAGTTTATGGGCTTCATCTATGCATATTTTCCATTCTTTAATATCGCCTCTAATGCACAATGCTTTAGTAACTTTTATTATTGAATCATAGGTCGTTATAATTTTATTTCCAGCAAACCTTAAAACTTCATCTTCTCCATTGTCTCCATAAATAGGGCATACTTCTATTCCTTCTTCTTTACACCATTTAACCTTATTATTTATTAAGGCTATAAAAGGTACAGCTAACACATACTTAACTTCGTTTGCTAATACAACACTTGTCATGCCACAGCCAGTTGTTACCTTGTTTAGCATTACATTCTCTGGTAAATCATTCATAAATTCTCCTAAATAGTCATACCCTTTACCATTAATAATCATTTCTTCTCTCATCATTTTCTCTTTCTTTAAATTAATATTAGTAATGAATTATTTTTCCATATTTTACTTCTTTTATATAGGGTTTGTGGGAAAAAAATAATTCAGTTTTTTGTATACAAAAACAAACATTACCCTAAATACTGGTTAATGTTAAATACAGTTAATTAAATCTTCTGTGAATAGAAAAGTTATTGTGAAGTGGTCTAAAGAATAAATTATAAAGATAGTTGACCTTAACTTTTTTTAAAGCATTATTTGCTTGTACTCTAACAAAGATAGTGTCAAATGATAGAAAATACAAGGGTTAGGTAATCTCTTAAATAGCGCTTTTCTACATCTAAGAATGAGTAGGTGCTTATTTTTAAGTTAAAATATCAAAATGATAATATTGATAGAATTCACCATCAATTTCAAATATGGTTTCTAATGCATCTGTATTCCATATTAGTTCTACAAGTAGTTCTTGGTCTAGTTCTAAGCCGTTTATAGGCTTTATTACACGTACTTTGAAAGGGCATCGAATTACTTTTAGCTTCTTATCCCATGTGACTACATAAATTACTCGTGGTGAGCTAAATTGAAGTGTTTTTAGTAGTTGTTTTGTTGTCATAATGGTAGATTAAAGTGTTAGTGGTTATATGTAGTTTATGTATAAAAGCGCTATAATAATAGATATAGAGTATAATTTTAGTTGTTATAAAGCCTAATAAATAGGGGTGTGAGCATTAGTGCGTCTAATTTACTATCTCTGACTACATAAGTAAACCTACAGATATTATATAACTCACAAGTGTCATAAAAAAAGCCAAAGGAATTTATCCAATGGCTCTTATTATTATTAATGTACTAATTCTGCACTTACTAACTGCTCTTGCATTACTTCCTCTACTGAATCAATGTAATCCCATTTGTAATCTAATGTTATTGTTTGATTAGTATTAGGAATTGTGTACTCGTATTCTGGGCATTTAACCTTTTCTATACTACCAGGGAATTTACTCCCGATAAGGTCTTTACATATCTGCTTATCAAAGCTAGAAGCTACAGTGCATTTTCTCGAAGTAAAATATATTTTACCCTCAGAATTTTTAACAGGTTCAATGCCTCCTGAAAGCACTAATACATTAAATTCTTTACCGCTTTTTTTACTCGTTATTGTTTTAAAATCTACAATAGTTACCATTTTTTTTAGTTTTTAATTAAACAATACGGGGGATGTCCCCAAGCCTAAATAAGGGTGGGGTACTTTGTGGGTTAGGTAGCGTATTCGATAATAAAAGTTTTTTGAAAAAAAATATTTTATAAAAAAAACAGGCTATTCCTTAGATGATAAAATGGTAGTAAAATCAACTTTAGATTAACCTGCTCAATGTACTTTAAACTATCTATGGAATATTATTTATTTTATGTGACCTGTTGTGCTTTTAATAATTATTGAGGTATTAAAAAAGAGTGTAATTAGCACCTATAAGAATGTTGTTTTTTTCTCTTATTCCAATATTAGACGAGATGTAAATATTACTATCTTCACTAATATCATAAATGAATTCTGGGGAATAATTAAATCTTGCTTCTAGAGATAAATTTGAGTTTAACTCATATTCAAAGCCAAATATTATTGCAGGATTCCAACTAAAACTTCTGTCAAATGTTTTAGTATCTGTGTATGAATTACCATTAAAACTACTTGACGTGTTTTTTACACCATTATCTTTATTTATTAATAGAGCAGAAGTGCTAATTCCAGTAAATAATGCTACTGGTGTGGAAATTTCATATTTAATTATTAAAGGGATACTGATTTTAGTTACACCACCGTTGTATCTAATTATCTCATTACTATAATAACTATTGGAGAATTCTGAATGTGAACCACCGATATCTAAACTATAATGTGTGATTAATAATTCTGGTTGGAATATTATCTTTTCTCCAAACCTGCCACCAATACCAATGTATGGGCTTATTGGAGCTTCATTACTTAGTTCATTATTCCCAAAAGAATGATAGCTAGATACTGAGGACATCATTACCCCAGCTTTTATATACCATTTTTTACTTTGTGAAGCTTCAATAGTTTCTTCTTCTTCTTGACTAAATCCTATTAGCCCAATCAATAAAAGTGTAAGTGTGCTTAGTTTTTTCATAATTTAATTTTTGATTATTTAAACTTTGTTTTGGTAAAAGTAATTAAAAATGCAGTACTATAAGGTTACAAATTATAATCTATCATATTGGATTTTTACTTTATGATAGAACTGTCAGATAAGAGGTTAAATGAACTAAAAGAATCTATACCTAAACAAGTTGGTGAAAGAGTAAGGTTATTTAGAAAAGAAAAAGGTCTTACTCAGACTCAATTAGCTCAATTAGTTGGTAAGGATAGACAATACCTTTATAAGATAGAAAAGGCCATAGTTACTCCTAATATTGTTACCATAGCTTCAATTTCAATAGCTTTAGAAGTGCCTTTAAAAGAATTCTTTGATATAATTTATAGCTAATGAAAAAACTAACTACTCTAGCTCTAATATTTATACTGTTTACCTCATTCGTAGATATAGAAACCAAAGTCTTTATCTGCAAGGGTAAATCAAGCAAGAAGTATCATTTAAAGAAGAATCATTTAAAGAAGAATTGCAGAGGTTTATCCAACTGCTCAACTGATACGTACGAAGTTACATTAGACAAGGCTAAAGAGCTTAAAAGAACCCTTTGTGGTTGGGAGGATTAGGTTATTTTAAAATAAAAAGACAACCATTTTTGATTGCCTCTGTTTAGAGTTTATAGAGTTATCAACTATTCTGACCCATTATCCAATATCCTAATATGTAATTGAATAAAAAAAGGGTAGCAACTAGAATTAACTAGCAACCACCCTTAAGGGTAATGTGTTTAATGTTAGTGAATTATTGCCTAAAATAGGTAGCCATTGGACTACGACCACCGTTAGGGCGTTGATAAACTAATACCAAACGCTCATTATTTAATGCGTTAATATCATGTACGTAAATTTCATTTGGATTAGTTGTATTAACTAGATTTAAAAGAGAAATCACTATTCCATTAGAAAGAGTTTCATGTTCAATAGTCCAGTTATAAGTTTTGGATAGATTATTGTTGTGATACTTTTTAGCAATTCCATTTGATTCATAAATGTAATAAGTACTCGTTGAGTTGCCATCAGCTACCCACATACCAACTATTAAGGTTTCTTCTGCTGTAGCTTGTGCCTGTATAGATTTACAGCTAAATAGTGATGTTAATAATATTATTAATGTAATCTTATATGCGTTTTTTAATGTCTTCATAATTCTTTCTTTTTTAAATACAATCTATATTAGTTTCACATTCTTCAAATATATCTTCTCTATCATCTAATCCATTATCACCACCATTTACAATTAAAGTAACTGCTTCTACAGTCGTTGAATCATTTACTGGAATTTCATCAAGTACATTTGTTTTGTAGAACCACAAAGCACTTATTACAGCAATCTCCAAGTTAGAAGCAACTAAATCTGGATTTGTTACTAAATTTACGGTACTATCATAGTTTGCTTGATAATGAGTATTAAAGTCTGTATAATTAGCCTCCCCTGTTAATTGGATTATACCTCTTCCACGATATAAATAACCATCACCACTAGCTTCATTACCATTTCCATTTCTACAGCAATATACAAAATTTGCAAAAGTTTCATGATTTACATAAACCACACCTGATGTACTAGTATTTCCAATATAATCATTAGGGTTTTTCTTAGTTGGGTCTACTACCGTTGTAGGTGGTGTCGTGTAAGCTGTCTGAGGGTTAAAATATTTATCCCAATATTTATAAGTACCTAATAGATTAACTCTATAATTTAAACCCTCGGTGAAATTAGTAAAATTACCACTTTCATGACCAGCTTGTGATAAAAAATGTTGTAACTCTTCTTTAGTATCTATACCAAAGTCTTTACCATGCTCATTAATGTAACCCGCTATCTCTTGTAATCTTATATCAGATGTAGTAGGAAAGACTAATTTTAAATCCTCCATTGAGGTGTTACAGTCTTCCATTAACTCTACATATTCCTCAAATGTAGCAACTTCACCATTACAAATAGCTTCCTTTGCGTCATCTGCAAAGACTATAGCTTCAAAAGGAGGTGTTGTTGAAGGTGAAATAATACTAGAAGCTAAGTAAATTGCTATAAGATTTGCGTTTTCTTCTGACAATTCACATTCATCTTCTTCTTCAAAAACAGGTGAAGTTATAACCTCATGGTTATTTGGGTCTGTTGGGTCTTCATTTGGATCATCAGAATCATCAGAAGAACTACCACCACCACCAGAACCACTTCCAGTACTACTTACAACATAAGTATAAGTATTTACAATTGTTGTACAAGTAGTGTCAAGCGATTCAGAAGTATATTGATAATCACAACTATCAGGGGTTTGTTCAACACCTGGATCACATAAATAATGGTTGATGTATGTTGTTATAGTAACACATACAGTTGTTTGTTTATTGTTTGAAGTGTTAATGTTTATATCTGAATAATCTAAAGGAGTAACTTCTCTAACCCCTTGAAATGGACTATTAACATCATAGCTAACATCTGGAATGTATTTTATAATATAAGCACTTGTTTTTTGTGAAGAATCAGTTTGTATAATTAAATTTTTGAAAAAAGTATTGTCGTTACTTTCTTGAACAATTCTAAAAGTATATGAAATAATCCCATTTTTAATTATTTGTTTAATAGAAGAATAATCAATAGTAATAGATTGTGACTGTTCATTAGAATCCTTATTATAAATAGATGAAGTTTTTAAACTGGTTTTATTTAATTTGTTTAATCTTTCAATAGTAAGTTTTGAATTTTTTTGATTTAAAAATTCTTTAAAGTTTATATTCTTTACAATAGGAGTAGGTGTTGAAGCCGATGTATCAACAATGTTATAATCATCATCTTTCTGACAACTTGTAATTGCCACAGAAATTCCAAGCAGTAGAACTCCTAGTTTTAAATAATTTTTAAATCTTTTCTTCATAATTTAATTTAGGTTAAGTTTTTATTCTTGTTAGTTTAACTGTGTTAACTTTTATACAAACCTAACTACTCTTTCAAGGCAACACAACTCATAATGAGTGTACTATACATTTGATTGAGTAAACTAAGTGTTGTAATTAGCAAACACCATATTACAACGCGAAACTAAAGCAATTATTATAAATAAGAATTCATGCAAATTGGGTATTTTACACTCACTATTATTAGTGATAATTCAGCTATACAACTACTAGTTCCTGTTTATTCATTTATGTTACCCATTATTTCAAATTATTTTTCAACTTCAATATTTCATTACTTACTTTACTCTTAACAACTTTAGCATAATGTTCTTGAGTAACTGTAATTTTACTATGACCCAACAACTCAGAAACTACTTCCATAGGAACACCATTTAAGAGTAATACAGTAGTTGCAAATGTCTTTCTAGCAATATGATGTGTTAGCTTCTTCTCTATACCTACAAGCTCTGCAATCTCCTTTAAATAAGAGTTGAACTTCTGATTAGAAATACTAGGTAGCACTACATCAGAATCAACTTGTTTATACTTCTCTAAAATTACTTCTGCCTGTGGTAGTAAAGGAATAGCAATAGGCTGATTAGTTTTCTTTCTAGACATGTTAATCCATAAATTACCATCAAATTCTTTAGCTATATGTTTAGCTCTTAGACTTGACATTTCATGATATGCTAACCCTGTATAACAGCAGAAAATAAACATGTCTTTTATTTGTTGTAATCTTATCTGTGCAAAACTGTGTTCCTCTAATAACTTCAATTCATCGGTAGTTAAAAAGACAATTACAGTTTTAGGTCTTTTACATTTATATAAAGCAAATGGGTCTTTCTCTAGCGCTCCTTCTGATATGGCTATTTTAATAATTTTCCTAAACCGCTGTATCATTTTGTAGATACTTGATTGAGCTAAGTTCCTTTCAGATTTCAGATAGAATTCATAGTCATTTATAAACTTCATGTTCAAGTCTTTAAACTGGTAGTCATTCTTGTTGTATTGATGCTTAATATATTCTTTTAGAAGCTCCATAGCTTGTCTGAATTTCCATAAAGTAGCTAATACATAATCTTTACCAATGAGTTTCTTAACCTTGCTGTTATGGGCTTTAAAAGCTTCAAGTAGAGTAGTGGCTTTAGTAGTATTACTTCCTTTATATTGTAAGTAAATGTCTTCTACATCAAATGAATCATTATTAACCTGTAGAAATAAAAAAGCCTGACTAACAGTTTGTTTAATCAGGCTCAGTTGAGTATTAATAAGTTTTGTTTCCTTGTTAGGAGGTTTAGCTATTTGTTGAGTGCTACTCCAGTTTTTAAGGCTAATGAATAGCCCTGTAGAGAATTGCTTTCTCTTCCCCTTGTATGTTATCCTACAGATTAATGGAACAAGGCCTTTCTTATTCATTCTAGTTGCAGATATAAGGAATAGTATTTTTAGTATATGATTAGTCATAGTGGAGTTTTTAGTGGTTAAAATTCATGAAGAAAACATGCAACCCAGAGATATAGGAATTGCAACCTTATTGTATACCTTTTTAATGTGATATATAAGGTAATTTGGAATTATTGAAGATATAGAGAAATACTAAGAAACCTCTGTAAGCCTAAGTATATAAACCAAAAAAGACCTTACATTGCTGTAAAGTCTTTGTTTGAAGGTGGTCCCACTTGGGCTCGAACCAAGGACCCTCTGATTATGAGTCAGATGCTCTAACCAACTGAGCTATGGG
>Ga0105359_10004184_pt1 | contig 11588 bp, 7 predicted proteins | sample GOMGulsemesocosm_6_FD_83659 | JGI IMG/M metagenome (GOLD analysis project Ga0105359, IMG submission 83659) | Methane-oxidizing microbial communities from mesocosms in the Gulf of Mexico - GOM8C Gulf of Mexico | ecosystem: Environmental > Aquatic > Marine > Cold seeps | place: Gulf of Mexico... | reverse complement strand
TTACTGAGTAACCTCTAGTTTGCAATAACTTAGCTAAAGATGCTGAAATAATTCCCTTTCCAAGAGAAGAAGTAACCCCGCCGGTTACAAAGATGTACTTTGTTGAATTTGACATGTGATGTTTTTTTTTTACCTACGGGGGTCAAAGGTAGTACAAATTTGGTTTGATTGATATTAAAAAGAGAATAAAATAATCATTTTTTTGACAAACTTATTTTAAACATTGTCTAACCAATGATTTTCATAAATTGATTTTATAATTAAGTATATTTGCACTTCAAATAACAAAAATGTCACATACGCTTTTATCTTCTCCATTACAAGGTTTTACCGATTTTAGATTTAGAAATTCTTTCAATACACACTTTGGTGGAATCGACACATTCTACTCTCCTTACATTAGATTGAATGGAAAACTAGATGTAAAAGCGGCCTATGAACGAGATATTTTACCGGAAAACAATCTAGATTTAGAAGTAATTCCACAAGTGATGACAAGTTCAGCTGAAGAATTCATTTTTGTTGCCAATTATGTAAAACAATTCGGCTATAAAGAATTGAATTGGAATTTGGGCTGTCCCTACCCTATGGTAACCAAACGTGGAATGGGTTCTGGATTAATTTGTGAAACTGAGAAAATTGATAACATCTTAAAGCAAGTTCACAATGAAACGTACATTATAGTATCTATGAAAATGAGAATGGGATATGAAGAACCCACTGAAATCATAGAAACCTTAGCCATGTTAGACAACTATCCAATTAAAAACATAGCGATTCATGCCAGAATTGGGAAACAACTATACAAAGGCGGCGTAGATTTAGATTCTTTTCAAAACTGCATAGACAATACAAAACATAAACTCTATTACAATGGTGATATAACAACTGTTGCTAAGTATAATGAAATGGTTGAACGTTTTCCCACTATAGATCATTGGATGATAGGTAGAGGTCTAATTTCTGACCCCTTTCTACCTCAGATGATTAAAAGTAATTCAACAGAATACCCAATGGATAGATTAGATACATTTAGAGCATTTCATGATGAACTATTTGAAAGCTATGAATCCTTTTTATCAGGAGAAAAGCATTTATTGATTAAAATGCAACATTTTTTGGAATACTTCTCAACTACATTTGATAATCCACAGAAAACCTACAAAGGCTTTAAAAAAGCTAAAAGTGTTAGATCTTACCATCAAGCTGTAGCTGATGCATTTAGACTGGAAAGAGGTTTATAAGTACTATATTCAACACTAAATCAATTCTTAATCACAAAAAAATGCGCTCTCAAATTGAAAGCGCATTTTTAATATATATTCAATACTTAATATTACTTAACTCCGTGCATTAATTTTTTCATTAATGGATTTAATAACATAATTAAAATTCCAGCTACGATTGGTACTATTGTAAATATCATAAAGAATGTAGATAAATCATATTCTTTTGTAATATTTTCAATTTGTCCACCTGCTACTGCAGCCAATTTATTTCCTATTGCAATGGCTAAATACCACATACCAAACATGAATGCAATCATTCTTGGTGGTACTAATTTAGAAACATAAGACAATCCTACTGGTGATAAACATAATTCACCTAATGTATGGAATAAATAAGCTAATATTAACCAGACCATTGAAACTTTAACACCTTCTTGAATTCCGTTTGCTCCATAAGCTAACAACCCAAAACCTACTGCCATAGTTATTAAACCAAATCCGTATTTCATTGCTGCTGATGGATTATACTTTGATTCCCACCATTTTGAAATTAAATTTGCAAATGCAATAATAAAGAATGAATTAAGTATTGAGAACCATGACACTGCAATCTCTCCTGTTTCTTGATCAAAATCACGCATTAACATCCAAATAGCAACTACCCAAACACCAGTAAAAGTAATTATTAATATAATATTAGATGCCGCTATTTTTTTCCATGTTGCTTTTCCTAACAAATATATACATACGAGATTAATAATAGAGGTACAATTGTCAATAAAGTATTTACTATCCTAAATATTGTTAATGCATCTCCTTCAAGTGTTCTATCCACAGAATCTCTTGCAAATAATACTAACGAAGAAGCACCTTGCTCAAAAGACAACCAAAAGAATACTGTGAAAAATGCAAATATAATTACAGCTATCATTCTATCTCTAACTACTCTATCATATCTTAATATTCTAGATATAACTAGCACTAAAAAAGCTGCCAAACCAAATAAAACAGCAACATATTGACCTTCTAAAGCATCAGTATTAGCAAATCCAAACAAATCAATATTTGCAATTTTTGATAATGGATCATTAATAGCATAACCTAAACCAATAACGGAAGAAATTACAATCAATACCTTATCTAAAGTTGTAAACGGATTTTTCGTATCGTCATCAGTTGTACTAGATTTAAAGTCTTCTGATTTTTCATTTATACCTTGCTCTAATTCTACCTCATAAACCTTTGAAGGTACTTCACCAATTTTACCAAACAAAGGTTTAGATAACCAAAATTGTAATGTACCTAACAACATAAAAATTCCCGCTAATCCGAAACCGTAGGCCCAACCAATTTTTTCACCTAAGTAACCACATAACATCATTCCAAAAAATGCTCCTGCATTAACCCCCATAGAAAATATAGTGTAAGCACCATCTTTTTTCTCTGGTACATCTTTATACATTTCTGATAAAATAGAAGTCATATTAGGTTTAAAGAATCCTGTTCCAATAACAAGTAAACCTAACCCCATATATACCCAAAAAGGTGTCTCAATTGCCATTGCCACGTGTCCTAGGGTCATAATAATAGAACCAATTACAACCGCCCAACGGTAACCGGTTAATTTATCAGCAATGATACCACCAAAAATTGGCGTTAAATATAATAACATGGCGTATGTACCATACATTGCCGTCGCTTGTTCAATGGGCATTCCAAATCCTGGATTTGTAACATCTAATGCTGCAGTTAAAAATATTACTAATAAAATCCTCATTCCGTAAAATGAAAATCTTTCCCACATCTCAGTAAAGAATAAAACGAACAATCCAGATGGATGTCCTAATACTTGCGAGTCAAAGAAATTTGGTTTTTTTGATGTACTTGCCATTTTGTTTTTTTGTTTTTGGTTTCCCGTTTTTAAATATTTATACTATATCAAATTTTACTAATCTGCTAATTCAAAACCTTCTGCTTCATCATTATGCATTTCAATTTCATTATCTTCTGCACCATGAGTCAAACGTTTTAAAGGTTTTAATAATACGATTACCAATAATCCGAAGACAACTGTAAAAATTGTAATTCCCGTGAAAATTGTATATTCTCCAAATTCTGAGGATTTTTCACCTAAAATACCTGCTACTTTCCCACCTAATCCAGTTGCTGCAAAATAAACACCCATCATTAAAGATGCATATTTAGCTGGTGCTAATTTTGTGATAAAAGATAATGACACCGGAGATGAACTTAACTCTCCAATTGTATGAAATAAATAAGCCAAAATTAACCATACCATTGATGAAGCACCATACGTATCATAATCTCTAACAGCAAAAATCATAAAAACAAAACCAAGTCCCATGATAATTGTTCCTACTGCCATTTTAAATAAGCAGAAGCTTCTTTATTTTTAATTTTTCTTTTTGCCCAAATGTTCGCAATCCACACAGCAAATAATAAAATAAATCCAGCATTTAATCCTTGAAACATTGGTGTTGGAATTTCATATCCAAATAACATTCTATCCGTTTTTGTTTCCGTATAAATACTCATTAATCCACCAGCTTGCTCAAACGCTCCCCAAAATACAATTACAATTAAAAACGAAAGCAATAGAACTAAAAATCTATCTTTCATTATTTTATCTTCTAATGACTTATAAATCATCATCATTAAACCTGTTACGAAAGTAATAAAGATAAATAATGCACCATATCCCCAATGATCAACACCTTCAAAAGTAAATCCAGCATAGACTGAAAGCACTAACATAATAACGAAAATCCCTAATTGCAAAGGTGACTTAAATAATTGTGAAAATAAAGAAACTAAAGAAACATCATCTTTCTTTTCTTCAACTGTTGGTTTATTACCAACTTCAAGTAAATATTTTTGTCCTCCTATATATACTATTAACCCCAAAAGCATTGCAATTCCAGCCATTCCAAAACCAGCATGCCAACCCCATTTAGCAACAACTATTCCAATAAAAGTAGTTGCTAATAAAGAACCTAAATTTATACCTATATAGAAAATACTAAATCCTTTATCTCTTCTAATATCACCTTGTTTATATAATCCTCCAACCATTGTAGAAATATTAGGCTTTAAACAACCTCCTCCCAAAATAATTAATCCTAAACCTGTAAAAAAGGCCCAAGTTTCTTCAATAGCCAATGTTCCGTGTCCCAACACTAGAATAGAAGCCCCCAGCATTACAGTCCTTTTTTGTCCTAACCATTTATCAGCTAAAATGCCTCCTGGAATTGAAATCACATATACCAACATGACATACCATCCATAAAGTTGTAATGACTCCTTCTCTGTCCAACCTAATCCAGGCCCATTTTTATCTGTAAATTGGGCCATCATATATATAACCAAAATAGCACGCATTCCATAATATGAAAAACGCTCCCACATTTCGGTTAAAAACAGAACATATAGTCCAATAGGATGTCCGAATAGTTCTTTTTGATGTGGTTTTATACTGATTTCGCTCATAATGTTTGAATTTTAAGATGCGTGAAATTACAAAAAATAAATTAAATAATACCTTTCAATTTAACTAAAAAAATTAATCGGTTATATTAATTTATTAGACGGAAATATTTCGGTATTGGTATAAAAATAGTATTACAATCATTATAATTAATGTACATTTGCATGAAAAATTCCATTTAAATGAGCATCAAAAGTATATTATCACTAAGTATTTTCATGTTATTCGTAGCATGTTCTCAACCTAAATCAGAAAATTCGGAAGAAACTCAGGCTAAAACAACAGAAAAAAAGGAAGTTGTTGATGTACATTCTTATGCGAATATGAATGATGTAAACACTACACATTTACATTTAGATTTAAATGTTGATTTTGAAAATAAATCTTTAATTGGATCAGTTACTCACACTATTAATAATCATAGTAAAGCTACAAAAGTAATTTTTGACACTAAACAAATGGAAGTTTCTAAAGTTATATTAAATAGTGATGAAAAAACCACTTTCAATCTTAACAAGGGTTCTGAATTATTAGGAGATGCTTTAGAGGTAGCTATTAACGAGAATACAAAATCTGTTACTATATATTACCACACATTACCTGAATCAGAAGCTTTACAATGGTTATCACCACAACAAACTGCGGGTAAGACTCAACCCTTCTTATTTACTCAAGGTGAAGCTGTTTTAACTAGATCTTGGATTCCTTGCCAAGATTCTCCTTCAAATAGAATTACATACTCTGCAAACATTCAAATACCGAATCATTTAATGGCACTGATGAGTGCTACCAATCCAACAAGAAAGTCAAAAGATGGTAATTATAGTTTTGAAATGACTAATCCAATCCCTTCTTATTTAATTGCTTTAGCTGTTGGAGATATTGAATTTAAAGACTTAGGTGGAAAAACTGGAGTTTATGCTGAACCTTCTATGTTAGAAAAATCTGCAAATGAATTTTCTGACGTAAAAGACATGGTTGTTGCTGCAGAGGAATTATATGGCGACTATAAATGGGGACGTTTTGACATGTTAGTATTACCTCCGTCATTTCCTTTTGGAGGAATGGAAAATCCAAAATTAACGTTTGCTACACCAACAATTATTGCAGGCGATAAATCATTAGTATCATTAATAGCTCATGAATTGGCTCACTCTTGGTCTGGTAACTTGGTTACTAATGCAACTTGGGATGACTTTTGGTTAAATGAAGGGTTTACAGTTTATTTTGAAAATAGAATAATGGAAAAAATATTTGGTACCGAGCGTTCAGATATGTTATTATCTATAGAATATCAAGAGTTAATACATGAAAACAACGACATTTTATCAGGTGCTCACCCTGAAGATACGCATTTAAAATTAGATTTAGAAGGAAGAAACCCTGATGATGGAATGACAGGAATAGCTTATGTGAAAGGCGCTTTATTCTTAAAAACAATGGAAAACGCAGATGGTAGAGAAAAATTTGATGTATTTATTAATTCTTATTTTAATCATCATGCATTCCAAACAATTACAACTGAAGATTTTATTGCTTACGCAAACAAAAACTTACTGAAACCTAATAATTCTGACTTTAACATGGATGAATGGATTTATGAAAAAGGTATTCCTGAAAGTTGTGTGAAAATTGAATCTGATAGATTTAAAATTATTGATGCTAAAGCTGAATTAATTTCTGAGATGAAAACGATAGAAGACTTAAGTATAGTTAAAGAAGATTTAACAACTCAAGAATGGATTAGATTTATTAGACAAATACCTGAAGGAACATCTATTGAAAAAATGACTGAAATAGATAAAGCATATAACATGACTGATAGAGGAAATGCTGAAATAATGTCAGAGTGGTATATCCAATCTATTAGAAACGGTTACACAGTAATTAATGATTCAATGGAAAACTTTTTAATTGAAGTTGGTAGACGTAAATTTTTAGAACCTATTTATAATGAATTAGCAAAAACTGAATCAAACTTAGCGTTAGCTAAAGGAATTTACGCAAAAGCTAGACCAAACTACCATGCCATTTCATTCAATACAATTGATGAAATTCTGAATTGGTAACCCCTTTACATTGTTATCACCAAAAAAGCCATTTAATCTTAGTTAAATGGCTTTTTAATTTTAATATAACTAGATTAACCAATTATAGGAATTATAGATTATTCATACTAAAAAAATCCATTCAACTTTAGTCAAATGGATTTCATTATATATTGGGATCTGAGAATCAATATTACATCTTAATAATCTTTTGCTTTGCGTTTCCAACTTTTACAACATATATTCCAGCTTCTAAATCTGAAACATTTATATTCATTGATGAAACTCCGTAAGGTTTTTGAATGGTCATTAATTTTTTCATTGTAATAGAGAAAATTTCAACCTCATTCATTCCCGATTCAACTAATTCAATTTTTAAATTAGCTGTAACTGGATTAGGGTATACGTTGAACTCAATATTTTCTTTTTCTTGATCAATATTAAGTGTATGTTCATTTATTTTGGTAACTCCTGTACTTGTAGCCACCCAAACCTCATCATTAGGAGCAATATCTAACGCTCTAATAACTGGACCTGCAATTCCATCACTTACATCAAATTCAAACCATTGAGAACCATTATAAGCACAAACGCCACCTTCTGTTACTAAATAATCTACATAAACACCAGCCCAAACTAATCCATCTGATGCAATTTTAATGTCTTCAATTGGGTTTAAAGTATCTGGTGCAGGTAAAGTGTATACCGCCGTGTAATTAGTCAAATATGAATTTGAATTATCCAAAACAGTTACCCCATCAGTTGTACCCACCCACTTTTGGCCATTAGGAGCAAAAGCAATCGCTCTAATTTTATTACTAATTAACCCATCAGTTTCAGTAATTTCAGAAAAATTAGTACCATCATAAATAGCAACGCCACCTAAGCCAGTACCAAGCCAAACATCATTATCTGAATCAATTGTGATTGAGTTTACACCTCCGAATGGTAAACCGTCAGCTGAGCCAAATGTTGTCCAAGTTGTACCATCAAATTTTGATAAACCGTTAATTGTACCAAACCACATATTTCCAAAACCGTCTTCATTAATACATTGTACCTTATTATTGTCTAATCCATCTACGGTTGTGTATGTTGTCCAAGTTGTCCCGTTAAAAACACTTGTTCCAAAATCAGTTCCAATCCATGTATCCCCAACATTATCAATAAAAATTGACAGAATATTATCACCTGCCATTCCCGCATAATTAACCTGATCATAAGTCGTCCATGTTGTACCATCATATTCTGAAACACCTAATTGAGTTCCAAACCAAACGTTTCCATCCGCTGCTACGCAGACATCTAATACATTATCACTTACTAAACCATCCGCTATGGTATAAGAAGTAAATGTCTGAGAAATTGCACTATTTGCAATCAACAATAAACTAGCTATAATTATCTTTTTCTTCATACTATAATTTTTTAATGAATAATTGTAATTTTTTTCGTTTCTAAAATGTCATCTTTCAATATTGTAATAGAGTAGATACCAGATGCAAGTGATTCAGAATCAAATTCGACTACCCCATTTTCAATAATTTCAATATCAGAAACAAATTGCCCATTCAAATTAATGATTCGAATTTCATATGGGATTTCTAAAGTTGTTTGAATATAAAACATATCTTTTGTTGGATTTGGGAATAAGTATAAATGACTATTAAAAACAGCATCTGATGGCTCCGTATTTACTGTAGAAAAAGAAGAATACATTTCAGTAAAATCTCCTGATCCGTTTGGAAATCTACCATAAGAAAACGCTTTATTCTGGGCATTAAAACTTAGCGAATCTAAATACTCACCATTCCGATTAAGTAAACCAATAAACTCTCCTTCTGAATTCAATTTAAAATCTAAATGATTAGATCCATTTCCTAAATCATCATCTGCCCATAAGATTAAGTAATCATTTGGTGCAATTAGATTTCCAGAACAATTAAAATCAATATCACCCTCAGTTGAATTTATAACTGATAAGCTATCAGTTGAAATGAAACATTCTGTAGTATTATATAATTCAATCCAATCTTCATACTCTCCTACTTCATCCGTATTCTCATTATCGTTTTCAGATACAAATTCATTAATAACTAAAGAACCTTTTGGTAAACCTGTTGAAAGGCTATAAAATTCATAAGCCGCTCTTTTTGGCGAAAATGTTCCGGCAGAATCATTTTGAGCATAAAAGTAATACTGTATTGTATTAGAGCAGTTTTCCAATTGAATTGAATAAGTATTGTCTCCTGCTATCTCATCACCATTTAAACCATCATCATTTAAACTTAGTTGATTAAATTTTTGATTCGTTGAAAACCTATAAAATAGAAAGACTTCATCTCCATCAACCACAGTTGTACTAAACTTAACTGTACCACCAAACTCATAATTTTCGTCTGTCGTATTTATCAATATAGGTTCTCCAGTGATCCCATCATATGTAGATAAATAATTGGCTCTATTATTCATTAAATCCGCTAAACCAGTGTAATCGATTAAATCAGAAACAGTGACGTCAATATTATCATCAAAGTCTATGTTCGAATAAAATTTATTTGTATCATTAAACACACTTGTGCTAATTAAGTTTTGGAAAAACGAAGCTCTTGTATAGTAATCTTGATTATTAAAATTCTCATCCATTATTGTTCTAATATGTGCGATATACATTCTACTATAAGTTGAGTTCGAAAATAATGCAGTCATTAATGGTCTAGGATAAACTGAAAAATTTGAATAATGTGATAAAGGGTCAAGCGTTTTAGCCTCATCAACAGAAAACCCTTGATAATAAGTAGATGCATCTGTTAATCTAAAACTAGCAAAAGATTGATTCAAATCCCACAATATTGGATTAAATTGTCCATTTTCAGATTGATACAAATAGTAATTTTGAGCATACCCAACGTAACTGTCAAAATTGATGACTGAATAATTAAAAGCATGCATCCATAACACACGGTCAATATTCAACACATTATCTATGTTCTGCTCATCAGTGTTAAGCACATTTATCAATTCATATAGATTTTTCCAATCATTTGAATTTTCAGATTTTTTAGCATAATAAGGTTCATAATATTCAAAATTATCACCATACGTGTTTGACAAATTTGAATTTTCACCATTTAAATCTAACCCTTCAGGATTACCTTTAAAAAAACTTTGATCATTTGAACCAAAATATTTTTTTAAAAAATCTTCTTCTACAGACTCAACATTTGTATACAACCCTATTAAGGTATCATTCACATATACATTTGCAAAGTTGGCCTTAGAAGCTGGCATGTATTTTCTAGCAATCTCATAAGCTAATACTTCTCGTACAAAAGAAGGGTCATGAATTACATTGCTAAGTTTCAGTTTATCAAATCCTTCATGATTTTGGCCCTTATTAACATAATCCAATTTAATATTAAATGGATTCTTTACTCTGTTAATACTTGCTGAACTAAATCCTTTATATCGAATACCAACGTCAGAATAAAATACGCCATCCACTTTTACATCACCAATCATTCTATTTTGTTCATCCTCTACGTATAAGCTATCAAGAATGTAATCCCAATTTGATTCTTGGAAATATATTTTAATCTCCCTTACAAAACTATTAGAATAAAAATCAGTTTGAGCGTTGACATTTAAAGTCAATACGCTCAAACCGATTAATACTATAAAATAATATGTTACTTTCAAAGGTTTCTATTTATTTAAAGAAATTTGATTAATTGATTGAGTTTCGTTTTCATTAAATACCTTTAGGAAATATAAACCATTTGCTAAAGTTGATAAATCTAATTTAGTATTATTGTTTTCTGAATAGACAATGTTACCTTGCATATCAATCACATTAATTGTATATGTATTTAAAGTAATTCCTTCTAACCTAATTTCACCATTTGAAGGATTTGGATAAACAGTTAATTCTGAAGTTTTACTTTCATTTATTCCCACACCACAACTATTTCCTAATAAATTTTGAATACCCTCATATGCACATTCATAACGAAATGCTTTTTGAGGACCAACATTATATTGCCATACTACCTCATCATTTGAGTTTACTTCATACATATACCCATTTGATATGGCAACAAAAATATTTCCATTTGACATTCTATCACTAGCCGATTGACCATCTGAATCATCTAAACAATTATGTCTATCATTATAAGTTGTAGGAGCATAAGCAGTTCCTGATGTCCAATCATAACTATACCCATTTAATGGTGGATTAATTATATCAACGGTTGAACTGCCATTGTTACCTTCATTATTAAAAAACTGAATATAACCTGCATTTAGTCTTCCTTCTGGAATCCATCTAGGATCATGAACAGCAGCTGGTACAATTTGAGTACCTGGTGCACCATAATTTGCTGGATTACCCCATCTAAATAAAATATCTCCACCACTAGCTGCATTCCCACCAGAATGAGAGGCAGCCTCTGTAGTTGTAGTACTATGGTCAATAATATAAAACTCGCTTGAATGTCTTGATGTAAACACTAATTGATCTAAAGTTTGATTATAATCAATTCCGTTACAATGGAACAAATCTCCACCTGCACCACCGGGTCCACCACCTCCAGGTCCGCCACCACCGCCAGAAGAAACGATTTGGTTAATATCAATTAATTCTGGATGATCAGCAATAACTCCATAATTATCTTTTGAGGCATCAAAATCTTGAATCAAATGATCCATAATATGCCATTCCCAAATAATTTGACCGTCACCATTTCCATCAGGCGCAACTTCAATAAAATGTGGTGCCCATTTTTCACTTGTAGCACCATCATA
>Ga0105359_10004175_pt1 | contig 11598 bp, 9 predicted proteins | sample GOMGulsemesocosm_6_FD_83659 | JGI IMG/M metagenome (GOLD analysis project Ga0105359, IMG submission 83659) | Methane-oxidizing microbial communities from mesocosms in the Gulf of Mexico - GOM8C Gulf of Mexico | ecosystem: Environmental > Aquatic > Marine > Cold seeps | place: Gulf of Mexico... | reverse complement strand
GAAAATAAATAGCAATTAACAGTGTTAAATCCCAAAACTGTGCTAAAGGTAGGTTTTTGTATAAATATATCGGGAATGTTAGCGGTAAACTCGAGTGCTACCGTAGCCGTTGTTTCAAGTTGACTACGGTAAAAACACAAAGTTAAATTCGAAATGCATGAGTGTCGCAGCGCTTAACTTGCCGGTCCAATGATCGGTTAAACCGCCAATATTACGACTAAAATAAACAATGGTCCTCCAGAAAAATGTGCGAGGCTAAACAATATACTTGCTATAAAAATAGCGACCCAAGGAGGGAGATACAGCCCTAGCTGTCGTTGAATATACCCGCGAAATAGTACCTCTTCTGCTGCACAAGTAATTTTAAGTGCTATGTTTGATAGTGGTCCTAGATTGCATGTTACCACTTAGATAAATTTGTAGTGGTAAGTGATTTTAGACATCTAAATAACACAGGGATTTTATTTATTCATTGTATTTTAAATTGTAAATATATTAGAAATTGATTATTACAACATGGAATAATTAATTTACCAATTAGGCATATAATCATTAATTTTTTAATCATTATAATAGAGGCCATATTTCAATTTTAAAAAGGTATTTATTTTTGTTCTTTTTTTCATTTAGAGTAAATAATATTTCAGTTTGTAATCTGCGAGATAATTATGATCGTTCGTGATAAACCAAGTGTATTTAAGCTTTTTTTCATTCTTAAAGGCTCGGTTATTCCGCTCATATTTCCACAGATCCTATTTATTACATTACTCAGTACTTTAGTTGCTATTGCACATTTTAAGTATCCTATTATTCTTCCAACATATACTATTGCGCCGTTTACCTTATTAGGTGTCGCATTGTCGTTGTTTTTAGGGTTTCGTAACAATGCATGTTATGAGCGTTGGTGGGAAGCGAGAAAATTGTGGGGACTGCTAATTGTTAACTCTCGAAGTATAGGTAGGCAAGTATATTCATTTATAGATGATCATAAAGAAGGCGGGGCATTAATGCAGAAGCGACTAATCAATCTGACAATCGCTTTTAATCACGCGTTACGGCATCAACTTCGTGATTCGGAACCTTGGGATGATATTGGAAAATTTCTTGAACCCGAAGATTTGGTGTTGCTAAAAAAATCGAGGAACGTGCCGGACTCAATATTACGACTAATGGGCTTAAAGTTAGGAACTTGTCGACATAAAAAATTATTGTCTGATTTTTTGGTTCAAAGTATTGATGAACACCTTACATCGATGACTGCAGTACAAGCGGGTTGTGAACGAATTGCGAATACACCGTTACCTTTTGCATATAGATTACTTGTACAGCGTACTGCATATTTATATTGTATAATTTTGCCATTTGGACTTGTTGCTTCGCAAGGGTTTGCGACGCCATTATTTAGTGCCATTGTTGCTTATACATTTTTTGGATTAGATGCGTTAAGTGAAGAGTTAGAGCAACCATTTGGTAATTCTTTCAATGATTTACCACTACATGCTATGACGAGAAATGTTGAAATTAGTTTACTTGAAATGATGGGGGAGACAGACTTACCAGAACCAATTAAAGCGAAATCACATTTGTTAGAATAACATTTAAGCATGAGATGATAACAAGAAGGTTTGTTATCATCTCAAATAATTTTTAGAACTTGTAAGTTGCAGCTACGTATACTGAACCCATAAGAACATTCGTATCAGAAGAACCAACATTATCAATTGTAAATGCATCACCTTCATAACCGCCTCGGAAGCTAACACCAGCTAATGCTGCAGGTGTGTATTCTAAACCTGCACCAAAGTGAAGAGCGGTACCTGTATTATCTAAACCAGTTGTAATATTTTGATCTAAATTTAGTGAAGACAAACCAATAATACCAAATGGGCGTAAGCCATTTTCAAATGTATAACCAAGATTAGCAGCTAAAGATATTGTTTTAGGTTCCCAGTTATATTGACGAGTAATCTCAACTTTACCATATGAAGTATACTGTGCTTCAATAGCAACGATGCGGTTGAATTGATAACCACCGATTACTTTTAATGTTGTGCCATCTGTTGAAGGCGATAACGTTCTAGAGTCTTGTTCGAATCTTGCTTCAGTAGAACCTACACCGCCACCGATATAAAAACCAGAAACATCTTGATTTGCTTGAACATTTACAGATAATGCAAGCGCTGCTAAAGTACCTAATACAGTAATTGATTTCATTTTTTTGCCTTTATATTTATAGTTACATAAATTATTTTATGTGGCTGATTATAAAGGTTAGCGAGTTTTATACAATGTTATAAGTCTTAAGTATTGTAAGTGTTTGTAAGGTCCAGCTGGTTGTATTGACATATTTAGATGAATCAACTAGTGCTATTGCGTTTGCTAATAGCGGCTAACTTTGGACCTGCACGGTAAATTATCAACGCAAATAAAATCAAACTACAACCGATTAACTTTGTAAATTCCATTTTTTCACCATACCAAAGCATGCTTAAAATAACAGTCCACATCGGCTCTAAAATCATAATAATGGCAGCGTTCGCTGTTGTCGTATTTTTTTGACCTGCTGTCTGAAGGGCGTAACGTAAACTCGTTGCGATTAATACACTCATCGTAAGCCAACCCCAAATTTCCAATTCAATTTGTTGAGGCCATGTTTCGGTTAATAGTGATACTAGAATTCCAAGTACTCCGGTGACGAATAGTTGGATACACGTAAGAACCAGTGTCGGAATTTTTTGTGCAAAGTGACTGTTTAAATTAAATTGTATTGCAAGCATGACAGCCGAAAACATAAACCAAATTTGGCTACCTGAAATAGTCCAGGCGCTCCCTTTGGATAGCAGTATTAAACCAAGTATTGCGAAGGGCAGCGAAAACCAAAACATTCTAGGAGGTCTATTTTTAAAAAAAATCCAAGCAACAATAGGAACAAACAACATTGATAAACTCATGATGAATGCACCTTCGCCTAATGAGCTACTATTCGCGATGGCATAAATCCAGATTAAAATTGCAGAACCAAGGAAGCAACCAACGCTCGCAGCTCCAAGTAACGTTGCTCGATCAATTTTAAAAAGTGAGCGATAACAAAATGGTAATAATAGTATCGATGCAAGCATAAACCGCAATCCGATGAAACCAAATGTTGGAAGTCCTTGAATAGCTTCTTTAGAAAAGATCCATCCTGCCGAAGCAAGTATTGTTGTCATAACAAGAATTAAATCGGCACGTCGATTATTGCTCATCTTATTCCTAGAAATTTAAATAGGGGTATTATTCTAGCTACATTCTATCGTTAAATAGATATTCATCCCACAAAGTACAGCGCTAATAAGCCTATTTATTTCGTTATATTGGTTTAAATATAGCGAGTTATCAACCCCACTGGTTTATCACACTGCATTTAAGGATTAACTTAGATCTAATGTCTGCTTAACAATTAAAGCGTTAACATATTGATAGTTAACGTATTATGTATTTTATTGTTTGTTTATTACGATTTATACGTTATTTTAAATCGCATAATCCTATCGATTTGGTCTCGTTTTTACGGGGGTGGATAGGATGCTGTATATAAACACAGTATTTATTTGTCTTGTTAAAGATCCTTAATTTTATTGTGATATACAATTGAAGCCGTAATCTTACCTTCTAATGGCGTTAAATACGTCATTCAGATAGGTGTTATTTACATGTATCATATTGATATATAATACAAATTAAACCTTAACCAGTATTTTTTATGTGTTGTATGTGAAATCTATAGATCGATGGCTCTGATTACCCGTAAATATTAAAAAATAGGCCTAAAACTCTATTATACGAAATAAGATTTAGGTTATGATGGAGGCTTGTTGAATAAATATATGTATCATCTAAATGCAATTATAAATTATATCTTTGTTAACTTTTCAAATTCATTTAACAAGATCTAGATTTCAACTTGGCTTTCATTACATTGCCATTATGGATTTACTAGTGAATCTTTAAGTGAATATCATTACGTCTTTAAATAGTTCATCTTAAATGGCTTTATTTCGTATAATGACCGTTAAACGAAATAAAGCTATTGATATCATTGGTTTTTATTGGTGAATTATTTACGGTCAATTTAAGTTGTCAGTTATAAACTCCAATGATAAAAGCTATAATTTCACAGTGTCATATTAAGTTAATCATCTAATGGGTTAATTATTAGCGCTTTAAATGATTCTTTTAATGAATTAAAATGGTGCTATAATTAATGCAGTTAATTTCTTATTTTGATAGAAAGTATTTTTCTTAACTTAATTCCGTGGTAAATACAATGAAGATTAAACCAGACGCAGTTCGAAAAAATAGCACGATCAGAATGTACGAAGACTTGCTCGAAAAACTAGAACGTATAAGTGAGCAGTGTAATGTTTCTAAGAGTCAGTTTGTCGAAGGTATGCTTACAGATGTTTTTGAAAATGGCATGGATGATTTATTATTAGGGACGGGTATTATTACTGTTCATTTAAGTAATAAGATAACAAAGAAGCATGTTGAAAATGTGTTGATAGAAAATTATCCTAAAATAAAAAATACACTTTATATCGAGACGGATAATGATGAAACAGAAATTACAGTTAACTTAAACGGTAATGAATTTAGCCATCATGATACAGACTGCATGTTCCATTCAATATTGAATGAGATGGTAAATTTGATTGATGGTTAAAGGTTGTTAACTATAATTGGAAAGGACATGGCCTTTCCAATTAGTATTAATTTTAATTACCTGTCATCGTTTCCAATCGTTCTCTGAATTCTCGCACTGTCGCAAATTTATTATTCACACTACGGGTGTAGAGTTCAACCATGCGTAAAGTCTTCCAACGACCTGCTCGCATAACCAACGAATCATCAAATCCTGCGCCAACAAGATCACACGATGCACCAACTCGAGCAGAGTGACCACTAAAAGGCCGTTCGGGTAAATCGATATGTAAATCAAAACTGACAGATTCATTATACGTATTAATAAGGTGCCAAGTATTGGCAAACACAAGTTCAACTGTTTTCGTTGATATAGGTTTATCGTTCGGGTTCGGTGATAGTGAACTTGGTTTTAGCGTTTCCAGTTTTCCGCCGCGTGGTGTTGTTCGTTTAAACAGATATTGCCCATGATGTTCGGCTATTTTTTGAAGGTACAGTGGCAATAGCTTTGATGTAAATTTACTCAAGTGAACAAGGGATCCATCTAACGACTTATCTGTTTTTGTATTCGTGATATTAACAGTATAAAGACCGTTGGTTTTATGTAATTGATCGATGAATAGATTACAGGCCTCACTTTCACGAAGTAGTCCATCGTAGCAAACATTGAGTAATAATGTATTACGGATAGAGATCAAGGACGCTGTATCAAGTTGTTCATTTACAAATTTAAGGTGCTCATAAGAAAATGCCACAGCTTGCTTACGTTTAACACCTCGTTTTACCTCTTGTTTCGAGATGATTTTTAACCGAGCAGTGATCACTGTTTTGAAATAAGGGATTTCCAAACCCGCTAAAGCATGGACCTTTGATACTGCCCAGGCGTAAATCCGAAGTGTTTGAGCTTTACAGCCTCGCTCATTTTCCTTTATCAGAAATGCTTCAAGCACCGTTGCATCTTGTAATGGCAGGGGAATAATATGTCGACTTAGGCAATATTCATTGAATTTATTCACATGGAAATACAGTGATTTAAGCGTGTTTTCTTCTAACTGTTCTTTACGATCACTAAACCTAATCAGGTTTTCGAGGTGTTCGTCACTAAGGTTAGTCGATGGAACTATTGAGTTATTACCTATGTTTATCAATGCTTTAGGCATTTCAGTCCCATTTGGTTGCTTAATCTAAATTATTAACGGAGCAATTATAACATCTACAACTGTATAAGCAACCAGTGAACTTGGTGTTTATTTTCGCGCGCTACGTGAAATCTGAAGTTGTGGTGGGTAATCTTACTCGTAAAATTTACGGAGGGTCACTAATAGAGATGAGTTAAAAGTCTCATTTGACGAGGTAAATGTGTTTAAGTGAGCTGATGTTAATCATTTAACAAATATTTAAACTATTATTAAAATATAACTTGCAAACAGACCGCTCGGTCGGTATCTTGTATGAACAAAGTTTAGATAAATCAATTTATCAAACGCAGTATTTGTAACGTGAGTAGAGAAGATCTATGGTTGAAATTCGAGATGCAGAATTAACAAGACAAACGATTTTAGAGATCACAGCTGCAGAAATGTGGAAAAATGGCTATAAAGCCACAAGTTTGTCGGACATTATTTCTAAAGCAAATGTGTCGAAAGGGGCACTTTATCACCATTTTAAAAATAAGCAGGCTTTAGGTTATGCTGTTTTTGAAGAGATTTTTGCTGCTCAATTTTACGCAATGTTCGAACCTGTTTTAGCACAAGATGATGCTATTACTGCATTATCAGAACTTTTTTCTGTTATACCAACCATGGGTTGTGAAGAAGATATGATTGGTGGCTGTCCAGTAAATACAATTTCACAAGAAATGTCTTCGCAAGATGAAGGCTTTCGACAACGTGCAAACACCATGTACCAGAAGAAGGTTCAGATGTTTGCAGAAGCTTTTGCACGCATGCAACAAGCAGGTAAAATCAAAACGGAAGTCGATTGTCGAACATCTGCTTTACTTATTGTATCGTGTTTTCAAGGTATGATGAGTTTGGTTAAGGTATCTCGAGATCGACAACAAATGATTGATTTACTTGAAGGTATGGCAAATTATTTAGAAACGCTTCGCGCTTAAACGTTATATTAATGGCAACTTTTAATCTGGTTGGCATTCGCATAATACATAATTTATGACTACTATTTATTATATTGATGAAGTTTAAACATTGTTTTAAGGAACAATATTTAAACTTTTTTTTGAAATACACACATACCGAGCGGTCGGTATATGTGTAATTAAGAGATAAAAAGGAAATAAAATGAAACAACAAATGGATGTGACGAGCGACAAATTTAGTCGTTATGCTGAATGGGTAGTTAAGTGGCGTTGGTTATTAATGATGATTTCAATACTTTCTGTCTTACTGTTGGGTAGTGGTGGGCGATTACTTGCATTCAATAATGACTACCGTGTATTTTTTAGTCCAGACAATCCACAGCTAATTGAATACGAACAGCTACAACGTACTTACACTCAAATCGACAATATATTGTTTGCGATTGTACCTGAAGATGGTAATGCATTTTCTAAAAATGTATTGTCTGCGTTAGAAGAGTTAACCACTAAAACCTGGTTACTACCTTATACCTTACGTGTTGATTCTCCAACAAATTTTCAGCATACGACCTCTGAAGATGATGATCTTTGGGTTCGAGATTTAATCACTGAAAGTGCATCAATGACAGACCTTCAACGAAACGAAGCTCGGTCAGTTGCATTGGCTGAACCATTTTTGAATGGTCAATTAATTAATCCATCAGCATCAATCGCCGGGGTTAATGTTACATTTCAACTCCCACAAAAATCGTTAGATGAAATCCCTTTACTGGTCGCTGAAGCACGCGAACTCGTGTCTAACATTGAAGACAAGTATCAGGTTAAGATTCATTTAGCCGGTATGATCATGTTAAGTAATTCATTTTTTGAAGCTGCAACGCTTGATATGACAACACTTGTTCCCGCGATGTATCTCATTATTTTATTTGTAGCTTTACTTTTATTGCGTTCATTTACTGCAACACTGGGGACATTAGTCGTCATCATGTTTTCAATTATGTCAGGTATGGGAATGGCGGGTTACATGGGCGTTCAATTAACACCACCCGCGTTGGCTGCAATGACAATCATCATGACGTTATCAGTTGCAGATTCAATACATTTATTAAGTACGATCATCTCGAACATGCGTTCAGGAATGGTAAAGTTAGCTGCAATTAAAAACAGCATTAGGATCAATGCCTCTCCAATAATTTTAACATCTGTTACGACAGCGATTGGTTTCCTTTCGATGAATTTTAGTGAATCACCACCGTTTCATGATTTGGGAAATATAACCGCGATCGGTGTTATGGCTGCAATGTTACTTTCGTTAACCTTATTACCGGCGATGATGTTGGTTCTTCCTTTACGCGTTAAACAGGTGAAAACAAAATCGAGTAATAAAATGGAATCGTTAGGCAGTTGGGTTATTCGTAAACAAAAACCAATTCTCGTTGTATCAACATTGGTATCGGTACTGCTGTTATCTTTTATTCCTAACAATACGCTCAACGATAATTTTGTTGACTACTTTGATGAGTCGATGGACTTTAGACAAGCAAGTGACATTATTGATGCGGAATTTACAGGTGTGTATCAGATCCAATACTCGCTGGATTCTGGCCAAGTAAATGGTGTCAGCCAGCCTGAGTTTCTTCAAAAAGTAAGTGGTTTTACAGACTGGTTACGTGATCAACCTGAAGTTAGACACGTTAATACCATTACAGATACGTTCAAACGTTTAAATATGAATCTACATAGTGACGATAAAGCGTACTATCGTTTGCCTGAAGATGCCGAATCTGCAGCGCAATATTTATTGCTTTACGAACTTTCATTACCTTATGGGTTAGATCTAAACAACCAACTGAATGTGAGTAAATCTTCGACGCAAGTCATTGTTACTGTGAGTAATATGCCATCGGGTGATCTTGTTGAAATAGCTGAAAGAGGGAGTGACTGGTTAAAGGCTAATGCAAATATTGACGCCATCGGCGTTGGTCCTGCAGTCATGTTTTCCCATATTTCAGAACGTAATATGAAAAGCATGATAGTAGGAACACTGCTTGCGGTTGTGATTATTTCAGTACTCATTGGATTTGCTCTGCGCAGTGTTAAGTTAGGACTTGTCAGTCTCATTCCTAATTTGTTACCAGCTGGTTTAGCATTTGGTTTATGGGGACTGTTTGTTGGTGAGGTAAATCTTGCGGTTGCTATGGTGACAGGGATGGTGCTTGGGATTGTGGTTGACGATACCATTCATTTTTTAAGTAAATATCAACGTGCTCGTAGTGAAAAAGGTTTATCACCAGAAGCCGCTATTCGTTATGCATTTTCGACGGTGGGCACTGCAATTGTTGTGACTTCATTTGTCTTAATTGCTGGGTTTAGTGTGTTGGCACAATCTAGTTTTGGGATGAATTCTAACATGGCTATCTTAACCGCCATTGCAATTGCTATCGCTATGATTGCTGACTTTTTATTACTGCCTGTGTTGTTACTGAAAATGGAAGCCTGGAGTAGTAATAGAAAAAAGCACCGTAATGCGTTAAAAAAATCGAAAGCTAAATTAGTATCAGCATAATATAAGGATATAAACCATGAGCATATTTTACAGTAAAAACAATAGCATCCATAACCATGAGATGAATAACAGTAGTAATAATAACAACAAAAATATATCAGTTAACAAGATCCGATTACGTTGGTCATTACTCGCAATATCATTATTTAGCATCGTAAATACATCAAACGCTTTAGCTGAAACGTCACAAGAAAAAGGGCTCGCAATAGTTGTTGAAGCTGATAAACGTGACCAAGGTTTTGGTGACTCGTCGGCATCGATGGAAATGATATTAACCAATCGTCATGGCGAACAGTCGATTCGTATTATGCGCAATAAAACGCTAGAGCAGAAACATGACGGTGATAAATCACAGATCGTATTTGATAATCCACGCGACGTAAAAGGCACAGCATTTTTATCATATACACATAGAGAAGGCGCGGATGATCAGTGGCTATATTTACCTGCATTAAAACGAGTTAAGCGAATAGCATCCAGTAACAAGTCAGGGCCGTTTATGGGCAGTGAGTTTGCATTCGAAGATATCGCGTCGCAAGAAGTGAATAAGTATACTTATAACTATTTGAAAAACGAACGTTTTGATGGACGTGAACATTATGTCGTCGAGTTTGACCCTAAGGATTTGAAGTCAGGTTACTCTCGTCAAGAAGTCTTCTTTGACACGGATGAATATCGAGTTTGGAAGGTTAACTACTTTAATCGAGGTGGCGAGTTACTTAAAACGTTATCGATTAGTGATTTTAATCAGTACCTTGGTCAATACTGGCGTGCAGATACTTGGACAATGATAAACCATAAAACCAGTAAAAAGACGGTGCTTAATTTTCAAGATTGGAAGTTTGATAATAATTTTACTGACCGTGACTTTAGTCGTAACAGCTTGTCGCGCGCGAGGTAAGAAAGGATGCATAAAATATTACCTTTGGTTACAGCCTTTGTACTCGCTGGTTTCATTCCAGCTGGGATCTGCGGGGAGTTTTCAGGATATGTTGGACTTGAGGCAACGTCATTTTTTGAGCCTGCACTTTACGAAAACCAAGAAGACACTTATACGTCGTTGAGTACTAAAATTAATTATTACCATGATTGGGATAATGGTGAACAGCGTTTTGAAACAAGTATATTTGGCCGCATCGACGGTGACGATGAGCGAACGCATGCTGACATTCGAGAGTTATATTATTGGCGTGCTTTTAATAGCGTTGAGTTATACGCTGGTGTTCGCCAGGTGTTTTGGGGCGTAACCGAATCCGCACATCTTGTTGATATTATTAATCAAACTGACTTAGTGGAAAGTATAGACGGTGAAGAAAAGCTAGGTCAACTGATGATAAATACATTCTATGAAACAGACTATGGTGCTTACGAATTGTTTGTATTGCCGGGTTTTAGAGAGCGTACATTTGCAGGTGAAGAAGGACGATTACGACCAAGTATTATCGTCGATCAGGATAATGCCACTTATGAATCAGATAAGGAACAGTCACATATTGACTATGCGTTTCGTTGGAGCCATGTTGTCGATGTCGTTGATATAGGGGTGAGTTATTTTAATGGTACAGATAGAAATCCAGTATTAACTCCAAATGTTGACAGTAACAGCGCTGTCGTATTAACACCTCACTACCGACAGATCCAGCAATATGGTGTTGATATGCAAGCAACTATCGAGGACTGGGCTTGGAAAATGGAAACCATTGCCGTGCTTCCTGATAGTGATGATGATTATTTTGCTTCTGTATCTGGCTTTGAATATACCCTTGTCGGGTTTTCTGGTAGTAGTACCGATTTAGGACTTATTGTTGAATATCAATATGATCAACGCGATGCGGACTTGGCCAGCTTACAACAAAACGACATTGTAGTCGGTACGCGTTGGGTATTGAATAATGCCGACAGTACCGAAATCCTATTAATAGGGAGTGCAGATCTGGATGACAGTTCAGTCATTATGTCGGTAGAAGCGCAACATAGATTAACTGATAATTGGAGTCTGAGTGTTGAAGCGAGATACTTTGGGAATGCTGAATTAGGTGAACCGACTTATGACTTACGTAAGGATAGTTATGCGAGAATCGAATTTAACGGATATTTTTAGTCGCATTATTATATAGATTTAATGGTGAGCTTAACTAAATTAAGATCTGATACTCATTGTATTTAAAGCCTTGTACAGTTCAACTTATTGTTATTGACATAATCGCTGATCTTAAATAATAGTAAATTAGTGATCAGCGATTATAGTTATTAG
>Ga0105359_10004169_pt1 | contig 11609 bp, 12 predicted proteins | sample GOMGulsemesocosm_6_FD_83659 | JGI IMG/M metagenome (GOLD analysis project Ga0105359, IMG submission 83659) | Methane-oxidizing microbial communities from mesocosms in the Gulf of Mexico - GOM8C Gulf of Mexico | ecosystem: Environmental > Aquatic > Marine > Cold seeps | place: Gulf of Mexico... | reverse complement strand
TCGTGGCCAAAGCTTAATTGTTTGGGCAATTGATGAAGGTCGTCGCTGTGCTCGCGAAGTTGACAAATATCTAATGGGTGAAAGTTACCTGCCATAGCTAAATAATCAGCCTAATTCTTATTTACCATTGACTAAATAAACTGAAAGAATATAATGCGTTTCTTTTCGAATATTACTTATTATTATTCAGTTTTTATTGGCGTATATCGCCATACTTTATTCGGAAGAATTAGTTAAGTATCTGTTTTATATGTTTGTGGTGTAGGTCATGAAAACTGGCAAGGGTATGTAGCCCTTCTAGAGTTAAATCTCTTCCTCACTGCCACATTTAGAAAAAGTCGCTAACTGAAAAGTTATCGGCTTTTTTGCTTTTATCGCTTTTATATTGCGATATCAAAATTGGCACGAATGTTAAAAATTGAGCATTGTTAATAATTAAGGAACATGGTTACACAATTATGGATATGAATAAAAATTCAACTAAGGTAAATGCCAACACCGTCAAAGGAATTGCTTTAGCCATATCAATTGCAACCTCAACTTTATTACCGTCTCAATCTTTTGCTCAAAATACAGAACAAGGGACAGACGTACAAGCGACAGAAAATAAAATAAAAACTGATGTAGAGTTAACCCCTGCAATTACTGCCGACAATCTTGATGATATATATAGAGAAATGGCCACCAATAGTCGTTTTGAAAACTTAGTACCATCAGCTGACTTTTATCAATCACCCTATCAAATATCTATTTTTTCTCCTCAAAATGGCGAAGACGGTGAAAGACTTTGGTCTCAAACCAGTTCAATTTTTGCATACGGCTTTGGTGTTATTGGTTTAATTGCATTATTACCAGAAGATGTATCTAACTGGGACAAAGAACAAGGCATATTTAATAAATGGTCTGACAATGTTAAATCTGGTCCTGTATGGGACAGAGACACGGGTATGTTAAACTTTGTTGGTCATCCCTATTTTGGTGGTGTTTATTACCAAGTCGCGCGTAAGTCTGGATATCGTCAATGGGACTCCTTCATGTACGCAACTATCATGTCGACGTTCTACTGGGAATATGGTATTGAAGCTTTTGCTGAAGTCCCCTCTATTCAAGATTTAGTTATCACTCCGGTACTCGGTTGGGCATATGGTGAATGGGCATTTAATACTGAAATGGATCTCAGAGAAGATGGTGGCACTATCTGGGGGTCTAGCATGCTTGGAAATACAGCACTATTCTTTTTAGATCCTGTTGATTATATGAGCGTTGGTATAAATAATATTTTTGGCAAAGAGATCATTAAAGCTGGTACTGGTTTTGTTAGTTTTAATGAAATTCCATACGGTGATGCAGGCCAAACAGACAGCCAAGTAAGTTTTAACGTTTCTTTGCAACTGGGTGATGGTGGAAATTACCAATCAAACTCGGCAAAGAGAATTTCAAGATCTAACGATCCTGTTGATACCGGTATTATTGGTGTTAGTTATGGTGTAGGTCAAACAGATTTGGATGATGCTTGGGATGTGGAAGGCGATACAACCACTGAGTATAGTTTAGGTTTGTATTTTACTCGCCAATTTTCTAGCCGGTTAACTTACTCAAAAGGCAAGTTTACCGATGGACAAACTCACGCAGAAGTTAACTATGAAAACTACAGTTTAGACAGTCAGTTTTACTTTAATGGTGAAAACGATTTTAGGCCTTATCTAACCACTGGTTTTGGTGAAACGTTATGGCTAAGAGATATTGAGACTAAACGATTCCAAGTTAACGCAGGTATCGGTGCACACTATAAACTTAATAATAATTTTGCGATACAAGCAGATTGGCGTTTTTATCACAGTACCAATGCTAACACCTCAGATAACAATGCTAGCATACGGTTAGTATACTTATTAGGTAATGGCGAAAGGTAGTTCTTCTATCGTAGCGTAAATTGTAATCAAATATTAATAGTTGCTTCCGTCATTAGCAACCTTATATCTTTTGTCATAGACTTAGAACATTCTGTTTAGATTGGAGTGTTCATGAAAAGTCAAAACTTGCTGTTTTTATTTTTTGTTCCCTTTTTGTTTGCTTGCCAAAACAGTCAAACTTACCCAGTTAACCAAAGTGTAAGTCAAAATAACCTTTACTTAGACGATCTGTACTACTCCGAAAATAGCATTCCTATAGAAACTCAGCATGAAGTATTTGAACTTGATGATGAAATGCGCGCTATGGTTCAAGCCAAATTAATGAATAACCTTAGAGCCAGTAAAAAAGCTCAGATATTACTAGAACATATATTCAACGAAGAAAATATCGCGTTAAAATATGAAGGTAATGCCAACGTAACCGCCAAAGAAGCTTATCATAGTAAAGCGGCTAACTGTATGTCACTTACCATCATGGCCTATGCACTTGCTACTGAAGCAGGCATGAATGTGAGTTTTCAAAAAGTTGAGGTACCTGAATATTGGTCCAGAAATGGTCAATATAGTCTGTTAACAGGCCATGTGAACCTCATCGTTGAAGAAAGTAAAAAAGATAACCAACATATTGTTTGGGGGAAAAATGCAACACGAATAGATTTTGATCCCTTTGTTGCGAGAAAACACTTTCCATCCCATGTTATTAAAAAACATACGCTTTTAGCAATGTTTTATAATAATAAAGGCGCAGATGCACTAGTTAATAATGATCTTATTACGGCTTATCAATATGTAAAAGCTTCGACTCAAGCGGATCCTCTTTTTGCGCCTGCATGGGGGAATTTAGGCATTATTTACAAACTCTCTGATCGCTATGACATGGCAGAAAATGCTTACCATCATGCTGTTAGCTTGAAACGAGATAATCTCACTTCATTGGGTAATTTAGCTTTGCTGCTTAAAAAGCAAGGCAGATATGATGAAGCTAAGCCGATAAATGCATATATACACAAGCTTCGTATCAGAAACCCTTACTATCATAGTTTACTTGCTAGCGAAGCCTTTTTTAATAAGAAATATCAACAAGCATTACAACATTATAAAAAAGCAATTTCCCTTGATGATGATCAACATGAGTTTTATTTTGGCTTAGCCAAGGTTTATTATAAGCAAGAAAATGTAAGGTTAGCTAAAAAAGCGATGACAAAAGCAGTTGCTTTAACCAAGACAAAAAATACTCAACGACTGTATATTGCTAAGCTAAACTTCCTAAAAGATTTTGAGTGATGGCCCTTTGAGCTTCATATCATTTAAGGTTTCAGTACTATTTACCTTTGTTATCTTCACTTCAATAGCATGTAGTAAAGCTGAAAACTTAGAAGCTCCTTTTATAAAATCAGATAATATTGATGTTCTTAGGCATCTTAAAGTATTATCTTCGGACAAATTTGCCGGACGTAAATTTGCCAGTCCAGCTAGCCTTCAAAGTCAATCTTATTTGGTTGATACTTTGAAGGAACTAGCCGTTCCTGCTTTTAAAAATAGCTATAGACACTCCTTCAAAAAGACAGACATCTTCCAGACTAAGCAGGGGACTAATATCATTGCATATGTACCAGGAACTGACCATGCAGACGAGTACATAATATTAAGTGCTCATTACGATCATCTTGGTGCTAAGCGAGGGAAGGTCTTTAATGGTGCTGATGACAATGCCTCCGGTACAGCCGCCTTATTGCACTATGCCAAACTAATCAAGCAGCAGCCTTTAAAATATAGCGTTATCTTTTTATTTACTGACGGAGAGGAAATTAACCTATTAGGAGCTAAGGCTTTTATTGCCCAGCAAGATAAATTACGCAAGCAATTTAAATTGAATATTAACTTGGATATGATTGCCGGTAGTAAGCAAACTAAAAAGTTACGCTTTATTAGTCGTGATCTAGAAAAGCTACTCTCTGAAGAAGGTATTGAACGCTTTAATCATTTGCAAGCTCAATTTAAAAACGACTCAACTGTGCGGTTAACTCCTGGCTTTAGGAACGCTAGCGGTGCAGGGTCAAGCCTCAAAAGAACAAACTGGCGAATGGCAAGTGACCATGGTATTTTTAGTCGAGCCGGATTACCGTTTATTTATTTTGGCGTAGGACCACATAGAAATTATCACACTGAGTTTGACGATTATGAACATATCAACCATAGCTTTTACTTAGCCGCTACAACAATTATATTCAAACAGATTATTTATTTAGATAAGGCCATATCTGAAAATTCATACAAGCTTTCAGCTAAAGAAAAAAATAAAGAAGCTCATCTATAAATATAAAAATTACCAACTCACTTCTATTGTAAAAACCGAAAAGTCTTTTTGCTGACCTAAAACAAACTTAGTACGAATTGCTTACACGAGGTGACACAAATCCTACTGAAACCCCTTGCTAAAATTGCTATTATCACGCGTAATAAAAATCTATTTAGGAATGGTCAAGGTAAATGAAAGATCAAAACGGTAATCTGCCCCCAGCTCATGAACCGACAGAATCGAATCACAGCTGGACTCTACTTTTCTTTGCATGGCTAATGGCCACGAGTGGTACATTAATCAGCTTATTTTTTAGTGAAATAGTTCAATTACCTGTTTGTGTATTATGTTGGTATCAACGCATTGCTTTATACCCATTAGTTATCATACTACCGTTAGCGCTCTTTCCTTATGATGTTAAAGCAATTCGTTATGTCACGCCGTTAGTTATTTTTGGTTGGATTGTTGCATTTTTCCATGTACTGGTTGTTGCAGGTTTAATCCCTGAAGGTGCACAACCTTGTGTACAAGGCGTCCCTTGCTCTGAAATACACTTTACCCTACTAGGTTTTTTAAACATCCCTGTGATGTCTTTAATAGCATTCAGTATTATCTGGGCTTTGCTCATTTTATCTAAAAAATCATTTACTCGTACTTAATATAGGAAAATTTATGAAACAAAAAAATATATTTATCAGTGCCGTTGCATTTTTAGTCTTGGTTTTTATTGCTGCCGTAGGAGTGTATAAAAGTCAAAAACCTTCAACAGTTGCTAGTGAGCTTTTACCTGCATTGGAGCGCATCAATGCGCCAGTAAAAGGTGGAAACAAAGCAAAAGTGACTATTGTAGAGTTTTTCGATCCTGCCTGTGGTACTTGTAGCCAATTTTATCCTTTGGTTAATAACCTAGTTAAAAAATATCAGGGAAAAGTTAATGTTGTTATGCGTTATGCACCATTACACCAAGGCTCTGAAGATGTAGTGAAAATGTTAGAGGCGGCACACCTACAAGGAAAGTTTTGGCCAGCTGTTGAGCTTTTATTTGCGAACCAGCAACGTTGGGTAGAACATCATGTATCAAATCCGACAAATGCTTTAGCAGGAATAAAAACCCTTGATTTAGACCATGAGCAACTAGATAGAGATTGGCAAAGTAATGAAATTGCCAAAATCATAGCGCGAGACATAACAGACGGGCAAACGTTAAAAGTTCGTGCCACACCTCAATTTTTTGTTAATGGTAAACCGTTGATAGTCTTTGGTTATGAGGAGCTTGTTGACTTAGTTGAAGAGGCTGTTGCAGAAGCTTATTAGCGGAAAATTAGTATTAGTTTAACAGTTTTTAAAGCCTCGCATTGCGGGGCTTTCTTATTTGAGAATAAACGGAACTAAACACTAAGTGAATAGTGAACTTCTCTCTTAACCTTGTTAAATATTAAGCATAGAACTTGAAATCATATGTGTTCAGACCAAGGTAGTAATAAAGCACATACCACTAATATTAAGGACATCATTTGATTATTCTTCTGCCACTGTTCATTGGCCTAGCAATTATTGGCTATTTAATGGCAAAGCCTCATTGGCGTGAAAATAGGCGCGATAAGGTAAGAAGCTTACCGTTCAAAAAACAGTGGCGTAAGATAATCCAACAAAGGATGCCATACTTTAGGCAAATGCCGGCAGATCTGCAGCTTCAGCTTAAACAACATATTCAAGTATTTATCTCAGAAAAAAACTTTGTTGGTTGTAATGGCATTGAAATTACTGATGAAATAAAAGTCACCATTGCAGCTCAAGCCTGCTTGTTGTTGTTAAATAGAAAGACAGATTATTACCCAAAACTAAGAACTATTTTAATCTACCCAAGCGCCTTCTTAAAAGAACAAAATCAACATAGTGCTGATGGTGTTCAGTACACCCGCAAAGTGGCCTTATCAGGGGAGTCTTGGGGGTTTGGGAAAATTGTTTTATCGTGGCAGGATAGTGTTCATGGTGCAGAGCTACCCAATGATGGTCACAATGTTGTTATCCATGAATTTGCCCATCAACTGGATCAGGAAAACGGTAAAGCTAATGGCGCACCTATATTAGGAAAAGGTCAAAATTATCAATGCTGGTCTCAGGTTTTTTCACAACAGTTTGAAATTTTGAGAAAACAAGCGGCTATAGGTACACCATCAATATTTGATTATTATGGCGCTACTGAACCTGCAGAGTTTTTTGCTGTAGTAAGTGAAGTTTTTTTTGAGAAATCTAAGATATTTCATCAACAACACCCAGCACTTTATCGTCAATTAACTGATTACTACAAGGTTGATCCTATTCATTGGTAGTGTGCTGTGTTTGACCATGCATTGCTTTTTTTAGGAGAAGCAACCTACTAAAAAGCACTGATAATCGCTATAATATACTTTTATAAGCATTGCTATTATGACATTTTAATGCAATTTGCTGAACACCGGATAGCTCCGAATACCTGGACAGAGTTTTCATATGGAAATGCACCAAATATCATTCGCAAGAATATTTATACTACGCAGTGATCTAGCAGAGGTTATTGTTAATGATGGTGTTGATATCAATATTGACATGGTTGATGAAATTCACACAGCCTTATTATCATTATTAGATGATTCATTCTCATTACTTATTAACAAAACCTATGCTTATTCAACACAACTTGATGCATTAATACAATTTGGTGCACTAAGCGCAATTAATAAAATTGCTGTGTTTGCACCTAATAAATTGGCAAAAATGAGTGCCGATTTTTCTGCAACAATTCCAAGCTCTGCAGAGTTAAATATTGAAGTGTTTACTGAACGTGATGAAGCACTATCTTGGTTACAATAAATTAGGTTAGCGCTAATGTTTTACACAAATCTTATGCATGCTATTGAAATATGAATAACGCACCTTATAGTATTACCTATATAATAAGAACTTAATGGTACTTCCTTCCCATTGGATGTAAATATGTGGCGTAAACTAACAGTAATGTTATTTTTATTAGTTCTAGCTCAAACAGCTAGTGCTTTGCCGATCCCTGAAACATTGCATGTTGAAAAGACCAAGATAGTCTCCACTCCTCAAGTCGCGCATCACACAGCTGCACACATTGACAATGATCAACCAGACAATCTATTTAATTTGCCCCGTTTACATCAAATCAGTCCTTCACTGTTTTCTACAGAGATACAAGCATCACCCATATATGTTTTAGTTAGTGAGTTTTTTAAAACAAAACTGACAGCAGGCTTGTTTAAGCTGTTAGCAAATCCACCGTTAATGCCCGCTTGGTTTGAACGGTTAAGTCACAAAACTAATTCATCTCGGCTGTCCGGCTGGAAAGATGGCAATACCTTATATTCTGCTCGAACGACTTATCATAGTTAATTCATCGGTGTACCGTACTCACAAAGTATAACGCTGTACTTTCTGATCGGTAAAAATCAACTTTTCCTTTTTCCATACTGACGTTAAACCGTCAGTTACTTACTGTGCTTGCTATTTTTCCAAGTAGCCATGGCAAGTTACTTTTTAGAGATTTTATGATGAATTCACACACAACCCAGCATTTAAAACATGCTAAATGGCAAAATATTGTCATTATTTTTATATTATTATTCATGTTTGTTAGCGCATTACCTAACTTATATTCAGACAAGGTGAAACTTCATCTTGTCAGTAATAATAGCAAGCAAACGCACAGTGAAACGATATCACCCCAAGACATTAATACCTTGTTATCGCAACACAACCTTACCGTAGATGAGATTAAAACCTCAGATATAAGTACTGCAATTACCTTAACCAATAAGGATGACCAACACGCAATTGAACGTCTGTTAAGACAGTCGTATGGCGCTGACTATTCTATTGGCAGTAGGGTAGAAAGTAATTCACCCACCTGGCTAAAATCTTTAGGGGGAGAGCCAATTAAGTTAGGTTTAGATTTAAGTGGTGGCGTGTTATTTGTACTTAATGTTGATACGGAGCACGCGTTATCAGACAGATTTAAAAATATTGCCTTAGAAATAAGAACATTGGCGGTTGAAAGTCGTATTCGATTAGCTCAAATATCTCAACCTAATAACCATTCGGTAGAAATAAATTTCTCGTCATCGAAGCAAACAGATAATGTAAAACTTTTAGCAAAGATAATGAAAAGCTACCCAGAACTGACAAAAAAGAAACAAGGGGATAAGCAAGTTATTTTGTCGTATTCACCAAAGCAGCAAGTTAAATTTCGTCAAGAAACCATGAAACAAACACTGAAAACTATGAGAGGTCGTATAGAGGAGCTTGGTATTACCGAAGCGGTTACCCAAAAGCAAGGTAAAAACAATATTCGTATTGAGTTGCCAGGTGTTCATGACCCAGAAGAAGCAAAAAGGATTATTGGTGCGACTGCTTCACTCGATTTTTACCAATTAGCTGAAAGCTCAACAACCGCGGGCATCATCTACATGCGTGATGATAATGGCAATAAATTGAGAATGAACGGACAAGCAGTATTATCAGGCAGTAATATTAAAAATGCCCGTGCAGGTCAAGACGAAATGGGGTCACCCTTGGTAAACCTGACTTTAGATGGTGTAGGTGGCAAGAAAATGTCTGCATTCTCTAAAAAGAATATTGGCAAACCCATGGTGACAGTGTTCTCTGAGTTTTATCGAAATGCCAATGATGACATGACAAAAAAAAGCAAAGTGATAAATGTTGCCACTATCCAGCAGCATTTAGGATCACAATTTAGTATTACTAATATGCCGAGTTCAAAGGATGCTCGAGAACTAGCGTTGTTACTTCGGGCTGGGTCATTAACAGCACCTGTAACCATTGTAAAACAGCGAAGTATTGAAGCAAGTCTTGGTATTGATAATATTGATAACGGCATCAAAGCCTTAACCATTGGTATTACTATTACTTTGCTATTCATGGCTTTTTGGTATCGCACATTAGGTATTATTGCCAATATTGCCTTGGCATTAAATTTAGTCAGTTTACTTGGTTTAATGTCTTTATTACCTGGTGCTGTACTTACATTGCCAGGCATTGCGGGCTTAGTACTAACTGTTGGCATGGCTGTAGATACCAATGTACTCATTTTTGAAAGAATAAAAGAAGAGTTAAAGCGGGGTCGCAAAACACTTTCTGCAATCGAGGCCGGTTACAAAAGTGCATTTTCAACTATTCTCGATGCCAACATTACCACCATGATCACAGGAATTATCTTATATTCAATTGGTTATGGGCCAGTCAAAGGCTTTGCCATTATCTTATGTTTAGGCATATTAACCAGCATGTTTACCGGGGTCTTTGTATCTAAAGCATTAACCAATTTAGCAATTCGAGACAATAAAACACAGCTGTTAAGTATTAAAACAGGAGATAACTTATGAGTAATTTAGTTCTTAATCAAAGATCGCAACTAACTAAGTTTCGAATCATTAGCTTTTACTGCGCAACGGTATTTATTATTATTGCTTTACTGGGTCTGTTCAATAATGGACTTAACCTTGGTTTAGATTTCACCGGTGGTTATCTAACTGAGTTTTCAACACAACATTCAATAACGCAAGGCAAGATGGAAGGGTTATTAACTTCGTACTTACCTGATGCTTTTCAACTGTCTTCTGCTGAAAATGGTACCTATTGGAGCGTACAACAAGCAGATAATGCTATAAGCTTGAAAGGAAAAACATGGTTAATGGAGTTTGCTCAGCAAAGTGGGCTAACAATCACTCCACAAGATGCCATCTATATTGGTAGTCAAGTAGGTGAAGAATTGATTAACCAAGGCGGACTTGCTTTGTTAACGTCTATTATCGTTATATTGCTCTATTTATCCTTGCGATTTGAATGGCGCTTAGCAGCAGGGTCAGTAATTGCACTTTTTCATGATGTGGTAATTGTTCTTGGTTTATTTGCATGGTTTGATTTGTCTTTTGACTTAACTATTTTAGCGAGTCTACTCGCTATCATAGGTTATTCACTGAATGATTCCATTATTGTTGGTGACAAGGTACGGGAAATAATGAAAAGCAATAGTGAAAAAGATGTAGATAGCATTATAAATTTGGCCATTAGAGCGACCATAGTGCGGACATTAATAACGTCAGGTACCACACTTGCAACAATATTGGCAATTTGGTTGTTTGCTGGAGAGTCTTTAGCTGGCTTTTCTATCTCGCTCTTTTGTGGAGTACTTGTTGGCACATTTTCGTCGATAGCTATTTCGGCAACAGTACCACAGTTACTTGGCTTGTCTGCCGATTATTATCATAAAAAAGAACAAGAAGTTTGTCAGTTGCCTTAATAAGCAAAGCGAAGCTTTAGTAACGGAAGGTATTTATAAGTGTGATTAGTGTACCTATCTATTATTTGGTAGGTACATTAAATATCACTACTTGACCCAGTGCTTTTGTATCAGGATAATACGTTTTTTAAATATAAAGGTTATCTTAATGTTCAATTGTTTCCGCGCTATCAGTATCTTAGAAGGCTTGTCTTTCTTAGCCATTTTAAGTGTTACGCTTGGTTTAGTTAGCCGAGATTTTGTTTTTCAATTAGGCATGTTGCATGGTGTACTGTTTATGCTTTACCTATTATTATCTTTGACAGTTTCTAGTACACAACGCTGGTCGTTGAAAATTTGGTTACCACTATTTATAGCTTCATTAGTTCCTTTTGCTTTTATCCCAGTAGAGATTTTTTTAAGTAGAAAATCGGGACAAGATAAACCCGTCGCAGCATAGCGTACTTGTTGATGGTCAATGTAAAAGTGAGTAGATGAACTGTTAAATTGCTTAATATAAGAAAGGATTGAGATTTGGCTAATATATTTAATAATATTCCAGCAGATATACCTAATGAAATATTTGAAGATATTATCAAAACCAAAAACCTTAGGGTTGAGCGCATAGTATCAAAGGGGCAGTCGTCCCCAGATACAGGTTGGTATGATCAAGAAGAAAATGAATGGGTAATTGTATTATCAGGTTTTGGCGAAATCGAATACATTAACGGCGATAAAATCATACTAGAGCAGGGTGATTATCTCGATATCAAAGCACATGTAAAACATAGGGTAATAGCAACATCTCCTGATGAAGCAACTGTGTGGCTGGCTATTTTCTATTAATATCCCCGATCACAAGAATTAGAAAGTGGCTGCAATGCATCATTAGCTAGTGCTACCTTTATAATATAATATATTTAATGGCACTATACTTCCTCTGATGTGACTCCCAAATCACGCCTCAATAGAACTCCTGATAAAGCCAAATAAAACAATTACTTACTAAACTTTCAATGCTTTATTTTTGTTACTTATTTGTCCTATCTTTAGTCAGGTCTTTAGCATGTTATTTTAACATTTAACATTTAACATT
>Ga0105359_10004166_pt1 | contig 11620 bp, 8 predicted proteins | sample GOMGulsemesocosm_6_FD_83659 | JGI IMG/M metagenome (GOLD analysis project Ga0105359, IMG submission 83659) | Methane-oxidizing microbial communities from mesocosms in the Gulf of Mexico - GOM8C Gulf of Mexico | ecosystem: Environmental > Aquatic > Marine > Cold seeps | place: Gulf of Mexico... | reverse complement strand
CTTTGGTTTTGGCTTGTGGTTGTGGTCTGTATGACCGTAGCGACGCTGTCTTTTCAATGGCTGCAAGATGATTTTCACCGACCATTAGAAATGCGGGAGCAGATGTTGCTGCAGCGTATTGCTGAAAATAGACAGCCCTTAAAAATTAAAAAACGAGGTTTATGGCGACAGCTTCAGCCGGGCTGGAATATTGTTAAATTCAAAGAGTCTCAGTTGAACGATATTTCCCATGATATAGCCGAGTTTTATGAACACGCCGTAGCGGAACAGCAGTCACTGTGGGGCCAAGAAGATGGCTTTGTGATGATGGGGCCCATGGTTCACCGAGAGCAAATATATATTGCGGTGAGTCGCTATCATTGGCGCCATTCTTTAGATGAAGGTGAGCGCTGGTTAATCCCCTTTTTAGTGGTCGTGATGGTGTCTCTTTTGTGCGGAGCGCTTGCTTGGCACCTTACCAGCCCTATTCGCCGCTTACGCCAAGCTGCCCAAAAGCTGAGTGCTGGGAATTTTGATGTTTCTGATTTGAAATCTAACCTTAACCGTGGCGATGAGTTGGGTGACTTGTCTGTTGAGTTTGTTGATATGGCTGATTCACTGCAGCGTCTTCTTCAAAGTCATCGCCAGTTATTGCGTGATGTGTCTCATGAGCTACGTTCTCCGCTTACACGTTTACAGATAGCTTTGGGCATTGCGCGGAAAAAGGATGTGGGTAATTCGTTGCAGGCCGAGCACGATCGGATAGAACGTGCGTCTGGGCAAGTAGCCAATTTAGTGACTCAAATACTTGATTTGGCTAAGCTGCAACAAGAAGGTGAGTTGACCACCGAACGATTAGATCTTGTGCGTTTGTTTAAAATTTGGCTGCAGGATGCTGAATTGGAATTGGCGGCTAAGAAAATTACAGTTGAGTGGCAGTTGCAGGAAGAAGAAATCTTTTATGCTGTTGATGCCGTTCTGATGCAAAGGGCATTTGATAACGTATTGCGCAATGCAATTCGTTTCAGTCCTGAAGGTGGCACATTAACGCTCAGTTTGAATCGAGCCGATCAGCAACTTAAGTTTAGAATGAGTGATCAGGGCCCTGGTGTGAGTGAGGATCAATTAGAAGACATTTTTGCTCCATTTACTCAGGCTGACCAATCACGAAATCATGCAAACAGTGGTTATGGTGGTGGTTACGGTATCGGCTTGGCGATGGTAAAACGCATCCTAGATATGCATCATGGTGATGTACGAGCCAAGAATGTGGCTGAATCAGGATTGTGTGTAGAATGGTCTTTACCAGACCGTACTAAAGCCTAATTGACTAGTTTAGGCTTAAAAATGGGGTTGGATTGAGTGAAAGCTTGATTTGAACTCCATTTATTTGGTACTTTCGTACAACTATAAAAATATCGATTGAACCTCCGGTGAGTAATCTATGAAATACAAAATTATTCTTGCAGTATGGCTAAGCTTTACCAGCCTATCGAGTTGGGCTATTGACCCTTTTACTGTTGAGCTTTATCAAACCAGTTGCAATATCTGTCATGGTGCAGGGGTGGGTGACGCGCCTAAGTCTTTTGAGCCTGAGGCTTGGGTCGAGCGTTTAGCGAAAGGTAAAGATGTCTTATTGGCAAATGCCATTGGCGGCTTTAAAGGTATGCCTCCGCTGGGAATGTGCAGCGATTGTACAAAAGAAGATTTAGTTGATCTGATTGATTACATGTCAGCAGTTAAGGCTCAATAATGGATATTAAGAATTTAAAACTCAGTCGCCGCCATGCTTTGAAAACAGCAGGTATAGGTCTTGTCGCGGGAATGGCAGGGTCTACTGGCTGTAGTAGTGCTCCAGAGATAGCGGCAGGTCCACAATCTGTTAATGGCATTATGCCATGGTCAAATTGGTCGGGTAATCAAGTGAGCTATCCTGCGGAACGTGCGCGCCCTAGAAATCTTGATGGCTTGGTTAAGCTGCTTAAAGAATCTAATGGCAAGATTCGAGCAGTGGGTGCTGGGCATAGCTTTAGTGGGCTTGTACCGACAAATGAAACGTTATTATCGATGGCACGCTTTCGCGGTATTAGTAATATTAATACTGAGACAAAGGAAGTGACGGCGGGTGCTGGCACGCGTTTAGCCGCATTGGGCGATGAGCTTTGGGAAAATAACCTTGGCATGATCAACATGCCTGACATTAATACTCAAGCACTCGCGGGTGCTATCGCGACTTCTACTCATGGTACGGGACAGAGATTTGGCTCGCTCTCAAGCTATGTCACGGGTCTTACCTTGGTAACAGCGAGTGGTGAAGTCCTTAAGTGCAGCGCGACTGAGAATAAGGATGTGTTTGATGCGGCGCGTTGCAATATCGGCTCGTTGGGCATAATCACTGATATCACCATGCAGATGCGTGATGCCTATTATTTAAAAGAGCGTTCAGAGATGCTGCCGATTGAGGAAGCATTTGAGAGAATGGAGAAATTACGCTTAGAGAAGCGTCACTTCGAAGCCTATGGCCTTCCTCATGCTAATCACATGTTATTGATTGAGTTTGATGAAGTGAGTAAGGAGGAGTCTGATGCGCAGCAGGGTGATGCCGTCAGTGGTGATGCCTACGAAACCTTCCGTACCCTTGCCAATGTAATTGATATGATGCCTTTCTTACGCGGTGCAGTAATGAGTATTGCGCCTCGTACTGTGGGTATTGAAGAGCGTTATGGTCAGTGGAATCATATATTTGGTAATGTACGCGACATGCGTTTTAACGAAATGGAATATACGGTACCAGCGGAAGATGGTTTGGCATGTTTCCGTGAGGTATTGAATACCATCAAAGAAAAAGACATTGATATCGTTTTTCCAATTGAATATCGCTATGTGGGTGAGGATGATATCTGGCTGAGTCAGTTTTATCAGCGAGCAGGTGCGTCTATTTCAGTGCACAACTTTCACGATAAACCTTATATGCCTTATTTCGCCGAAATGGAGGCAATCTTTGATCGTTATCAAGGGCGACCACACTGGGGTAAGCTTCATACCAAAACCGAGCAGGAGTTCTCTGCTCTATATCCTAAGTGGGAAGAGTTCAAAAAAGTGCGCGATCGTCTAGATCCAAGGCGCCGATTTATTAATGAGCATTTGGAAAACATTTTCCCTGTTTAAGGAATTAAATGGACTAACATTAAAAAACGACTCAATTTTAGCTGAATTTGTCTGCATTGCTGGATTTTTCGGCTAAATTTTGGTATCTAATGTCCTACTTTTTATGTGAGCCAAATTTGGGTTTGGTTCACTCTATCCTCTCCACCTAATTATTACGCAATTGGAAGAGCAAAATGTCTGAAGATATGAAGCAAGCTGCCCTCGATTATCATGAGTTTCCTAAGCCAGGTAAAATCAGTGTTGAACTGACTACTCCAGCTCAAACAGCTCGTGATTTAGCCCTAGCCTACAGCCCAGGTGTTGCTGAGCCGGTTAAAGCAATTGCTGCTAACCCAGAAGATGCATACCGTTATACCGCTAAGGGTAATATGGTTGCTGTTATTACTGACGGTACTGCAATTTTAGGTCTTGGTAACCTTGGACCATTGGCTTCTAAGCCAGTAATGGAAGGTAAGTCACTATTATTCAAGCGTTTTGCCGGTGTTGACTCTATCGATATCGAAGTTGAATCTGAAAGCCCACAAGCTTTCATCGATACGGTTCGTCGCATCGCTAATACCTTCGGTGGTATTAACCTAGAAGATATCAAAGCACCTGAGTGTTTTGAAATCGAACGTACTTTGATCGAACAGTGTTCAATCCCTGTTTTCCATGATGACCAACACGGTACTGCTATCGTAACGGTTGCGGGCATGATCAATGCTTTGGAAATCCAAGGTAAGAAGCTTGAAGAAGCTACTATGACTGTTCTTGGTGCCGGCGCTGCTGCGATATCTTGTTCTAAATTGTTGATTCTTGCTGGTATGAATCCTCAGAACATCTTCATGTGTGACCGTAAAGGCGTGATCCATTCAGGTCGTGACGATCTTAACCAATACAAAGCAATGTTCGCTGTTGATACTGATAAGCGTACTTTGGCTGATGCAATGGAAGGTGCTGACATCTTCCTAGGTCTTTCAGGTCCTAACTTGTTGGCTCCTGAATTGTTGAAGACAATGGCGCCAAACCCAATCGTTTTCGCCTGTTCGAATCCTGATCCAGAAATTGCTCCTGCATTAGCACACGAAGTTCGTGATGACTTGATTATGTCTACGGGTCGTTCTGATTTCCCTAACCAGGTGAATAATGTTCTTGGTTTCCCATTCATCTTCCGTGGTGCTTTAGACGTTCGTGCTACTGCGATTAACGAAGAGATGAAGTTGGCTGCTGCTTACGCAATTGCTGCTTTGGCGAAAGAGCCTGTTCCTCAGGATGTATTGGATGCCTATGAAGTGACTTCTTTGGAGTTAGGTCGTGAGTACATTATTCCTAAGCCAACAGACTCTCGTCTATTGGGTGTGGTTGCCGCAGCCGTTGCTAAAGCAGCTGTTGATACGGGTGTTGCTCAGCTTCCTTACCCAGCGAACTATCCATTGAACTCTGTTGACGATATCTAATAATTAGAGAGTTAGTCGTTAGTGAGTTTTTGGTAGGTATAAAAAAACCGGCTTAGGCCGGTTTTTTTTGTTTTTAAAATAATGAGTTGATTCATTTCTGTTATTGAGCATGTCTTGATCTTAGTATTAGAAAAGCAGGCCTGGTAAGTCTTCTTCCTCATCATTATTTTGCTCTGCTGTACCTTGCTGTGAATTGTCGACAGCGGGTATTTGTTCTTGTTTGAATAATTCAAAAATGGCGTTGCTTTGTCCGGGTTGTGCAAGCAATCCTGTCTCGGGATCAATGCGGACGTTTACGATGCCGTCGGGTTGTGGGAAGGGACGCTGCTCTTTATGTTGAAGCATTGCTCCCATATAGTTAACCCAGATAGGCAGTGCTGTATTTCCGCCAAAGGCCCAGCGACCTAGTGTGCGCGGCTGATCAAAACCGACCCATACACTGGTGACAAGGTCGCGATTATAACCCGAGAACCAAGCGTCTTTTTGATCATTAGTAGTCCCTGTTTTACCCGCTAGATCATTACGCTTAAGGGCAAGTGCTCGTTTTCCCGTGCCGCGCTTAATAACATCTTGCAGCATATTATTCATGATGAAGTGTGTTCGTGCATCCATGACTCTGGGCGCCAGCTCAAAAGCCACGGCGGGTTCTGGTATTAATCCTTCCAATAATGGATCTGTAATAGAGGCTAGCAGGGCCTGATCATCCTCTTGTGATGAGGTGTTAGTATCATTGGTGGCAGTGAGCTCTGTTTCTATTACACACTCTAAGCAAGCCTGTATTGGATTGGCTTCAAAGCGTGGAGACTCTTCATTGCCCACTTCAATGCGCTGTATAAAATACGGCTCTATCTGAAAGCCTCCGTTGGCAAGAACAGTATAACCTGTCGCAAGTTCTAGTGGAGTAACAGCTGATGCACCTAAGGCAAGTGATAGGTCTTTGTTCAGTTTTTCTCGAGGAAAGCCGAAAGGTGAAATGTAGTTGATTGCTTTACGCGGACCAATTTGTTTTAAAATGCGAATCGAGACTAAATTTTGAGATTTATAGAGCGCCTCTCGCAGTCGTGTAGGGCCATAAAACTTGCCACTGGAGTTCTCTGGTCGCCATGTATTTTCAAGGCCAGCATCTTTGAATACAACGGGGGCATCGTTAATAATACTTGCAGGCGTAAACCCGTTGGCGAGTGCTGCGCTATAAATGAACGGTTTAAAGGCAGAGCCTGGTTGGCGGTCTGCTTGAATGGCTCGGTTGTACTTATTGAGGCCGTAAGAAAAGCCGCCAACGAGAGCTCGAATTGCGCCCTGTTTTGGTTCTATCGAAATTAATGCTCCCTCAGCTTCTGGAATTTGTGCAAGCTGCAGTCCTGATTCTTTACTGGCGGTTACCCAGATGGACTGGCCTTGAGATAGTACGTCGCTGGTTTTGGTCGGTTTCTTACCTACTTTATTCACCGATATGTAGGTTTTTGCCCATTTAACTCCGCTAAACGGCAACCATGACCACTGCTTTCGTCCACTAATGATCCAGGCGCCGGTATCCAATACTTCAGCAACAATCGCTGGATATATTAAACCGTATTGACCTTTTTTATTTAATTTTTCTTGCCAAGCCTTGAGTGTCGCAGGCCAATCAATGTCCCGCTGGCTATCTAACTCTGTCGGCCAGGTGAGTGTCATTTCGTTGTCAAAGATTTGAAGTTTGATCGGAGATAAAAACTCTTGATTTGATGGGGTGCGTAGGCCGTGATCACGGTCGTACTTTAAAAGCCCAGCTTGTAGTGCTTTATTCGCTTGATTTTGCGCCTTGCTATTAAGTGTTGTGGTAATGCGGAAACCAAGGCGATAAATATCCTCGCCGTATTGCTGGTAAAGGTGATTGCGAGCCATTTCTGCAATGTAAGACCCTTCCACCTCAGATTTCAACCCATGATAGCGGGCAATAATGGTAGATCTGGCAGCATCATCGAACTCTTGTTGGTCTATAAAGTTCAGTGTCAGCATGCGGGCAAGGACGTAGTTGCGTCGTTCTTTTGCCCGTCTAGGGTTATTGATTGGATTTGCGGCAGAAGGTGCCTGCGGAAGCCCTGCAAGCATAGCCAGTTGGGCTAATTCTAATTCAGAAACTGAGCGCCCATAATAAACTTGAGCGGCCGCTTCAATACCGTAAGCTCGCTTCCCTAAATATATTTTATTTAAATACAGTTCGAGGATTTCTTCTTTCGAAAGTTCCTGCTCGATTTTTAGCGCTAATAAAATTTCAGTGAATTTACGGCTAAATGTTTTTTTACTTGATAGGTAATAATTCTTTGCAACTTGCATGGTGATGGTCGAGCCACCGGATTTTTTCTTTCCGGTTTTGATTAATTGTAATACAGCGCGAGTCAGACCTTTTAAATCTACACCGTTATGCTGGAAAAAACGGTCATCCTCTGCTGAAATTAAGGCATGAACAAATTGCGTCGGTATTTCTTGGTAGGTTAGGGGTCTTCTTCTTTGCTCGCCAAATTCGCTAATCAATTGGCCGTCCTCAGTATATATTCTGAGAGGGATTTGCAGTTCAATATTAGTAAGAGATTGGATATCAGGAAGTTGCGGCGTTAAATAAAGATATACTGCTGAAATAAGCAGACTGGTTCCGGAAAAAACGGACAGTATGAGCCAAAATAGAAACTTGGAGATAGATCTACTATTCATCATAACGAATACATGTATGCTGCTATTAGTGTAGGTCGCTAGAAGTAGCGGGTCGATTCATTATAAGGCTTTTTTGTTCTTTTAATAGGATTGTGCTTATAATGAATTGAATATTCACGCGATGAACTAGCTATACTCCGCAAGTCTGTGAATTTGATGGGGAAATACCGTGCTGGCAGGCCTTTTAAAGAAAAAAAATAAAACTTTGCTCGGAGTTGATATCAGCTCTACGTCTGTGAAGATCTTGGAATTAAGCCAAAATAATGGCCGTTACCAAGTAGAAAGCTACGCATCAGAACCGTTACCAGCTAATGCTGTTGTGGAGCAAAGTATCGGTGACGAAGAAGCGGTCGGTTTAGTCATTAAAAAAGCGTTAGGGAAGGCGCGCAGTAGCAGTAAGAAAGCAGCTATTGCAGTGGCAGGCTCAGCGGTAATTACTAAAAATATCGAAATGAATGGTGGCCTCTCTGAAGATGAGATGGATTACCAGATTCGAATCGAAGCGGATCAATATATTCCCTATCCGTTAGAAGAGGTTGCGCTTGACTGGGAAGTTCAGGGGCCTTCTGAAATAGCCGGTAATGTTGATGTATTACTCGCAGCTTGTCGTTTAGAAAATGTTGAATTGCGCAAAGACTCTCTTGAGATTGGCGGCCTTGAAACAGGCATTGTTGATATTGAAGCATTTTGCACCGAACGTGCTTACGATCTAATCGAATCGCAGCTTGAAAATAGCGAAGATGTCGATACCGTTGCCGTAATTGATATTGGTGCAACGATGACAACGCTGAGCGTTTTGCATCAGGGAAAAACAATTTATACCCGTGAGCAGTTGTTTGGTGGCAAACAGCTAACGGAAGAGATCATGCGACGCTATGGTCTTTCGGAAGAAGAGGCTACTCGAGCAAAGTTAGAGGGTGGCTTGCCTGATGATTATGAATCTGAGGTATTGGATCTTTTTAGAGATTCGGTTGTGCAGCAGATAAGTCGATCTTTGCAGTTCTTCTATTCATCGAGCCAATATAATGATGTCGACTATATTATTTTAGCCGGTGGTACATCTTCCATAATAGGGCTTGATCAACTTACTCAAGAAAAATTGGGTATCTCAGCAGTTGTTGCCAATCCTTTTGTCAATATGACGTTATCACAAAAAGTAAATGCTTCTATGCTTAATAATGATGCTCCATCGTTAATGATTGCATGTGGCTTGGCTATGAGGAGCTTTGATTAATGGCAAAAATTAATTTACTCCCTTGGCGTGAAGAGTTACGCAAGGAGCGACAGCAGGAATTTATCGGGATTGTTGTTGCTATTGCGATGGCTGCAGCGGCCTTGGTTTGGTTTGTTACGGCTAATGTGGAAGGTCAATATAAGGCACAAAAAAATCGTAATGCGTTTGTACAGACAGAAATGGCAGTTTTAAGTGAGCAAATTAGTGAGATTCAGGCTTTGCGAGATAAGCGTGAGCAGTTGCTTGAACGAATGAAGCTTATTCAGGATCTACAAGGTAATCGACCTATTATTGTGCGCTTGTTTGATGAAATAGCTCGCTCAATTCCAGATGATTTGTATTTTATTAGCCTAGAGATTAAAGGTGCAAAAGTGACTGTTAAAGGTCGCGCTAAATCCAATAACCGAGTTGCTGCTTTAATGCGTAATTTTGATGATTCAGATTGGTTTGATGGCCCCAACCTTATCAGCGTTAAGGCGCAGAAAGGGGGTTACAATAATTTCGAAGTGACGATGACGCAAGTTGATCCTAAAAACGCTAAGCAGGAGGATGAATAATGGCGAAAGATAATAAATTCGACCTGCAGCCTTATCTCGACAAAATTAATGAATTTGACGTTAATGACATTGATTGGGAAAATATGGGTTCGTGGCCGATCGCGGGAAAAGCCATTTTTTGCTCGGTTATTGCAGTGTCTATCTTGGTCGGTGGCTATTTTATGATGCTGGAACCTATGCGTCAGAAATTAACACGAGAAATCAAACAAGAAACTCAGCTAAAGAAAGATTTTGAAAATAAAGCTTTTCAGGTCGCGAATCTCGATGAGTATAAAGCTCAGATGATTGAAATGGAGCAAAGCTTTGAATCAATATTGAAGCAGCTACCAAGGGATACTGAGGTTCCAGGTTTAATTGATGATATTTCTTTAGCGGCTTTAAATAATGGATTGGATCTGAAAGTGATCTCTCCACAAAAACAAGTGAGTACAGAATTTTATAACGAATTGCCGATTCAGATTGAAGTGGAAGGTGATTATCACGAGCTTGGAGCTTACGTATCTTCCGTAGCATCGTTGCCTCGTATTGTTACTTTGCATGATTTTTCTATAAGCACCAAAGGCAAAGATAGTGGATTATTATCTCTAAAAATTCTTGCTAAAACCTATCGCTATAATGAGGAGGACTAATATGAAATATCTATCCTTATCATTACTTACCTTGTTATTAACGGCTTGTGGCGTAACTTCTGGGACTGCGGACTTGAAGCAGTTTGTTGATGGCGTTATGAGTCAGCCACGCGGTGTTATTGAGCCTTTGCCTGTATTTGAGCCTTATGAAGCGTTTAGTTATAGTGCAGCTGGTTTGCGCTCACCCTTCGATTTGCCTGTGAATTTGGATGAGGTTGTTAGGGATATTACGCCTAATGCAGATATTCAGCCTGATCTTAATCGTTCGAAAGAGCAGTTGGAACATTATTCATTAGGGTCTTTTTCTATGGTAGGCACTATCAAAAGAGAGGACGATCAGTTATGGGCGCTTGTATCGGTTCCAGGTAATGGTATTCATAAAGTTAAAGAAAACTATTTTATGGGGCAGAACCATGGCAAAGTCATGCGCGTATCATCACAACGTATTGATATTATTGAAATTGTACCTAACGGAGTAGGTGGTTGGCTTGAACGTCCGCGCTCTCTTGTTTTAGCTGGTATGGAAGAGGAATAAAAAATGAGTCATCGTATTATGAAAACAGCGCAGGTACTTCTAGCTGTGATTCTAGCAACGATTGCTAGTTCACAGAGTTTTGCTTCAAATCTAGTTGATATCAAATTCTCAGCATTACCTGGGGACGTTACGCAGATGGAGCTGATCTTTGATGGTCAGCCGCCGGCTCCTGGTGGATATACAATCGAGAAACCCGCTCGCATTTCATTGGATCTACCTGGAACAAATAGCCAGCTAGAAAGCAAATACCACAAAATTGGTTTTGGTAATGCAAGAACAGCAACCGTAGTGAATGCGAAAGACCGTGCTCGTGTCATTGTAAGCTTAGCTCAGTTGGTTCCTTATACTGTCGAAGCGCTCGATGATCGATTAGTCATTTTGATGGGCAAAACGGTTAATGCTCAAGATGTTCAGCCAGATCAGGCGATTGCCGGTGCTTCTAGTGCTAGCAGCTCGACTAATAATGCGGCTCTTTCATCAGTAATGAATATTGACTTTCGACGTGGCGACCAAAGTGACGGTCAAGTACAGATTTTATTAAGCAACCCTAAAGCGAATGTTGATATCCAACAGCAGGGTAAGCAGATTAAGGTTACTTTGACGAATACCGTATTACCAGAAAATATGCGTCGTCGTTTGGATGTGGTTGACTTTGCAACACCGGTAAAATTCATTGATGCCAATATGGAAGGGGCTAATACTGTTATTTATATTGAGCCTGAAGGGCAATATGATTATTTAGCGTATCAAACGGATGGCATTCTAGCGATTAATGTTAAGCCAATTACAAAAGCTGAGAAAGATCAGTTGGCTAAAGCTGACTTCCCTTATAGTGGTGAAAAACTTTCTCTGAACTTCCAGAATATTGAAGTACGTGCCGTTCTTCAATTAATAGCAGACTTTACCGGCCAGAACTTGGTTGCCTCTGATACGGTTGATGGCGGTATTACACTTCGTTTACAAAACGTTCCTTGGGATCAAGCTCTAGATCTTGTATTAAAAACAAAAGGCCTAGCAAAGCGCCAGATGGGTAATGTTCTTTTGGTCGCGCCAGCAGAAGAAATTGCAGCACGTGAAAAAATCGAACTCGAAGCGGTTAAGCAGGTTGAAGAATTGGCACCGTTATTATCTGAGTATGTTCAATTGCGTTACGCTAAAGCGACTGATATAGCTTCATTATTGACTTCTGAAAGCGGTTTGATGTCGTCCCGTGGTACTGCAGTTGTCGATGGTCGAACGAATACCTTATTGATGAAAGATACGGCTGATAATCTAGAGAAAATTCGTGAAGCTATTACGATTTTAGATGTACCCGTTCGCCAAGTATTGATTGAAGCGCGTATTGTTATTGCAAATACCAGTGTAGGTGAAAAATTAGGTATTCGCTGGGG
>Ga0105359_10004165_pt1 | contig 11622 bp, 8 predicted proteins | sample GOMGulsemesocosm_6_FD_83659 | JGI IMG/M metagenome (GOLD analysis project Ga0105359, IMG submission 83659) | Methane-oxidizing microbial communities from mesocosms in the Gulf of Mexico - GOM8C Gulf of Mexico | ecosystem: Environmental > Aquatic > Marine > Cold seeps | place: Gulf of Mexico... | reverse complement strand
GATAAAGGAACAGCTAATATTATGGATAATATTAAAGCAATAAATGCCATTTGAACTGTTTCTAACATAGAATAAAAATAAACATCTATGTCACTAAAGTTAGGAGGGAAAAATCCACTTCCTTCTATGCTATCGTCCCCATTTATATATTCATACATATAAGATGAACCCTCAAGTAATGAGGAGAAACTCATTTCTGTATCATTCCAGCTTTTAGTAAAAATCAATACAAGTACGATTAAAACTAAGGTGTTAAGATAAGAAAATGGTGTACTTTTTGCTTTTAATTCTTGTGTATTCATGTAATTTCCTAAAACTTAAATTTATGCTGTTATTTCTTTTTCTTCATTTCTTTTTTTAATTTTATTAATTCTCTTACTGAATCGTACATAGAATCTTCTACATTAATAAAACCTTTGTTTTTAAGTTTTTCTAAACCAATAGGATCGTTATAAGAAATCAAAGCACCTTTTAACGCCATTTTCAATGAGCTTGGTAAATCAGCTCTTACAGCAACAGGAGCTCCAGGAATTAAATCAGAAGTCCAAATAACATTAAAATCATTTTTTGACCATTTTTTTCCAAGACCTCTATTAAAATCAAGGTTATTAGTAGATGCTGCATCAATCTTTTTATTCTTAACTGTTAAAATTGAAGCTTCATGTCCACCTGAATAAAATACTTTTGAAAAATATTCTTTTGGATTAATACCTTTTTTTGCAAACATTACAGTTGGAACTAAGGTCCCAGAAGTTGATTGAGACGAAGTAAATGCCCATGTTTTATTTTTAATATCTGCTAAAGATTTTAAACCTGAACCTTTTTTCGTAATAATAATACCCTTGTAACCTGGTAATTCAGTTTCTGCATCTACTTCAACTACTAAGGCTTCCGCATTTGATCTTTTTACTGCTTCTACATAAGATTTGGGACCAAAGTAAGCAAAATCAATATGTTTATGTTGCATTCCTGTGATTACACCTGTATAATCCCCAGCTAATTGTAGTTTTACTTCAATTCCAAGTTTTTTAGATAAATACATACTAAGATTTCCAAAATTCTCTTTCATTGATGTAGATCCAGCAACAGGAATAACTCCAAATACTAATTTATCAGGCCATGATTCTTTTGCAAGAGCTGCATTTGTTAAACCAAGTACTAATCCACCAAGAACTATTTTTTTAATTAATTTCATATTTTTTCCTTATGTAAATGTTAATTTGTTGAATAAATTTTTTCAATTATTTCATCAGTTAAGTTTTCACTTATATCATCAAAAATAATTTTTCCATTATTCAAGCCAATTATTCTGTTACAGTACTGTTTCGCATACTCTAAATGATGTAAGTTTGCTATCACTGTAACGCCATATGTCTTATTAACTTTTTTTAAGATTTTCATAACCTTTTGTGCACTTTTTGGATCAAGTGCAGAAACAGGCTCATCTGCTAAAATCATTTTTGGCTCTGCTGCTAAAGCTCTTGCAATGGCAACTCTTTGTCTTTGCCCACCTGATAATTCATCACATCGTTTTAATGAGTATTTGCTTATATCAACAATGTCCATGTATTCTTTTACTTTTTTTATCTCCTTTTCTTTATAGTATTTTATGATGGCACGAACCAAAGGAATTTCTTTTAACATACCACTTACTACATTGTCTAAAACACTTAAACGATTCACTAAGTTATACCCTTGAAAAATAACACCAACTTGTTTTCTTAACTTCATTAAATGTTTTTTCTTCGCATTAATCAAATTAAATCCAAGTACTTCAAATTCACCTTTAAAAACATCAATACCTCCTGTCATAGCTAAAAGAAGTGTTGATTTTCCAGCACCTGAAGGTCCAATAATTCCAACAAATTCGCCTTTTTTGATTTTTAAATCAATACCTTTAAGAATTACCTCTTTTTTATATCCAAGTGTTAAATTTTTCATTTTTACCATTGTTTGCCTTTTATTTTAAATCTACTTTTATTTTACATACGTCACTTCTAAAATAAGAAGTTCCATATTCCACATAATTGCCATTTTGATCTTTTGAGATTGTACTTGCTGCTAATAAAGGAACATTCGAAGGCATCATTAATAACTTTGATTGTTCTGTATTAGAAAGCAAAGATTCAAAAATACTGGATTCTTTTTTAATTTCTAAAGAAGGATACGCTTTATTAATTGCTTCGTATAAAGAGAAATCCTCTTTATTCTTTAATTCTTTTAATAGGTTTTTATAAATATATGCATCAAAATAAGAATAGGTTAAAGCAATAGGAAGATCATTCGCATATCTAAGAAGTTTAATTTCAATAACTTTTAAACCATTAAAAAGTTCTAGGTTTTTAGCTACATCTCCGAAAGACTCTAAAATATTTACGGATAATAATTTAGTTTTTGGTTCATATCCTAAGTCAAGAATTTTGGAGGAGTAAGAGCTCTTATTACTAATACTGTAAGGAACTTTAATATTAGCAATATAATTACCTTTTCCTTTTTGAGTATAAATATAGCCCTCATTTTTTAATAAATTTAGTGATTTTCTTATAGTGTGTCTGTTTACCTTATAAATACAAGAAAATTCATTTTCTGAAGGGAGTTTATACAAATCAGAAAAGTTATTATTTTCAATATTAGTTAATATCTCTTTATATATTTTAATATAAACTGCATCTTTAGTATTTTTACTCACTACTTTCCTTCTCTTATTATTTAGATGCAGAAAGTATATGCCTAATATATTACTATGTGATTACAAGATGTCTATACAAGTTAGAGTACTTGTATAAGTATTAAATTTTAAACCGTACAATTATGTATAAGAGTGAAGTTTTATGAATATTTTACGAAGAATTGTCTTTTGCATATTTTAAAATTTAGAAAAATTATGAGCATGAGATTACTAGAAATACATACAATATTAATAAGAAAAATGAATAAGCTATAGTATTTTGAGATAAACGTGTTCTTGAAACATAAGAAATTAAATTGATTACTACACAATTATATTTTTTATTCTAAAGTACATAAAAAAGGTATAGTTTTTATGTACTTAGATGAGGAAACCTTATAAGGCTACAGTAACTTGCTTTAGAGAACCAAATTTTTCTATACTTAATTCCATTTTCCTATTGTTTCTATAAGATTAACTTACAATTTTATAATTCTTAATAAAATAATTAATATATAATTTAAGAAAAAAATTAATTAACTGCTAGAGCAGGCTTTATATCAGTATTTTAGGAAAATCTCTACTTGGAATTTTAGATTATTTATTAATATTATTACTGTGAATAATGTCAATAATTATTTTAAAAACTACTTCTTAGTCTTATTAGTGTATTAAGTGAAATAATGTGATTATATATATAAGAAGAGGAGTCAATTATGAATAATTTACTCAGAATTATCCTTTGCTTAGTTTTACCTATTTTTTGTTTTGCTTTACATGATATCCAAGCGAAGGAAGATACAAACAGCTCAAGTTCAATGAATAACATTGAAAAAAAACTTTCTGACATATACTTGTTTTTAAATAAACATACAAAAAAAATTGATGAAAAGATTACTGGAAATAAAAGTCCCGCTATGTTTCAAAATTCAAGTATACATTTAGAAACGTATTACGATATCAAAGAAAATGATAAAAACAAAATAGGCAGTTATTTTTCCTATCGTTTTGATTTTCCTTTACTTGAAAAAAAGCTCTCTTATGTTTTTCATAACAATTTTAAAAAAGATACAGAAAATGAAGACATTTCTTCCATTAATAAAAAAGCACCTTCCGTTAAAAAGGCTAAAAAACATACAAGAATAAAAGTAAAAGGGGGTTTAAAGATCAATAATAAGCCCTATTTATATCTTAGAGTAAAAATTAAAAAAGAGTATTCTAATCTTTGGGAAAGTAACTTTAAAGAAGAGATTCAATTTACTAAAAATTCTGATTTCCATACTATAAGTACTTTGTCTTTACAAAGAAATATTAACTATTTTCTTGATATAAAGAATACAAATACCTATAGATGGGATGATAAAGATAAAATCAGTGAATTCATTAACGCACTTGAACTTAAACACAAACTCTCTTATAAAAAGACTCTTAAATATAGAGTTTCAATTAATACGAATAATGACGATTCAAATATGAAAGTAAAAGATTATAATTTAGGGCTAGAATATAAACATAAAACAAGAAAATGGCTTTATTTCAAACTTGAGCCAAAAATACACTGGGAAGAAGAGAATAATTTTAAAAATGAATATTCATTAAGATTTACAATGGGTGTGATTATTGGAAAATAGCTAAGACTGGTCTCTTTTCACCTCAATAATACAAAATTATTCATACTAGCCATAAATAGTTTTTTTACTTTTTCTTTTAATAAATTAAGTATTAATTATCTTAATTAAAAAATGGGAATTTACTCTATATCTTGTACAAAATCCATAAAATTAAAGGAATAGAAGATTTAAAAACTATCTCTCATGTAAGGAATTGGTTTTCGTTTTTAGAATTGGTTTTAAAATAAAATCCAAAATTGTTTTTTTACCTGTTTTAATCTCAATACTAGCAACCATTCCTGGAATAATAGGTAAATTAACACCATTATTTCTCAAATAATTTTTCTTAGTTTTAATGACTACTTTGTAATAGCTTTTACTGTTTTTATCATCTTTATCAATAATACTATCAGCAGAAATTTCTATTATTTCGCCCTCTAGTCCTCCATAAATCGAGAAATCATAGGCTGAAAGTTTTACTATTGCTTCTTGATTTGGATTAATGAAAGCAATGTCTTTGGGATCAATTTTTGCTTCCACTAATAAATCTTTACTATTAGGAACAATTTCTATTAAATCAACGCCAGGTCTAATCACACCTCCAAGGGTATTTTTATTAATTTGTTTAATAATACCATCAACAGGTGAAAGTAAAATAGTTTTATCTATTTTATCTTTTTGAGTAATTAATTTTGATTCGTATATTTTAATTTCCGTATTTATTTTTTGCAGTTCATTATAAACTCCTGCTTTAAACATTTTTAGTTTTTCTTCTTTTTTCATAGTAATTTCTTTTATAGAAAGTTTTAGTCTTGGAATTGCTAATGTGACAGCTGATAACTCACTCTTTTTTGCATTAAATTCTTTTTGTATTCTTAATAATTCTAAATTCGACTTAGATCTTTTTTCAACAAGTTTTTTGATAGTTTTTTTCTCTTTTTTTATAATATTAAGACTTATAAGAAGATGTTTTTTCTTACTTTTGATTTCTAAGAGTTCTTGCTGCTTTTGTCCTTTTTGAAGTTCAAATATTTGAATAGTACTATTTAATTCTTCTCTTCTTTTATCAAAAAGTAATTGATCCCCTTGTGAAAAAGACAAGTCTTCTTTTAACAAATACTTTGAGAAATTTAAACTAGGAGATTTTTTTGATAAGTCAATATCAGATTCTGCTAATAGTCTTATTTTACTTATTAACAAATGATTGTATTTTTTCTTATTTTCTTCAAGAGATGCTTTAAAGCGAGTGGAGTCAATTTTCATTAAAGCTTGGCCCTTTTTGACTATACTTCCCTCATTTACAAAAATATCTAAAATTATTCCACCATCCAAGCTTTGGATTTTTTGAATTTTTCCACTTGGAATTATTTTACCTTCTCCTCTTGTTAATTCATCAATTTTAGAAGTATACATCCAATAAAAAGCATAGAGTAAAAAAGCAATAATTAAAAAAAACAAAAGCAATGCTTTTTTAAGAATTTTAGAATGTTCTTGAGCCCCAATAGTATTGACAAAATCTAAATCTTCATAATTATTCATCATTTGCTCCTATATCTTGCCATTAAGTTTAGAGCCGTCAGAAAACTTGGCAATTATTTCTTCTTTTTTACCATCTGCGATTATTTTTCCATCATTAATTACAATCAATCTATCAACCAAAGATAACATCGAAGGTTTATGGGTGATTAATATTAGTGTTTTATTCTCAATAATACTTCTTAGCTTAGTTTTAAAGGTATTTTCACTTAAATCATCCATGGAATTAGTAGGCTCGTCAAGTATTAAAATTTTAGGATTTGATACCAAGGCTCTTGCTAATGTAACGATTTGTCTCTCCCCTCCAGATAATCCCTCACCTCTCTCACCTATTAATAAATCATACCCTGCTTGATGTTTTCCAATAATATCGTGTAATCCAGAAACCTTAGCTGCGCTTAATACTTCTTCATCCGATACAAAATGGTCCCCAATTGTAATGTTATCTTTTATTGAGCCCATAAATAAAAAAGCTTCTTGAGGAACATAACCAATTGATTTTCTTAAATCAACAGGATCAATTTGTCTTAGTTCTGTATTATCTACTAATATTGAACCTTCATTTACTTCGTATAAATTCATTAGTAACTTAATAAGTGTTGATTTACCAGAACCAACTTTCCCAATAATTCCAACTTTTTCACCTTTTTTTATTTTAATATTAATATTATTTAATATTTTGAAGTTTTGGTTTTTATAAGAAAAACAAACATTTTTAAAATGTATATCGCCATCTAAAGAGGGTCTGCTTAAATAGTGTTTTGTATTTTCTCTCTCAACCGGCATATTCATAATTTCATCAATGTTTTTCAATGAAATTATTGTTCTATCTAAGCGTATGAGCATTGCTGCAATTTGAGAAACAGGGGCAATTACTCTTGAATTCAAAATCATTGAAGCAATAATAACCCCCATTGAAATAAGTCCTTCATTTGCTAATAAAACACCCACAATTACTATTGCTATACTAGAAAGCTGTGCTAAGGAGGAAACAAAATAGCTCACAACTTGAGACAAATAATGCGCTTTATTGGAAAAATAAGAAGTTTGTGAAATAGATTTCTCCCAATGTGTTCGCATTCTATTTTCTGCTTTAACACTTTTTATTATTTCTAAACCACTAATTGTTTCGGTTAAAACAGTCTGTTTAATTTGTTCTTCTTCAAAAGACTTAAGAATCGTATCTTTAATAGGTGCTTGCATTATCAAAGAAAATACGATAGCTAAAATAGCCGTAAATAAAGACACATAACCTAAATCGCCTCCAATATAAAAAATTATACCTATAAATAATGCAACAAAAGGAAGGTCAACAAAAGCGGTAATTGTTGCCGTTGTGAAAAATTCCCTTACGCTTTCAAAGGATTGAAGTCTGCTTACAAACATTCCTGTTGAAGCAGGTTTTGAATCAAGTTTTATATTTAATAAATGATCAAATATAGTATTTGACATTCTAATATCTGCTCTTTTCCCTGCTTGCTCAATAAAATAAGCCCTTAAGAGTTTTAAAATAAAATCAAAGACAATAACAACAATAACTCCAATGGCAAGTACCCATAATGTTTCTACTGCTTTATTAGGAAGTACCCTATCATAGATATTCATAGTAAATAAAGGAATAGCTAAAACAAATATATTAATAAATATTGTTGCTAAGATTACTAAATAATAAATTTTTATAATTTTGCTCATAGCACTAAAAAACCATTTTTTAGATTCATGCTTCAAACCATGATGATCAAGCCTATTTTTAAAATTATAAGCAGATTTAATTATTAAGATATTTCCACTAAATGTTTTATTGTATTCATTAAGTGAAGTTGTAATTTCACCATAACTAATATCGGTATATAAAACAGTGACTTTATCATTTTTATTATCAATGTCCATAATAATATTTGCTTTATTATTATCACCAAGTGAGAGTACGGGCAAGGATAAAGGATCAATTTCCTCTATTTTTCTGTTAACTAAACGACTAATAAGACCTATCTTTTTTGCCGCTTTTACAAACTGAGGTAGAGACATTTTTTTATTATATGTTGCAAGCCCTGATAATATTGATTCTTTAGATACTCTCCTTTTATAATACCTTGACAAAAATAATAAAGATTCTAAAAGAGTATCTATTTTATTTTTTTGAGTGCTAACTTCAAATTCTTTCATAATAAACTCACTTCTTTAATATTAAGCCTTAGACTTAATATTAAATCATTATTTTTTATTAGATGAATAGTGTTCATAATATAAAAAGAATATTCTTAATATATTTATTCTTAATGTCTATAAGATGTCTTTCAAAAAACCCATCCTAAGTAATTATTGTTCTTTTTTCAATAAAGGAATCTCTTCTAATAAATTAAGATCACTCTCTTCTAATAATAATTCTTCATCTCTTGTTTCTTTTATTTCTTCTTTTTTGACAATTATTTTACAATCTATATCACTTTGAACAATGGCTTCTTTTAAATATGAATAGTGATTAAAAACTTCAAAATAAGCAAAGTCATTTATAAAAGCAACATCAAGTAATTCATTTTTTGCACTAAATAAATCACGTTCTACATTTAAAACATCAATAAATGTTTTTGTACCCCCATCAAACTCATCTCTATAAGATAAAAGTATTTTTTCATTACTATTTATGTAGAGGTTCAATTCATTAATTCTTTTCTTTGAGTAATAATAGGTGTGATATGCTGATACCGCATCATCTGTAGCTTTTTTTGTTACTGTATCTAATGTTTTTTGCTCTTCAAGCAGAAATGTTTTTTCCCTATTTGTAACACTTTTATCTTTTCCTCCATCAAACAAATTATATACCAATTCTATTCTTGCACTATAAATTTGTGTATCTTCTTTATTAGTAATTAATTCATTATCATATAAAGCTGAAACCTTAAATTTTATAAGAGGGAAACTGCTCGATCTTGATTTTTTAATTAGTGAAACTCTTCTGTTTATTTTTTCAATTTGAGATAAAATCAAAGCATTTGAAGACAATACTTTTTTTAAATAATCTCCAAGTGTTAAAGGAAAATGTTTTTTATCCTGAAAAGGTCTACACATCTCACCGCTAGGCTCAACTCCAACATGTCTTAAAAAAGAACTGTTTGAAACAAACTTACTAGATGTATTCTCATACAACTTATTTTTGGCATAGTGTATTTTTGCACTCACTTGAAAATGATGTAATGATTCTCCACTTATTTCTTCCGTATCAATTGCCGTGCTTAAATATTTATCATAAACACTAAGACTTTCTTTATCAACAAGTATTTTATCTTTGTATTTATTTACATTCAAATAGGCTCTAATTGAGTTTAACAAAACGGTATCAATAATACTCGTGCTTAAATATTTATTGGATAAATACGTGTATTTTGCAATTTTGATATTAGAACTGCTTTCTTTTCCATCATATATAAGTTGTTCAAAATCTAACTGAATATTAAAACCATCCGTTGAACTTGAAGAATTATTTCCACCTACAGGATTGAGTTTGGTATTTTTCTTTTCAATATAAGTACGCAAATCTAGTTTTGGGGAATAACTTGTTTTAGCTTCATCAATATAAAACCTATACGCTTCATTATTTTTTAGAGTTGCTTGTATCTCTTCATTTGTCAAGAAAGTTTGTTCAACTGTTTCTTTAAGAGTAATTCCTCCTAGATATGCTGCACCCAAGAGCAGTAATGCTGGGATGTTAAGAATAATTGAGATAGTTTTCATTGTATATCCTTTTTTTCATTTTTATCATTATAATAATTAAAAATGCAAAAAAAATGCAAAATGAATAGCAATTTTGAAGTAAGCCTTTAAAAATGGATACCTGACTTATTCTTAGCATGCCTTCAGTTATTTTAGTATTTTAAAGCCATATATAAACTAATTAATTATTATATTTAATCAAATTAGATTTAAGCTAACTTCATTTATAATATTAAATAACTAAAGGATAAGCATGAATTATCCATTAAAAGAAATACTAAAAAATCTTAAATTATTATTTATCTCTAAGGAGATAAATACAAATCAAAGAGAAATATCTACCTTTACCTTTTTTTTTAATAAAGTACTTATTGCCCATGATTCCAAGCTTGGATTGAAATTATTTTCGCAAGAACACCCTGATGTTATTATTTCTGATATTGATTTAGGACCTCTCAGTGGTATAAAAATATGTAAAAAAATAAGGAAACTAAATTCAAAAATTCCTATAATTATTTTTTCCAAACTAAAAGATGAGAAATACTTATTTGCTGCTATGAGGATACAAGTTATAGATTTTATTGTTAAACCATTTAATAATGAAAATCTAATTTACGCTTTAAATAAAACAGCAAAACATATTGTTAATTATGGAAATATTGATATAAGACTTTCCAATGATTATATTTACTCTTACAAAGAGAAAACAATTAGCACTACAGAAAATGACATTATTTCTTTAACAAAAAATGAGTACCGCTTACTCGAATACTTTATTTTAAATAGAGGAAAGACTCTAACAAAAAATGAAATTACAACATTTTTATGGTCCAAAGAATCTATTACTGAATCTGCTTTTAAATCTTTATTTCTAAGACTAAGAAATAAAATTGGAAAAGACTGTATCCAAAATATTTTTGGAATCGGCTATAAACTTAACTAACCCAAAAGAAAATATAAGTCCAGTTCTATTCTTATATTCACTTCTAATCATTTATATTATAGAATAATATTTATATCACTTTCTATTTCTAATATTGCCCCATTACCATTTGTTGCAGTATAAGTGGTAATTCCACCTGCTGTTGCGCCTTCTGTCCATTCAGAGGTAGGTAAAGTAATTGAATCATTACTATCTCCAATGATTTTTAAGGTATCATCACTATCTGTCATTACCAATACATCCGCAGCTAATATATTTGAAAGTATATGATTCCCAGCTGTTATATCAACAATATCTAAAGAAGTGGGAACAAAATCTGGTTCAAAATCTTCTGCATTTGAAAAAAGCTGAAGCATATCAATATTATTCGTAGCACTATCAAAAGTAAGAACTTGATCTTGAGTTTCTGGTGAAGTTACTGTGTAAGTTTCAAAATCAAAACCGTTATTTTTTCCTGATACGTATATCGTATTAATAGTGATATCTGAACCACTTGTATTTTCATAATCAAAAGTAATAGTCCAGGTACCATTATAGCTACCTGCTGTTTCATCTACAGAGTGTATAGTTACAAGAGTATTATTAGAATCATTAAGATCACTGTCATATACTAAATATGAATGTGCATTAACCCCTGTATAAGAGTTAGAATTTCCAGATAGAATTAATTCAATTGAAATCGTTTCTCCAGCTGCAATCACTATATCAGTAAATGCAAAATATTCGGAATGTGATCCATACTGTCCCCCATTATCAACAGTACTCCCTCCTGCGTTATTTGTATTTGAAACCATTACCGTTCCACCCCCTGTTACAAGAAGATTTAAATCACTTACATTTATATCCATGGTTTTTATGTCAAAAAGACCAGAAGGATCTGTGACTTTTACATCTAATTGATATAAATTCGGTACTGTTTCATAATCTAAATTAAATGAATTAACCCCATCTGTTCCTGAAAATGTAATTTCTCCCGTAGATGAATTAATTAAAAACATATCATATTTACTTGTACCATCATCATCAAAACTATATACCAATGAGCCAGGTGTTTCTAAATCTGTTGCCACTACTTGTCCAACAATAGCTCCCACAGCTGAATCTTCAGAAATAGTATAAGAAGCCGCACTAAGTGAGGGAGCTGTGTTATCATT
>Ga0105359_10004155_pt1 | contig 11636 bp, 11 predicted proteins | sample GOMGulsemesocosm_6_FD_83659 | JGI IMG/M metagenome (GOLD analysis project Ga0105359, IMG submission 83659) | Methane-oxidizing microbial communities from mesocosms in the Gulf of Mexico - GOM8C Gulf of Mexico | ecosystem: Environmental > Aquatic > Marine > Cold seeps | place: Gulf of Mexico... | reverse complement strand
CTGAAGAGAGATTAACTGTTTTCCATTTTTGACCATTTCTATTAATGGTAATTTTTTTGCCTTTTGTTTGCTGACATGATTTAGCATTTGGCTTATTGGAGCATGCTTCAACAACAATACTTTCTGAATCACATGTTAAAGCGCTAGCTGGGTGAGAAATACGGTAGTGATTTACCTTATTTTTTATTTTTTTGCCTTTCAGCTGAATACTTTTATACGAAAAGTCATCAAAACCACTAGCAAAAATAGACTTTTTACAACTCTGTTCCCAACCAATGTACTTATCACGATTTTCATCATAACACTGCCCTACAACGGCTATTTTATAGTTACCAGCATCGAGTAACCGATTTAATTTTAGAGATTGATGAAATTGTTTTTTAGCTGGCTTAGATAGCGTATTGACGACAACATTATCGCTTGAATCCCAAATGATAAAATATAATCGGCCGCTGATTCTTTTGGCTTTATTGAGTACAATTTTTTTCAAACGAAATGGCTTTTTTAGTTCAAAACGGATGCGTCTATCAGGTTTCACCGATTGAGGATTTATGAGTTTTTCGTTTACAGCAGTGCGGTCAGCCAAAATAAGTTCTCTAGGATTTACATCACTGAAAATACTATCCCCGACTTCCATGCCTTGATTAATTTTAATTTTCGCTGCATATGTTAACGATGAGAACATATTCATCACTAATATCATGATTATAAATAACTGCATTTTCCGAATCATAATTTCACCTCAGCTTCAACTTCATGCTGCGCTACAATTTTTCCGCCGTCACAAATACTTGTTGATTTAAGATAATACAAAGACAAATCGCTATCTATAACGTTACACTCAATATTAACTTTACAATTATCCAACCCATTATAATTTTTAATATCCCAATCGAATTTAGCGAGACATTTACTTTCAACTAATGCCTTATACATACCTAATTCCATACCACTTTCTGCCGCATAAGTCGCTTTTGCATTATAAACTTCATTGGCAATACCATCAGCACTAGAACTCAAGATACGGCTCAATGACGCCGCCAATAATGAAATAACAATAATAATAAATAAGGCAATAACCAGCATGCTGCCTTGCTGTTTTCTCATGGGTTTTAATGATCGAGTGTTATGGCACATTATTCAGCACCGCCTGATGTTGAAAACGGATAGATTGCCCATCCCGTAATAAAAACCCCAGATCAAATTCAACAATTGCATTACTGAATTGATTTGCGCTGGTCAGTTTCATTTTACTGTCTGTTGTTAATCGGTCCATCATCAATACTCGATTAGCGCTGGGAGATACAGCAGGAAATGCATCGTCATAACGATAAAGATTATTACCTTTCAAGCAATAACTGATTTCGCGGTTAAAAATAAAATACCGAGCCGCTGGAGAATCATTGGTAACAGCAGACGATAATTGCAAGTTTGCATGCGTAGTGCTGGCACCAGATGCTTGGTAATCGTTAATGACAGGAGCACTCAGAAACTCACTATATTGTTTATTAAAAATACTTAATCGCTGATTTTCAAATGCACCAATATTAGCCTGATCTTTACGTGAATCTGAGTCCATAATTAACTGAATATTTTGGTCGCCACTGGCTAATCCCAAATATTGACTCGCGGCATTAAAAGGGATAAACCGTAAACATTGCCCTTTAGTTGTAGCTTGAATTCGGGAACTAAATGCAATCGCAGCGTTAAGTTCTTTGCCTATGCGATTTAGCACAAATCGAGCATCGTTTAAACGTTCATTTTGGTTTACTGACTGCTGAAATAACGTCACGTTGGTGGCGATGAATTTGCTACTAAAGGTACCGACAATCGCTAAAAGGATTATAACCATCACCAATTCAACAAGTGTGAAGCCTTGCTGTTGGCATGGTAGTTTAGCAAGCCGGCTATATTTACGCTTTGGTTGCAGCATAATCAGTAATTCCCCTTGAAGCTACTCAACGCAATAACGTCATTGTCCGGCATACTGATCGTCACAGTAATTAATTTGGCGATATGCTTATCTGCAGGGGTACCATAAAATTTCTCTGCCGCATAACTAAGACAAACACGCAACCCATAACCAGGATATTCAGTGGTAAAGCGCTGAAGATTAGTTTGTCGTGTACTCATGTCATCATCACAGTAAACATGGAAATCATCAACGTCGTTAAAGCTATCTGGAGATGTTTCCTTTTCATCACCATTAGTCCCTAAGATTGTCGTACATGGAACAACGCCCGTGGCGGTATCACAACGAATAAAACCACCAGCATTCGCATTCACATTATCAAATTCTCTAATGAGTATTTGATTCATAATATTTTTAGCTAATGCTGTCGCTCGTATTTGATACATTGGCGTTAATGTCTGGCTGGCTTGCGGCAAAAAAACGCCAGTAACTATGGTCATAGCAACAGCTAGAACCACAATACCTACCACCATTTCAATTAAGGTAAACCCTGATTTATAGCGCATGAATATAACCTTGTGCTTCAATACGAATATTCACAGGTTCACTGCCTATGATTGCAATATTACAACCCGTCGAGCAATTACTTCCCCCCACACTTGCAGAGCCATCATTAGCAAACGTGACGTTACCACTAGAGAATTGTACGCCGGTATTATCCGCTTCCAACTTACTCATGCCCAAATGGGGGGCACTAAAAACATCAGGTAAATTAGCCGTGGAACAGTTACTTGGAATACCATAACGTGAAGTGGTAATGATGACCTTGTTGCAAGCATAAGGATTTGTTTTTCGACTTTTCCGACAAATATCATCACAACTCATGGCTTGCTGTTGCACGGTTTTTAATAACTGAATTAGCTGTGCTCGATAAGTTTGTGGTTCAAAATCATCTTGACCTAATAATTTAGGTATCGCTGTCGCCGCCAAGATCCCCATTAGAATAATGACTATCACCAGCTCAACTAATGTGAAACCTTGTTGTTTGTGCATCGATAAAACCTGTAAGCTGATACAAATTGAGTATGGTAAAAAGGCGAAATAAAGAAGTATTTTATTATAAATAACGTATTGTTACTGTAATAAATATTAAAAAATTCATGTAATTATAATTAAAAAAAAAGCTTACCGAAGTAAGCTTTTAACTAACACCAATGTTACGGGTTAGTACAATCCGCTGCTGCTGTTGCATCAGCTGTCAGTGTGCCTGAAATAGCAGTATATGTTGCTGCTGACGATACTGGTTCTGAATATTTCACACATACATCTTTAGCGACTTTCCCATTAGAGGCAACAATAAGCGCACTCTTTCCGTCTGCACGAGCGATAATATCAAAACCTGATAATTCAACAACGTTACCTAATGCAGCCGAAGTTGCCAGTGGATAGCCATAATCAAGAAGAATCTCTTTTCCAGCAACGACGACTTTAGGAGTTGCACTTTCAGCTTTAGTTTCAACACCATCAATAGCCGCTTTAGAGTACACTAGGTTTGCAGCGCTATGAACAGCAGCTTCGACGCCTTTCATCGCTGCTACTTTTGCATCATCTTGTAAGTTGATAAACTTCGGCACAGCTGTCGCAGCTAGGATGCCTAAAACAATAATAACAATTACTAATTCAATCAGGGTAAAACCGGCATTTCTTTTCATATTCAACTCCAAGGGAAAACAACTATATTATGCTAAATCATAAATACACTTTTTCATCACCAGTTAAAACCAACGAAACAGAAAGCATTTATGATTTATTGCGCTATCATTACAAAAAATTGTGAAATTACCTAGTAATTTAAGCAAGTCCACACTAAATATTACACTCTTCATTAATCTTATAACTTAGTGGCAACAATTCACATTACCCCTGCACCACAGACATCATATCCCACATAGGAACAAAGATACCTAAAGCTAGGATCAATACCATTACCGCTACAACACCGATTAAGATCGGCTCAATTTTGGCAGTCAGTGATTGCAGTTCATAATCCACTTCTCGCTCGTAAAATTGCGCCGCTTCGAGTAAAAGTTCATCTACCTGACCTGTCTCATCCCCAACAGAAACCATCTGTAAGATCAGCGGTGTAAACATACCACTTTCACTTGCAGTGATAGTTAAACTTTTACCCTGTTCAATACCCGCACGCATTGCCAAAATGCGCTGCTCCATCCAAGCATTATCTACTGCCGAAGCAACCAAAGATAAGCTGTTGTTGAGTGGAACACCACCCCGTAGCATTAATGAAAAACTACGGGCAAAACGTGCCAGTAATGTTTTTTCGATTACCGCGCCAACAACAGGCATACGTATTCGAATATAGCCCCACTGATATTTCCCTTTTTCAGTAGTGACGTAATATTTTAACCCTATAGTCAGACCAACACAAAAAACTAATAGCATATGCCAATAGTTTACAAAGAAAGCCGATGAAGCAAGCAAGGCCCGGGTTGCCCATGGTAATTCAACACCAAACTTACTAAACATGTTGGCAAAGGTCGGGATCACAAAGATATTTAATATAACCATTGCTGAAACAATAGCAACTAGTACAAATACCGGATAACGTGTTGCACTAACAATTCGTCGACGCGTATCCATCTCCAACTCTAAATAATTAGATATTTGCAAAAACGAATCATCTAAACGACCAGTATTTTCACCAACGCGCACAATGGAAACAAAAATGTGTGTAAACACGGTCGGATGGGCATGCATAGCCGAAGACAAAGTATTACCGTTATTCAATAAACCAACAACTTCATTCAATACTTGTTTCACCTTCGCATTGGCACTCGACTCAGAGAGTCCTTTGATCGCCCTGATCATAGGAATACCTGCTTTAGTCAATGAATACATTTGCCGAGCAAAAATAACCAGTTCTGCCAACGGGATCTTTGGTGAAAACAGACTCGTAAAATCCACATGATTCGCTTCACCACGTACTGATTTGATCGATACTGGAATAATGCCTTTACGCATTAACGCTTCAACTAATGCATCTTGGTTTTGTGCTTCTTGTTGCCCTGAAACAGCTTTCCCCTGTCTATCTCGACCTTTATAACTAAAATGTGGCATTAATTATGTCCTGAGCCTTGTCAATGTTATGTCAATACTTATCAATTTAGCGCTCGAACCGCTCTCACCAGTTTTAAGATACCCGCAATATCATTGTCATTCACACTTACATTATCAAAGTCAACATCACGCACTTCGTTTACCATCTCAGTAGGTACATTGCCTATATCTGTTTTTTGATCATTTAATGGCGCATCATTCGCAGGTTCTAGATGGTCATCATTCGCAGGTTCTAGATGGTCATCATCAGTGATCACTTCATCCGCCAATTTCATCACTTCATCAATTGATGTTAAACCTTGCTGAGCATAATCTAATGCAGAATGAACCAATGGACGATAATGCGGACTTTTATTTGCATGAACAGCAAACTCACCAGGTGATTCGCGACGCAACGCATCAGACATATCATCATTTAATTCTAATAATTCAAATACACCAATACGACCACGATAACCTGTATAGTTACAGCTCTGGCAACCCATACTTTTATAGAAATTTGCCGAGCTGAGTGTTTCTTTACCAATACGCTCTAAACATTTCCGCTCGCCATGAGTCAGCACTTGCTCTGTTTTACATTGATCGCAAAGTTTACGCACTAAACGTTGGGCAACGACAGCTCGCAGCGCAGCGCCAATCAAATACCCTGGTGCGCCCATATCCATAAGACGTAAAGCACTGGTTACAGCATCATTAGTATGCAGTGTTGATAACACCATATGACCTGTCAATGCACCACGCAAACCAATTTCAGCTGTTTCTTTATCACGCATCTCACCGACAAGTAAAATGTCGGGATCTTGACGTAAACAAGCACGTAAAACACTGGCAAAATCTAAACCAATTTTAGGATTAATTTGCACTTGGCTAATGCGGGGCAAGCGATATTCCACAGGATCTTCAGCAGTAATTATCTTTTTACCCGGTGCATTTAATTCACTCAGCGCTGCATATAACGACGTAGTTTTACCACTACCAGTAGGGCCTGTTACCAAGACCATACCATGCGGGCGACAGATCAAACTTCGTAAACGCTGGATCAATATATCCGGCATACCAGTGCTTTCGAGTTTAAAAATACCCGCATCTTGGTTGAGTAAACGCATGACCACCGACTCGCCATGTTGCACTGGCATAGTCGACATACGTACATCAATTGATTGATTACGTACATTAAGGTTAAAACGTCCATCTTGTGGCAGGCGTTTTTCAGAAATATCTAAACTAGCCATTAATTTCAAACGTAATACTAAGGCTGGAACAATCGCTACTTCATTTAGTATATTTTCTTGTAAAACCCCATCGACACGCATCCGAATCCGTAAGGCTTTTTCATCCGGTTCAATGTGAACATCAGAGGCACCGACTTGGACGGCATCTTCAAATACCGAATTAAGAAACTTAACCACCGTCGCTTCATTTGATTCATCTTCAACATCACGAAAAATATCAAATTCTTGATTGGGTTTATGTTCATGTTCTAATTGACCAGCGAACGCTTCAATATCTTTTGTCCGGCGATATAAGCGATCGTAAGCAGGTAATAACTGACTCTCACGTACGATTGCAAATTCCAGTTGATAAGCTGAAAGTAAATTAGAAACAGCTTCAACAGCATTCAAATCAGCAGGATCACTCAGGGCAATCATAACCGTCTCAGGATCTGCTTTAACAACTAAAGCACGGTGACGCCGAGCATGAACTTCAGGTAATTTAGCAACAACGAGTGGATCAATATCCATAATCGAAATATCTAGGAATGGAATATTCAATTGTTGAGATAAGAAATTAACTAGCTGCTCTTCAGTAATAAAAGCCTGTTCAATTAATGTCGCACCTAATTTTCTACCCGTGTTACGCTGTTCTTTCAGTGCTTGCATTAACAGCTCTTCAGCAATAATACCTTCACCAACAAGCAGATCTCCGAGTCGCTGCTTTAATTTCAACTGCGCCATATTTATTTCTCCAACAGAGCGATACGAGCATCAATATATTTACGTGAAGCGGCTGAAAGTTGCCCCATCGCTTGTGCTGTTTTATAGGAATTTAATGCGAATGCGGAACGCTGTAGTTTATCTGCCGTTATACCTAAACCTAGCCACCATTTAGCGCGATTAGGATCAACTTCAGTTAATTTTGAATAAGCCATTAATGCGACATCAAGATCTGCTAAATTCTGTGCTAATCCAGCCAGCAACGCATAATAATCAAGGTTGCCGATAACTTCTGGTTGATATGGTCTCAGGTAATAATATGCCTGCTTCTTATCATTATTTTTCATATAAATACGCGCTAACATTAATCTGAAATTAGCGTATTCAGGAGAGATACTCAAACCTTGCTGTAACAAGTTAACGGCTGATTTAGTGCGTTTCTCACCAAATAGAATGGCGGCAAGTTGTTCTCGCGAGGAATTATTATCCGCTTGTAACGTGAGTACTTGTTGAAAACGTTGTTTAGCCTTTTCACTATCACCCGTAAAAAATGCATCTTCAGCTTGTTGTTGGTACAAAGCGGCTTGCTGAGCTGGCGTACGTTTAACTTGCTTAATAACAACTTTTGACTCAAGCGAATCTATCGGCGGTTCTACTAATTTTGCAGCTTGACTATTAACAGTAGGCTCTAAAACGGGTAACTCCGCGTTTAAAGCTACAGCCTTTTCTTCGGGTATAATAGCTATCGGAGCAGTAATAACCTCAACAATATCTGTATCTACTTGAACTGATACTTGTTCAGTTTTTGGCTTAGCTATAATGTGAGTGGTCGTTACTACAGGTTGTAATTGCTCAGCTACTTGTTGCTTTTCTACTTGTAACTGCTGCAGTAACTGCACATTAGCTACAACAGCCAGCTCTCCATCTGTATGTTTCTTCCAAAACATAAATCCGCTACCAACAGCTATAGATATAATAGCAACAGATAAAGCGATAACCGGTCTACTAAACTTACTTTCACTTGATAAGCTTACTGGTGAGTTTGTAGTAACTGGCGCAGTAACTTGTTCTTGTTTTTCCAAGTCTTTTAACATTTGATTAATGACACTCATAACGCACCCTCTTTAATCCACCAAGCGACAAGAGTCACTTCGATCAGGAATACCACTGCTAAGGCTTTTATATAGACTCTTTTTTGTGGTATTGCGCTTTCTGTATCTTTAATGGCAAGGCGTACTAATTTAGTCGTCACCTTGCGTTGATTTTTACCGTAACTCAGCATCAAACATTTATGCGCTAAAATATTAATTAATCTTGGAATGCCAGCGCTGCCTCGATGCAGTAATGCTAAAGCTTGACGTTCAAACAAAGGAGCGCCACGGTATCCCGATACACTCAATCGATGTTCGACATAACTTGCCGTCTCTTTAATTTTCAACGGGCGTAATTGATAAGAAAAAGTAATACGCTGACGTAATTGACGTAAATGATCTTCCGCTAAGCGAGTATCTAATTCTGGTTGACCAAACAAGATAACCTGCATTAATTTACTATTTTCAGTTTCGAGATTACTGATTAAACGTAGAGCTTCTAGTGTTTCCAACGGGAGCATTTGCGCTTCATCAATCAGTAATACAACTTGTTTATTTTCACTGAACAATCTAATCAGGCTATTATTTATCGCTGTAGTTAACAGGTGTTGATCAGCCTGCTGATCCGTAATACCCAACTCAGCGGCTAAAGCAGCACGCATCTCATTCGGCGTTAAATAAGGGTTTGGTAGATAAGCAAGAACGTAATCATCGTTTAATTCATTCAATAATTTACGACAAATTAATGTTTTTCCGGTACCTACTTCCCCAGTAACTTTAATAAACCCTTCACCACTGGCGAGCGCAGTCGTCAATACTTGCAGCGCTTCAAAATGTGGTGCTAAGGGATGATAAAACTGGGTATTGGGTGTTAACCCAAAAGGCACTTCAGCCAACCCGAAGTGAGCTTTATACATAGTTATTAGTCATATCAATTAACCTTTGTTACTTGAGTCAGACTCAGTTGGATACCATTTTTCTAATAATTCAGCGGATCTTTCCAGCTCTAAGCGCCAGGTATTTTGATCAACCACAATCGGCTTGATTAAAATAATCAGCTCAGTTTTTACTGCGGATTTTGAACGTCGGGTAAAGAGTTCGCCTAACCATGGGATATCACCAAGAAAAGGGACTTTCGCAACCAGATCCTTATTACTGCTCTTCATTAGGCCACCAATAACGACAATTTCACCGCTCTTGGCTTTTACTACGGTATCCGTTTCGCGCACATCACTTAATGCCAATGGCAACGTAATATTAGTCGCACCACCAGAGATAGTCTTGATTGAATCCTTAACATCGACAATAGATGGATGAACATGCAGTAATACCCCACCTTCATCATCAATCTGTGGCGTGACATCCAAGGCAATACCAGAGAAAAATGGCGTTAAAGTGATATCTTGTTCTGTCGTATTAGTTTCTGTATTAGTCGTAGTTGAGTAATCAGTAACAAAATATTCATCTTTGCCAACTTTAATCACCGCTTTTTGATTATTTAATGCCGTGACTCTTGGGCTAGATAATACATTCACATCACCTTGTTGTTTCAACAAACTGATTGCCGCGCTAAAGTCACCTGACGCCAACGTTAGCACGCTCTTACCAGAAGCAATGTCGGTGATATCTGAAATATTGAAATCAAATGATGAATCAGCATCTACATCGGGCGTATTCATGTTCCAATCAATACCTTGCTCGTAACCATCATTCAGGCTGACTTCCATTACTTTCACTTCAAGTAATACTTGGCGTTGTAATTGGCGTTCAGATTGCGCTAAATACTCTCTAATTTTACGGATGTCTTTAGGGTAACCATGCACAGTGACTAAACCACTCTGCGGGCTGACAATAACTTGGGTATCGTCTTGATTTTCAGTCAACCTTGTTAATGTTTTCTCTAATTCAGTCCAGTAGTCAGTATCCATAGTCGTACTAATTTGCGTACCGCCTGAGTTACTGCCACTGTCACTGTCATCATCGCTATCACTGTCGCTATCTGATGATGAGCTACTTGAGTTAGACAAATAGCCAGAACTGATCTTGCTGTTTGATGAACCACCTCGTTTCATCATGAGATAATTCATTGGAATAACTTCGGTACGCAAACCCGCGCCATCAACTTTATAAGTACCATTTTGCAATTTAATATCATAACCATACATATCAGCAACGGTATCCATCGCTTCGGTTATCGTTACGTCATTTAGTAATACACTAATACGGCCATTCACAGTCGGCGTCATAACAAGGTTATATTTGCTGCCTTTAAGTAATGAACCGAAGAATTGTTTTGCTGCAATTCTGTTCGCTTGCACATCAATACGCGAATCAATTGTCCCTGCACCAAAACCATTCTGTAAGTCCGGTAATAACTCAGCATTAACATCATCAGGCACAGACCAATCAGCATCTTTTGAATCCATATTAGTAATTTCGTCTTGCAGTGATGCTTTTATTTCATCGGGTCCTAATGGACTACGAGTCAACTCACAGCCACTTAAAAACACACTTAATACAATAGTAAAATACAACTTATTCATCATTAATTTTAAACCCTATTGCTTAACTTGACTGCCAAATAACGACAAGCGATATTCTTTGCCATTACGTAAAAAATACACGAAATTATCGGTGATAATTCGTACTTTATAACCACGAACCCAGTCACCAGACTGAACTTCTTTATCACTCATCACGGCAATTCGAAACTCATCGCGAACAAAGATAGCTTGTAATACCGGCATGCTTTTCTTTATTTTTTTGCCTTGTGGTGTAGTTGTATTAATCTCTCCCCATGGACCAGTTGGGTCAACCATGTTGCCAGCTAATGCAGAAAAGCTAAAACACCATAATAAAAGTAGAATTTGTTTAACCACGGATAAATTCCTTATTTAAACTCAAGGTATAAAACTCCATAACGACTTTAGCCTGAGGATACTCCTCCAATTCATAGTCAAAAACTTGCCAGTATAACTTCTTAGGTAAATCTTCAATACTTTGTAGATATGCCTGAATGGCAAAATATTCACCAGTTAATGTCATGCGCAGGCTATGACGATAAATATTCACTTTGTGAACGGGCGCCTTTACTTGTTTTTCTGCTGTCTTCTTATCTTTCTGTTTGTCGCCTGCCGCTACCCCTGAACCAGAGCTCAATACGACAACAGGTAAGGACTCTACCGTTAATAACTTTACTTGATTAGCTTTCGTAAGTACGTCGCCTAATACCAACGCCATTTCAGCCGAACCAATCAAATCAGAAGTAAATAATTCCAATTCACTTGCAGTTTGGCTCAATGCGAGTTTTGTTTGTGATAATTGTACTTTCGTCGCCGAATTAGGGTCTGAGCGCAGTGTTTCTGACAAGGCTAAATTATCAAAAGTCAGCTGATTTTTTTCCTGCTTTTTCAATATTATTTGCGCTTGTAACCGCTGACTTTTTAAATTCGCGGGCTCAATTACAAAGCTATATAACAAATACACAATACCAAACAACATCACACTCAGTAACATTACCCGTTCACGCATCGATAATTGGATAAACTTATCGGCCAATTGTTG
>Ga0105359_10004154_pt1 | contig 11637 bp, 7 predicted proteins | sample GOMGulsemesocosm_6_FD_83659 | JGI IMG/M metagenome (GOLD analysis project Ga0105359, IMG submission 83659) | Methane-oxidizing microbial communities from mesocosms in the Gulf of Mexico - GOM8C Gulf of Mexico | ecosystem: Environmental > Aquatic > Marine > Cold seeps | place: Gulf of Mexico... | reverse complement strand
TTGTTAATACATCAACAATGGTTTCACAAGTTAACTTGATATTTATATCGGTTAATGTCGGATGAACCAAAAACATCAGGCTGGTCTCACCCAATTTTTTTGCAACTGGCAACCTTTGTGCAGGTCGATAATCTGTACCATCAAAAGCCTTTTCCAAATACACCTCAGAGCAAGAGCCTTGAAAACACGGCACACCAAGAGCCACTATCTCATTAACGATGCGATCGCGGGACCAACCCTCAGCCAATAATTGCGGCTTCACAAAAGCATAATATTTATATTGAGCATGTTCGATATAATCAGGCACTTCTACCAAGCGAATACAGTCAAACCCACTCAAGGCACTTTCAATCGCTTTGGCATTAGCGTTACGTTTATCGAACCATTGCGGCATTCTTTTAAGTTGAATTCGGCCAATTGCCGATTGCATTTCAGTTAAACGCCAGTTGGTACCAAAACTCTCATGTAACCATCTAAAACCCGGGGGATGTTGTTTGTTATAAACCGCATCAAATGACTTACCATGATCTTTATATGCCCACATTTCTTTCCATAATGCTTCATCGTTAGTCGTTACCATGCCGCCTTCACCACCTGTGGTCATGATTTTATCTTGGCAAAAAGACCATGCACTAATGTGACCGATAGACCCTACCGGTTGCCCTTTATATTTTGTTCCATGAGCTTGAGCACAATCTTCTATCACCAACAAACCATGCTTATTTGCCAAACTCATGATCTCGTCCATTTCGCAGGGCATACCAGCTAAATGAACACAAATAATTGCTTTGGTTTTATCGGTGATCACTACTTTAATGGTTGCGGCCGTTATATTTTGACTATTTTCATCTACATCAGCAAAAACAGGGATGGCACCAGCAGTGACAATTGAACTAGCAGAGGCTAAAAAAGTACGAGAGGTAACAATCACCTCATCATGGCGGTTGCCATCGTTACGCTCTCCAATTTGCAACGCCACTAATGCTAAATCCAATGCCAGCGTGCCATTAGCCAACGCAATAGCATGTTCGCAACCGCAATAGCTAGCAAATTCTTTTTCAAACTCACGACCTTCGGTACCAGTCCAATAATTAACTTTGTTTGACAACAAGACTCGCTGCGCTGCGTCGGCTTCTTCCTGAGTAAAAGAAGGCCAAGATGAAAATTTTGTGTTTAGCATTTATTTTTAAACCTTAAAACTCCAAACTGTGCTGGTTTGGAATGATTAATAATATAAATCGAACAATAAATTATTGATTACGTTTAATTACTTTTGCCGGAGAGCCTACAGCCGTTACGCCCTCGGACAAATCTCTAATAACAGTTGAGTTGGCTCCGACCACCGTATTGCAGCCAATACGCATTAATTGTAGTGCAACAGCGCCAATTCCTATCCAGCTAAACTCTTCTACCATCACACCACCAGCTATGGCTGCATTTGGGCTTAAATGCCCTCCACATGCCACAACACAATCATGCTCTACAACAGCACTGGTGTTAATGATCACATTTTCACCCACCCGCGCAAATGCATTGACCACAGCATTGGCAAAAATAACGGTTCCTCTACCAATAGCAGCATATCGACTAACAACAGCGGTGGGATGTATTAGGGTGATCAATTCAATCCCAGCAGTTACTAATTCTCTGGCAAGTTTTACTCTAACACGATTATTGCCTATAGCAACAATAGCGAATCCAAAGTCGTCTCTTTGCGCGATTAAGTCAGCAAACGTTCCTGCTAGATGCCAATGCTCGATACCGGTCTTCTCAGGATATGCATCGTCAAAAAATACCACTTCATATCCACAAAGTTCAGCCAAATCAGCAACTACTTTACCATGACCACTTGCGCCAACTATAGCGACCTTTTTCATATAACACCTATGCATAACTTATGACTTTACGATGGCTATTTACTGCCTGTAAATTTAGACATTGTCACTTCGCCTTGTGCTGAAATACCATCTCTAACCACGACTTTCTTGACAGTTAAAAACAGAATTTTAATATCTAACCACAAACTTTGATTGTTTACATACCATAAATCTAACTTAAATTTGTCTTCCCAACTGATAGAATTACGTCCATTGACTTGTGCCCAACCAGTTATCCCGGGGCGAACATTATGTCTTTTAGCTTGTTCAGGAGAATATAGCGGCAAGTACTCAACTAGCAAGGGTCGTGGGCCTACCAAGCTCATATCCCCTTTTAGCACGTTCCATAAACCAGGTAATTCATCTAAACTCGAACTACGAAGTTTTTGACCAAACGGCGTGAGTCGCTCACTATCAGGTAGTTCATTGCCCTGTTCGTCAACGGCATCACGCATAGAACGAAACTTTACCATTTCGAAAACATCGCCGTTTAATCCTGGACGCTGTTGTCTAAATAACACTGGTTTACCCAAATTTTTCTGAATTTTTAATATAAGGATAACAATTATTGGCAAAAGCAATATCAGCGCGATTGTAGAGGCCACAATATCCATTAATCGTTTCACTTTTTAACTCCTACTACCCACTCGACCCATTCATCAGCTAGGTTTTGGCGGTCAAAACTAGCCGCTGCCAACCGACTACAATTTTCGCCCATTGCTGTTAACTTGCCCTGCGCTTTATCATTAGCCGCCTGTTCCAATGCATCAGCAAACTCAGCAGGCTCTGCCGGGGCCACCACATATCCACATTCGTGCTCAGTTATCATATCGGCCAACCAACCCGGATAATTATTTAACACCGGCAAACCAGCGGCGATATAATCAAAAAATTTATTCGGTGATGTGCCATAGTAAAATGCAGGAACATTAGCCAACAACTGCATACCAATATCAGCTCCAGACATCAAACCAGACAATCGCTCTTTATTGACTGGAGGATGAAACAATACATTGTCTAACCCTTGCTGCTGTGCTCGCTCCTGTAAAGAAGGCTTAAGCTTCCCTTGCCCCACCAACACCAGTTTAATATCATCACGACCGCGTAGTTTCAACTGCTGCGCCGCATCTAATACCGCATCAAGCCCATTTGCGATGCCGTGTGTTCCAGTAAATATTGCCAATAAATCACTATTTTTAACCCCCTCAGGCCGCCATGACTGAGATGGTTGAGCAAATATACTGAGATCACAGCCATTTGGGATCCGTTTAATCTTTTCCCGCTTGACGCCTCGTTTGGCAATACCATCAACTATGCCAGGTGATAGTCCAATACAACGGTGTGCTGATCTATATGAGCTCCACTCTAAAAATGACAATAACCCCAATATCAGTGGATTTTTAATCACTCCCATTTTTTTAGGCAGTTCAGGCCATAGATCCCGCACTTCAAAAACAAATGGCTTCGCTCGCAACCAACGTGCAAAAATACCGGGAATACCTGCGGTCAATGGTGTTGTGGTAGCAAATACGACATCATATTGTTCAGTTAATGCCAAACCGATACTTTTCATGGCAAATTTTAAGAATATTGCCGAGCGTTTTAGTAATCCATCACTGTTGGAATAAGCTAAGTCAAATTCGATAATCTCAATACCATCAACTTTCCCCCGCCTACGACCATTAACGAACGGCTCCTCTAGCCCAGTTTTTCCTGCGCCAAAACTGCCACAAACCATAGTGACTTGATGATCATAACTAACTAACCGTTTCGCCATTTCATAAGAGCGAATGCCGGTATAACCTTGAGGAGTCGAAAAATGTTGGTGAAAGTATAAGACTCTCATTATTCTTCCTTTATAATAATTTTAGTCGTAATAATTGCTGCTATTCTATCTATCTTAACCTCTAAAACAGGTACTGTAGATAGCTGATTGTAATATCTGGATTCATAACCGTTAACAAGTCGAATATTCAATGGTTGGTCCGATTCAATCACTATTCTGACATTGTCAAACTCAAAGCAATTGTTTTTTCGCTGCCATTGACCGGGTTTGAGCCGCCAACGTAATATACTTTGACCTAAAGTCCCCTTTAACTCGTCAATAATTGACCAACAATAGCTCTTATAATTAACTTTCCTAGTATGTGCGGCTCCATTTTTAGTCTTATAGATCCCTTCCCATTGCATACCTTCTTCAAAGGTATCAATAGCACCTATAGCTGACATCTTTGTCCAATCGGCCAACAAAAAAGGGCCTAGTCTTGGCATAGGTTCAATACCATCAATTTCAATTGTATTGTGCCCGCCCATATTGGCAAAATAATCTAATGTCGCAGGTTCACAATTATAACTGTAAGACCCACCGTCTCGAAGGATATTTTCACCATTGTTCCATAAGTCAAAATGCAGCAAATCAGCTTGGTTTGGCCTGAATGGATAATTAGGGTATTTTATAAACCCTACCTGATTTACAGCCTGTGGCCGCAAAATCACAATACCCGAATCAGCCAAAATTTTGCTAGACTTTTTAAAGGGTTTAACGACAACCGAAGCATGTTCAACTCGCAACCAATCCAAAGGCTCATCAATAAAACAATCTTGAGGGTAAAGCTTGTGATTTAAAAACACGACAGAGGCAAGCTGAAGCGATGGTCTAAAATCGCGATAATCCGAATGTTGTACAATATAAGGGTTCGAACCGTCGTTAGCACCTAAATTAAGTGTATCTCCATTATCAGCGTCCACTAATTGATAAAGCCAATTAATTGCTTTGTAGCATGAGGCGAGATACTCATTAGAGAATTCGGGCATATTAAAGTTCTTACGCCAAACTTCAACAATCGAAACGGTATTTAAAACGACTCGATGATAGTTAGTTGAATACATACAAAATGCCCCATCATTCAACACCAACTTATCAATTCGCTCTTGCAAAATACGACGTCCTTTGTTTACCCAACGCGTCGCAAGTTTCGCATTTTTCTTACTGATATTTTGTTGTTGCAACAACCAACCACCGCAAATAAATAGTCCAGCAGCTTCACTGGTTCCATGATTATTATCTTGTGACATAGCATAACGTATAACGGGTTCAATTCTTTTACCATGGGCTAATGCAAATTGAATCATTACTGATGGATTAATTTTTACAGTGGGTGCCATTAAAGTCAGATTCAATACATGTATCAACCTAATCGCGCATTCCTGACCATCAGCCCAATTAACACTAGCGTTTATTGGATTATGAGTATTCCAATCTTCAAACCAATCATTCAAAATACGCAAATACTGTTGTTCAGAAGAGATAAGATAAGCACATATGAGTTGGTTAAACCAATGAAAACGCGAGATGTCCCAAGTCATCTTCACATCTTCACCTATCTTTCTATTGATTGGTATCGTTGACCAATGTTGCTCACATTGATAGCTTTTATGATAAAACCACTGTGGTGGTGAATCTGCCTCATACTCATCATGAAAAAACATCTTATAATGACCGTCTACTAGTCGTGAGGCGTTTTCAATAGTGATTGACCTTATTTGAGGCTCCACTATTTTCAAACCATGGCTATTTTCGAAGTTAGCAATAAGACTCCCCGTAATACTCTTTCCCAAAGGCGTTAGCTTAGGAAGCACGCCAAATTTGAGCATTAAACGGTGTGAAATACCGCGTAATACACTAATAAAACCCAATAAATATAAGGTTCTCAACCATAAGAAACATTTTTGCATAACTAATCCAGAACCAAAAATTCTTTATTTAGTTGTAGCCAGATTTCTAGCGAAAGTGGTGCGAATATATCTCGATACCAAACTTTGGCAAACTTAGGTGATTGCGAACAAAACGTTTCATATTTTTGCAATAGAGCCTGCCTGTCAATCAATCCATAAGAAAATATCAACGCCTGCTCATTGAACACTTTTAATACTTCAGATTTCAATTCGTTTTTCAACCACTCTTCCTGAGGGTTCACAAATCCTTGTTTGTCTTTACGCCAATTAATCTTTGGCGGCAACATTTGTTCCATCGCTTCTCTTAAAATATACTTAGTCCAGCCACCAGTCAATTTTCTATCTACAGGTAAGTTAACAAACAGTTCCATAAGCCTATAATCTAAAAATGGTAATCGAATTTCTCTTGACCATGCCATAGACATACGATCTTCATAATGAGTAAGGAATGGAACAGAGAAAACACTCAGATCTTCAGCTTGACGCTGTTGCATCGATTGACCAGCCTTAAGACTTGGATTTAAAGCCTTGTAGCCAGATTGAAGTCGCGAACCTCGAATATCAATATCTGTTTTTTGAAACCACTTTGGTAAGTAGCGTTTAGCTTCCATCAAACTAAATTGATTAACGATACTCTTATTTCTATAAAAGCCCCAAAACACACTGATGGCTTTAAATAGGCGTCGTTGCCGTATTAAGCCTTGAATATAAAAACCAAGATACTTTTTATAACCACATAAAAGCTCATCGGCGCCTTGACCACTGAGAATAACAGTTATCCCCAAATCATGCGCTTTTTCCATCATTAGATAATGAGCAGCATTAGAAAAACTTCCCACCGGAGAATCATTATGCCAAGTCACTTTTTTAAGTAACTCTAACGCCTCGCTTGCACTCCAATTGAGTTCTATTTTATGTATCTTAGCTTTCAGGTAGTCGGCCATTTCATCAATAAACTCAGACTCATCTAATTCAGAACCCGGCGATACAACAGATAAAATATTTAGATTATCAGCGCTACCTAAATGTTGTTTCATTGACGAAGCGATGGCTGAAGAATCGAGCCCGCCAGACAATGTTACCCCCACAGGCACATCACTTCTCATCCTCAAGTTGACGGCATCATTAAATAAATCCTTAGTATGCCCAACCAAATCATTGCCCGTGTAAGCAGGAGCATCAAGGACATTCCAGTATGGGATTAAGTCTATTGACAATGCCTTCTTGGACAAATCAATCTGAGCATAATGCCCCGCTGGCACCGCTTTGATCTCGTTATAAAAAGAATTGTTATCCGTATCTTGTAGCGATTGAAATAAATACTCACCTACCGCTTGTTGATTTAATGTAAACTTGCGTTCTGCACTCACTAATATAGCTTTAACTTCAGAAGAGAAATACAGTGATTCACCATCATGGTAGTAATATAATGGTTTGACACCGGCTCGATCTCGACATAAATACAGCATATTGGAATCGCGATCAAACCATGCAAATGCCCACATACCGTTAAATTGGTTAACAGCTTTATCAATACCCAACTCTTCTAAAGCATTTAAAACGACTTCAGAGTCCGTTTCACTGGCATATTCTTGTGTCTTTAACTGCGGCTTTATTTCTTTGTAGTTATAAACTTCGCCATTGTAGATAATCGATGACCGACCCGAGTGTGTTGTCATGGGTTGGGTGCCCGATTCTGACAAGTCCAATATTGACAGTCGCTGATGGGCAAAACCTATTGACCACTGTCCAGCAGTATAAATCGCCTGATCCTGAATATCTGGGCCTCGATGCTTCTGACTATTTTCTGCCAAAGTAAGCTTTTCTTTTAAATCAACATCATTTGACGCTGTAATAATACCAACTATTCCACACACAACCGTTAAACACCTTTTTAATTAATTATTGACATCATCAAATTCTATCTATTTAGCATTCCCCAAAAGATATCACTGGTCTTTCATTTCTCACGCTAAGGGGAAAAAATAGCCTTTAACTAACATTTCATCATACTTAAAGTTAAGCCAACACAGGCTTTCTCCTATGATAAGGTAGTGATAAAATGTAGCCAGCAATAACAGGAAGAAATACATTCACAAATAAAGCATAAGCAAAAAATGATTGTACAATTAACGAAATCAAAAACAAGAATGAAGCCATAGCGACTGCATCTTTTTTTCTATACTTATAGGCTCTAATCAACAAAGTTGTAAACAAACACAGCCACAGCACAGAACCAAAAATACCAAACTTAGATAAGACACCTAGTGGTGTAAAATGAGAATTTGAATGGCTTTCATAATTACTGAGTCTGTAATCAAGTAATGATAAATCATACTGATACCTATAACCAAAACCTTGACCAAAAATAAAATCAGAAGACTCAATGGAGTTCCATAAACTAACAATTTCGGTATATCGAGAAGGGTCTAATCTGCTAAATGACTCCATAAAACCATCACTTTCACCTGAAAAAATATTAAGTGCCGCATCGACTTTTGATAAGCCAGCTATTTGAGATAAATCGAATAATGACAATATAAATGATAAGGCCAAGCCTATCAAAAGTATCTTAAACAAACTAATAAACGCATATTTATTTCGAATTAGAAGCGCCGAAACAATAGTAACGCACACGCCAATTAAGATCATTCTCTTTGCTGACAAAAAAGCATAAATGAGCAAGAAAAACACTCCAAAACTACGTCCTTGGGCAGCTAAATAAGCGGTTACAAACGTAATTTCAAGAGGGGCTTGAAAGTAAAACACAAAACCAGCAAATTTTAAGCTATATGCGATGAATAGCATAATAACAACCATAAACATAGAATAACTTAAATACCTATTAATCCATCTTATAAATATCGCTCGAAAATCTTTACTGGAAAATAAGCAAGTAAAAATTGGAATTTTCAACAATAATAAAAGATATAGAGCAAAGTCGTTAATTAAAGTCAAAGCTGAATTTTTAGATACGATACCAATTAATGTAGGATAAAGAGGTAAAACTAACAAGACCAAGTAAGTCGCTGACATTCTTATTCGTCCAGCAAGTAAAATATAGAGTAATAAAATAAAACAAAAGTCCAAACCCCGTTGAACAATAAGCATGGTGTGCATATAATTCCATATCCCAAGAGCTCTTGGGTATTGAAGAATTGACGACAGCAACATAAAAGTGAGGTAAGCCAAGTAGAACTTAAACGCTAAAACAACCCTCCGATCGCTCCCTGTACGCGTCAAAACCCTATTCACAACTCACACCTCGAATATCTACTAAAGATTGTTCAATTGACTCTTTCTGATTGCGAATGAACCACATTAGTGAACAACTAGTCATAAGAATACAAAAAGCGTTAACCACTGGTAAATATATAAATGCAGTATTCTCGTAAAAATTGACAAAAATTAATTGACCTGCCACCGATAACATTGCAAACATAGCGTAATACCTGACGATACTATTTTCCCTATTAATTACCGTAAGTAGTGTGACCGGGAAAAATAAAATAGCAAGTAACGTCTTTGAAGCGGCAATACCTAGTAAAGGTAGCATGGCTTGAGCATATTCAAAATAGACAAACTGAATTAAAAGATAACAAAAACCGACAAAAATAAAATAACCAACAGATAATAAAACGAAAGCTAATTTCGCTAATACGATAAAGCGCTCAACAGATATATCACCTTCTTTTAATTTACGCAAATAAACAGGTGAAAGCATAAACAAGAATGAAGTAATTCCCATGTAGTAAACATTAGATAACGTCTCTGCGAATTGATAATTCCCCATCAAAACGCTGGCAATCGAAGAGTTAGCTAAAATAAGCCGATCAACTGATAAGAACACAATAACTAAAATAGATAAAGAACTCAGCTTTAGTCCATCAATAAGAATCAGTGCTCCGCGCTCTTTAACCATAATTAAAAAGTCGTTTATTAATGACACCGAAATCAAAGAAGCTCGAATAATAATGATTATTCCGACTAATGAACTACTAACAATACCGATAAACCACGCTTGAAAATATGATTCAATATCAACACTATCTGTGGCTAAAAGATTTAAAAAGTAAAATGAAGCAAAAATAATCGGTAGAAACAAATTAAAAATCGCTAATAAAATAGGCATGATATTTGTGCGCAAAGTATTTTGAATAGCACCTCGTATCACATTAAACGGGGCGATTAAAGAAACATAAAATACTAACTTATCTTGATAGAAAATCAACACAAACAAACAAACAATGAGTGAGGCGATTAGATTACAACAGAAAATAAAAGAGGTTAGACGTTTATGATTAACAGGTTCCGATTCTAAAGAAAAATGTTTCATATAGGCTTGATTCAAGCCTGTCATGATTAACGCTGAATAGGTGATGATTAGCATTGGTATTGTTATGGAAGCGAAGGCTTGTGGACCAACATAAAAAGCCAAATGAAATGATAAAAATGCCAAAGCTCCCAGCTCTATATATTTACCAATCGCATATAATGAAATACGTTTAAGCACAATTAATTCAAGCCCCTTAAGATTATCAGTCTTAACGAAAAAAGATAACATAAAATAGATTTATTAAGTTTTATAGACTTAAACGAAAAATACTCCGTTAAAACGCAGGTACTTTGCCAACCGGCCCAAACTTTAAGACTGGATATACTAAGCAATATTGTCTATTTTTGCAATAAAAAGATCAATTTGAGAGCCCTTGGTGCTCGATATCAACTGATTACTATTAATATAGACTTCTCTAAATTGATAAAATCGTTCAAAGGTTTGTTCTAAGTAATTCACCGACGTTTCTAACGCTGTAATATTTTCTACTGAAGTGTCTGGCGAAATAAAATCCATTTTCAAATTCTGTTCAAAAGAAGTAAAAAGACACGCAATCGTTGGAATCCCTAGTACCAACGCATCTAGCAATAAAGTTGTACATCTTGCCACTAATAAATCAATATCAGACAACATATCTTCAACAAAGTAACCCTCTTCGCTATAGACTATTAGCTGAGGGTGGTCTATATATTGTGAATAATTATGGAGTTCATCGCGAGGATGCAGCTTTAAAACAACTTTGAAATTCTGCTGCTTTCCAAGGTAAAGTAACTTTTTCAACAGCTCTGAACAAATGGTATCTTTAAATGGTTGTGTTGCAAACATTACCTTATTTAATTTGGTCGGTTTGGATATCTTGCTATTTGGTAAAACGTCTCCATATTTAAGCTCGCCGGCAAACGCGATTTTTCCCTTATTATTAGACTCTATTTGGCGCATTTGCTGCATAAAATCAGCTGAATCGACAAAAAACAGATCGCCAACAGCGAATACTGGCAAATAAGTGGCACTAAGAGACCCTGCCTGTAAATTAACAAACTTATGACCATCATTCTTGGCAGCAAAACGTTCGAAAAATGCCAATGCGCCTCTCATTTCAGTAGAAATGATGGTTGGATTCCCCCCCTTTAAAGCGGGTTTAAGCAAGTCAAAATAGGTTCTATAATAAAAAAACAATAAACTTTCAATAGTCATCTCTTTATTTGGCAGGCCTATTTCATAATGCCCAAGCTTAGCAGAAACAGATTGATTGCGTTTAACAATCATACCAATAATGAGTTTAAAAAAAGTCTTAACAAATAGCACCATGACTTTAGGTAAAAAATCGAAACGATTCAAATCAACAATGGGTATATTTTTAAACGTGGTATGTAAAAAGTCTCTAATACTTTTTTCAGCAAGACTTTGATAATAGACAATCTTGACTTTTTTATTTTTGGCCTGCAAAGCTTGAATTAAATTTTTTGTAAATCTGATTTGATTGGGGGAGCGAATTAAAAACACAAAATCCGCATCACCAACCACTTTCCCAGTTATATCATCTTTAATCCTATGGCGAAAATTTCTGATATGATTACGAAAGGTAAAGAATGCAAAGCCAAAAAATAGCGCAAATTGCCTGAATCGATTTAACATCACTAACTTAAACCGATTTTCTTCCAATAGAAATGAAACTTGATGAGATATCTT
>Ga0105359_10004152_pt1 | contig 11639 bp, 10 predicted proteins | sample GOMGulsemesocosm_6_FD_83659 | JGI IMG/M metagenome (GOLD analysis project Ga0105359, IMG submission 83659) | Methane-oxidizing microbial communities from mesocosms in the Gulf of Mexico - GOM8C Gulf of Mexico | ecosystem: Environmental > Aquatic > Marine > Cold seeps | place: Gulf of Mexico... | reverse complement strand
CTGACGCGCCCTTTTCAGTTCGGCTTTGCTCCATTTATGCAGTGTCACCCCCTGGGAAATCACTTGGTATTTCGCATGTTCCAGTTCTTTAGTGCTGACTTTATACGCCACTGATTGCCAGTGTTTTACAGCTTGCATGACGATCTGTTGCTGTTGTTTACTCAGTTTGTTCCAGGATTTTTCACGCACTACAAAATCATAGAGCGGCATTGAGTGAAAACCTGGATAATTAGTGTACTTAGCCCAGCGGTATGCCCCTAATTGATTGTTGGTTGCTAGATCGGAAAAATCAGCCATATCGATACGCCCTCGTTGCAGCGCTGCCAACACTTTGTTTCCAGAGATATTTCTGGGTCTGGCACCCAGTAACTGAAAAAAATCGCTGATCATGCCAGGAGGAGCACGCATTACCAGCCCCTTGAAATCATCGATGTTAGCCATCGGTTTTGTCGCTATCAGCGACTCGGCCGGCGAGACAGTAAAACCGAGTAGCTTAAGTCCTACGCGCTGATAAGCTCTGTGTAAATATGCAATACCTTGGAATTGAACTAACCAACGCAAATATTGCGCAGGGCTATTCCATGCACCCACTAAGTCTCCCATAATGGCAAATACCGGATCAGCCCCAACCCAATAGGAAGGCGTCATCAGCATCGCATCTATTTCGCCTGTACGCACCGCATTGTAGGCGCCTCTATGCTCGACAAAGCCATTATCTGAGCGCAAATCGAAGATTAACTCCCCGTTACTCCCGCGCTTAATTTGATCCATCATTTTCTGCTCGATATACAGCAGAGAACTACCTTGAGGTTTATTTGACTGAATTTTCCAGACGACAGGGTCTGCAAAGCAGGCTGTGGCTACATGCATTAAAAACAAGAAAACTACAAAAAATCTAACCAAACCCATTACTTCTCTCCATTAGCCACTAAGTGAAATGGATCTACGCCTGTGGGTATCAACAGCAGATGGATGGCTACATTCGAACACTAAGCCAATATCGATCGCTCAACAATCAGACTCCTGCCTAATAGGTATTGACTGCGTTTAAAGTGGCGTGGAGAACACCCCGACAGTAAATTTGTAGTAACTCACAACTATTTGCTCCCAGCTTACCCCGGGCCAATGTAACGATCATTTCAAAAACTATCTTGACATCAAGATAAATTATGTTATCTTGATGTCAAGATAGTTACGCAGAGTCAAAACAGTCACTGACAAGTAACAACCACACAAATCGAATTTATAAATTTATGCAGAGGAAAACATCATGAAAGTTATTATCTTTGGCGCAGCGGGAAATGTTGGTAGTCGTATCGTTAGTGAAGCATTGGCACGTAACCATCAAGTTAGCGCAGTCGTACGTAAGTCCGAGCAGTTAGAAAAGCTGCCTGCACAAGTACAAGGGATTATCGGCGACGCAACAAGCCCTAACGATGTGGCCAAGTTCAGTGCCGGGCACGATCTGGTGATCACTGCAGTGCGCCCACCCAGTGGTGACGAGCAGTTATTAGTGCCTATCACACAATCGATACTCGAAGGTGCTGGCCGCTCTGGTGTGCGGGTATTAGTCGTAGGTGGTGCCGCCAGCCTGCGTATACCAGATCAGCAAGACACGACAGTGTTAACCGCTGAGAACTTCCTACCAGATGCAGTAAAGCCTATTGCAACAGCCTGTTTTGCACAGCACCAGGCGGTAGAACAAGTGACAGAAACTGCCTGGGCTTACCTGTCCCCACCAGCAATGTTAGTACCGGGGGTGCGCACTGGTAACTACCGTCTTGGAAGTGACGAGCTGTTGTACGATGACGCCGGAAACTCACAGATTTCTATGGAAGATTTTGCCGTAGTACTACTCGATGAAGGCGAGAAACCTGCGCACCATCAAGTAAGGTTTACCGCCGCTAATTAACCGGCGCCTATATTTTCCTCGGCTATTTAAAGCCGAGGAGCTTGGTAAAGCTGTTACCTTCCTTCACGAGCCAATTGTTTAAGCGCAGCGAGCGCTTTATCAGCATCATGTACCGAAATGAAAATATGATCGTGATAGTAGCCGGCAACCACATTTGCACTGATATTGGATTTTGTGAGCTCAGTAGCAAACGCCGCCGTTAACCCCACAGCATCAAGACTGGAGTGAACATTTAAAGTAATACATTTAAGTACACTTGAGTAGGGGATATCGAACTCGTCAGCTTTTTCCTTTCTCACAATAACTGTTAGCCCTTCTCTTTCATGAAAAGTACCTATTGGCTCTAACGATCTTAGCAGTTCAAAATCAGTCGTAGTAAGTGTCGCAAAAATGAATTCACCTTCAGACAAAACAGGATCCATTGACGCAATTAATTTCTCTAAATTTTTTTCACCTGACATTTTTTCCTTCCTTATTTATAGTTTTATTTAACAAACGTCAAACCAACAACACCTACAAAAATCAGGGTAATTTGTGGATTGAAAGTGATTAATTAAAAAGTAGTTATTGATGATTGAAATTGAAGGTGCACCAACAGTCAGCCATACCAAATACGCATGACTAATAGGTATACCTTTAAGTGTCATTGAAAATAAGATTAAGCTTAGTGCCATTGAGAAAACAGCAAAAGTTGCGTAGAGGATTTTTGAAAATGATTCTGGCTTTTGAATTCCGACCAGCCAACCAGCTTCTAGAATCCCAGCAATGAATAAGATAAACCAAGACATGTACCTACACTCTTTAATAGGGGTCGTCCCCTAATTAAACTAGAGCGGTGAGGTCGTCCTCACTTCGATACTGATGTAGAAATACGATCCTAACAGTAAAATACAAGATAGGGAACCTATTACAAATTCGAAAAAAATTTCCTGAAGAAAACATCAACTAGCCAGAACCTAATCTACCAATCAAAATTTAAGGGGGGTGCTTAAATAAACCCGCATTCGTGCCAAAGGCTGCGCTTATAAATCGGTGTAATGATCGGCTTCCCCTTAGCAGCGGCCGGAAATTGGATAAATGAATGCAGGGGTAAACGACAACACATGGTTCCTTGGAATGTTTAGATACAACAAACACTTTACAACCCCTGCGGCCCTTACTATCCGCAGAGGCTATCATTCATTTTTATTCATCGAAGTGAATAACGCTGCGAATACTTTTACCTTCGTGCATCAGATCGAAGGCAGAGTTAATCTCTTTTAACCCCATTGTATGGGTAATAAAATCATTGAGTTGAAACTCCCCCTGCAAGTAGCGCTCTACATATTCAGGTAATTCAGAGCGACCTTTGACTCCACCAAAAGCTGATCCACGCCATACCCGCCCGGTGACCAATTGAAAGGGGCGGGTAGAGATCTCCTGACCGGCACCGGCAACACCAATAACGATCGACTCACCCCACCCCTTGTGGCAACACTCTAGCGCTGAGCGCATAACATTGACGTTGCCAATACATTCAAACGAATAATCAACACCACCTTCAGTCAATTCAACAATCACATCTTGAATCGGCTTGTCATAATCCTGTGGGTTTATGCAGTCTGTGGCCCCCAACTTGCGTGCCAGTTCAAATTTGCTCTCATTGATATCAATGGCAATGATACGACTCGCCTTAGCCATTGTTGCACCAATGATAGCAGAGAGGCCAATACCACCGATGCCAAAGACAGCTACCGTAGCACCCTCTTCAACTTTGGCGGTGTTCATTACTGCTCCCATACCGGTCGTGACACCGCATCCGAGCAGGCAAATTTCTTCCAGCGGTGCATCCTTGTTCACTTTGGCTAACGAGATTTCAGGCAGCACAGTATATTCTGAGAAAGTAGAGCAGCCCATGTAATGGTAAATTGGCTCACCGTCTTTATAGAAACGAGTCGTGCCATCTGGCATTAAACCTTTTCCTTGTGTCTCGCGGATTTTTTGACACAAGTTTGTTTTCCCTGACAGACAAAATTTACATTCGCCACACTCAGGCGTGTACAGCGGGATTACATGATCTCCGACCACCACACTGGTCACACCTTCACCGATCGACTCTACTACTCCTGCACCCTCATGACCTAAAATAACCGGAAATATGCCCTCGGGGTCATCTCCCGATAAGGTAAAGGCATCGGTATGGCAAACCCCAGAGGCTACAATACGCACCCTCACCTCACCTTTTTGCGGTGGCATTACATCTACTTCCTCAATGCAAAGCGCTTGATTTGGGCCCCAGGCAATGGCTGCTTTTGACTTGATCATCTTATTACTCATTATCTGTTCTCATCTTTAACTGTGCTGATTAGTGTTGATCGGCACATTGTAGCCTTTTATAGAATCGTGATAATCTCCGTATTTTGTAAATCACTTTTACGAGCTGGTAATAATGTTTAATTGGAATGGTGTTACAGAATTTGTTGCAGTGGCCGAGAAAGAGAGCTTTACTGGAGCAGCCAAAGAGCTGGGCATATCAACGGCTCAGGTCAGTCGACAAGTGAGTGTTTTGGAGAGTCGGCTGACCACCAAACTGTTTTATCGTACCACCCGTAAAGTATCCGTCACTGAAGCTGGGCAAATTTACTACCAGCACTGCCGCCAGGTACTGGATGGGCTACAAGAGGCAGAGCGAGCGCTGAGCAACTTGCAGAGCGTCCCGCGCGGTAAGCTAAAAATAACGGCCCCGACGACTTATGGCGAAACCAAAATTGCCCCCTTACTCAATGATTTCATCGCTCAATACCCAGATCTTGAAGTGCAGTACCGGTTAACTAATCAAAAAATTGATCTGATTGAAGCCGGATTTGATCTGGCCATTCGCCTGGGGACGTTAGAAGACTCGAGTATGATGGCCAAGCGACTCGCCTCACGAAGGCAGTATGTATGCGCATCAAACGCCTATTTAACCGCTCATGGAGAGCCGCAATCACTTGCACAGCTGGCGCAGCACAATTGCCTGAAAGGCACCCTGGAATACTGGCGATTTCGGGAAAACGGACAACAGAGAAATATCAAAGTCAGTGGCAATATAAGTTGTAACAGTGGTCAGACATTACTGGACGCTGCACTAAAAGGGTTAGGTATAGTGCAGTTGCCGGACTATTATGTCGAGCCCTACATAAAACGCGGACAATTGATCGCTGTACTGACCAACTACCAGCAATCCGATGAAGCAGTTTGGGCACTCTACCCCCACAATCGGCACCTCTCCCCTAAGGTGAGAATGTTGGTTGATTATTTAAGTCAGCATCTGCGTTAACCCAGTGCATAGCAAAGAGAACAGAGAGCGTATACTTAAATACAAACCTGCGCATGAACCTCGGCCCCAACGCCAAACTCTAAGTAAACTAATGATTTACTGATAACTTCACATTGTCCCCACAATTGCAGCTGAATATTCGCGTACATTGCCAGCAACTAGGTTTTTTGCCTTTTTCACTGAGGAGACTTTCATGAGCAATAATATTTCGGGACTGCCGCCGATTCAGCAGTCAATGGGGCAGCAGCCAGCTCAAAACCGGCAACTGACATCTGAACAGCAGCAACTGGTAACAGAAACATTGGCAGAGTTTGATGCAGATTCACTGACAGAGGAAGATGCCCTGTCAATTATTGAGATTTTTTCTGAGGCCGGTATTCGACCGGGCCGGGCACTGGCAGAAACAGTGGCGCAATCGGGATTTGATGCACGAAGTATCGGTGAACTGGCGGGGGTGCAGGGCCCAAACCAAGGTAATCGTCCCCCACCTCCACCCGCAGGCCAAGGTACAAAGCCGAGCCTTAACATCACAGATGAGCTGCTCAGCGAATTAAATGAAATGCTCAACAATTACTACAGCAACGACCTATCCGATGAGGACAAAGCCAGCACTCTTGAGAGTATTCAGGAAATATTACAGGCCTCAGCCCCACAGGGGGGGCTGATTAACGTTAAGACCTAATGTTGAATTTATCAGGGAAATTCAATGCTTCTTAACTATCTGCACACAGCTGGGTTAACGCATCAATAATTTCCCGTTTCAATTCTATAGCGGCTTTCGACAGTGGTCTGTTATTGACACTAATCAGTTTGATAGGCTCGTGAATATCCGGGCTAAAACGCCGATAGACTATGTTTTCCCGTGGCTCCAGCGCCTGTATATGCTGTAAGTTGATTGCGTCGATTAAAGTGACTCCGCATTGCTGCTCGACAAAGGCCAGCGCATTCAAGCTGCCATTGACTTCAATTCTCGGATTAAAAGATTTACCAATTTTTCCATAGCTAGCCTTTAGCGCCTGATAAATATCGGTGGCAGGTGAGAAGGTAATCCATTCCTGAGGGTCGATTGAATCTGCAGACAGTACTGGCTGTGAAGCCAGCTTATGCGCCTGGTGTATTGCACAATAACAGGGCAAACTGAATTCAACCGCATCGTAGGCTCCCTGTGCGTAACTCTTGTCTATCAGCCCCAGTTCGAACTTCCCGGAAGCGACCCCTTCGCAAATTTGCGCAGAGTTCATCACTTGCAGACTCAACTCTAGTTCAGGGTGTTGGTTGAGATACACACTGGCAAGTCGTGGTAACAAGCTGAGCGCAGGAGAGAAAATACTGGCTATTTTTAATTTCCCCAGTTGCCCCTGCCCGGCCTTGGCAAAGCTGTCCTGCAGACGAGTCATCCCCTGCAACACGACAATAGTTTCGCGGTGTAAATAGATCGCCTCTGGAGTTGGATTTAGGCGCCCGTTTGCGCGAAAAAACAGCCGATAGCCAATTAGCTGCTCTAGTGCGTTGAGCATTTTACTGGCGGCTGGCTGGCTAAAACACAGCCGCTCGGCCGCCTGAGATATTTTACCGGTCACCATCACTTCGTGAAAAAGTCGTAGCTGCTTAATATTCATCTGCCCCCTTAAACCTCGTATGATGATAACCACACACAACCATAACCAAAGGTTATAATTCCATGAAAAACATTCAATATTTTATCACTGGGAATTCTCTATAATCAATTTATTCCCTTACAAACGCCCCGAAGATGGCCGCCAGAGTACTGAAAATGCAAACAAAGACTCACTTTTCTAATACGCCTTTTTGGCATGACGATGTGGACTTAACAGTGCAGACCACAATGCTGGAGCAGCTTAGTGACAATGTCGATGTGCTGATTGTCGGATCAGGATTTACCGGTTTATCCGCGGCACTGACACTGGCTCGCGCCGGCAAATCAGTGGCGATAATTGAAGCTGCGCGAATCGCCAGCGGGGCCAGTTCACGCAATGGCGGCTTACTGGGGCCGAGCTTTCACAAACTGGGAATACAAGGACTAGTCGACAAATTCGGCCAGCAAACCGCTGATGATTTGTTAAAAGAGAGCTTAAAAGGTTACGACTGGCTATTAGACTTTATCGAGACGGAGCAAATAGACTGCGACTTAAACCGCTGCGGCCGCTTTCGCGGTGCACTGCGACCTGCGCACTTTAAAAGCATGGTGCTACAAGCCCAATCTCTAGCCGATAAGCTGGACTACCCGGTAGATATCATAGAAAAAGCCGACCAGCATACAGAGGTGGGCTCCAGTAAATATCACGGGGGCGTGGTCTACACTAAAGATGCCTCACTTCACCCGGCCAAGCTGGTAAAAGGGCTGATTAAGCTCTGCCAGCAAGCGGGAGTCACACTGGTAGAGCAGGCAAGGGTTGGCAAAATACGCCAAAACTCAGCGGGCTTTAAAGTGCAGATAGCCCGGCGTGAAATTAATGCAGCTGCGGTGCTTATCGCCACTAACGGCTACACCGGCGATGTTAGCGCCCAACTAAAAAAGCGTATTTTACCTATCCGCTCCTCAATGATCGCCACTGAGCCTCTATCCACTGAGCTAGTGCAGAGCATTTCACCAAAACTGCGCACCCATGGCGGTACTGACCGACTGGTTTTTTACTACCGCCCCTCACCGGACGGGAAGCGCTTTTTGTTTGGCGGCAGGGCTATGTCCTATCAGGACAAGCCACAGGAATACTACCAGTACTTACAGCAAAATATGTGTGCGTTGTTCCCACAGTTACAGCAGAGCAAAATCAGCCACGCCTGGTCCGGTTTGGTAGCTTACAGCTTTGATCACATCCCACATCTGGGCCAAAACAACGGCATGTACTACGCGATGGGGTACTGCGGCTCCGGGGTGGCACGGGCCAACTATTTAGGCCATAAAATAGCCCTGAAGATGCTTGGCCAAGGTGGCGAGACCTGCTTTGATCAGTTCGAGTTTCCCGATCAGGCTTTCTATTCTGGTAATCCATGGTTTATGCCGGCACTGTTGCGCTGGCACAGTTTTGCAGATAGATGGGGGGTCTGAAGATTAAACGGGTTAACCACTTATAAGTGATCAGAGGATAGCTGTTTTGCTTTCATCTTCAGAGTTGTTAAATAAACGTTCCCGGTTGGTAAAGCCTGGTTCCCTTAAGCATTACCCTACTTTAGGCCACCCCACGAGTGGCCAAGGAGCTTGAAAAGCAGATCGTTACAAACCTTTTAGTTCTGCTCTAACAATCCCATCCCTTTGATTTTGCTAAACTTACCAATAGCAGTTTGCAATCAAAACTAAGCTGATTACAATATGCCGCAGTCGTTTCATGATTAAAGGGATAATAATGCTCAACAATATTTTTAGATCACAAAATTTTAAATTTGGCGAGGGAGCTATCAGTGGGTATATCGCCTGTCTTCTTGCAGTACTTTGTTTTCTTGGCGTATTATCCTTCCACTTTCCACAGTACTTAACCACACCAGAACTCAGAGCTAACTATAACGTCGATTTCTTAAGGCAACTGTTGTTTGTCTGTTTGGTGATTTCCGCAAGTTTAGGTTTGCTAAATTTTGTCCGTAATAGGAACAAGCGCATGGGGGCTTTTGCCTGGTTTTTTGTGATTATTTCAATTGCGCTGGGCGGTCACAAAGTTGAAGTACTTGATTTTGAAGACAGTACTTTTTATCTGGGCATGGACTGGTTTATTTTAGATCTACTCGGCTCTACGCTGATTTTTATCTTCATCGAAAAATTGATCCCGCACCGTAAATCTCAAGCAGTACTGCGCCCGCAGTGGCAGGGTGACCTAAACCATTTTTTTGTAAACCACTTACTGGTCGGTATTGTTTTATTGATCACTAATGTTTTTATTCACCAGACTTTTGCCTGGGCTGTGTATGAAGATGTGCAAATTTTTATCGCCGAAATGCCCTTTTTACTGCAGTTGTTTAGTATTGTCTTAGTGGCTGATATCGCCCAGTATGTCATGCACCGCCTCTATCACGAAGTGCCTGTATTATGGCGCTTTCACTCTGTGCACCACAGCGCTAAACACATGGATTGGCTGGCGGGATCAAGGCAACATATTTTAGAGCTTATCGTTACTCGAACAATGGTACTGACACCGATATTTTTGTTGGGCTACTCCAAACAAGTCATCGATATTTACGTGATTATTGTCGGTCTACAAGCGGTGTTTAACCACGCCAATGTGCAGTTAAAGTTCGGTTGGTTAAAATACATTATCGTCACTCCACAGTTTCATCACTGGCATCACTCGTCTGACGATGCAGCTATAGATCGCAATTATGCCGCGCACTTCGCCTTTTTGGATTACCTATTGGGTACTGCGGTAAAATCCCAGCCGCAGTGGCCAGATGAGTATGGAGTAGTTGGCGATTACGTGCCCAATGGTATGTACAAGCAGCAATTATTCCCGTTTAAATCTGTGTGGAGAATGTTGCGTAAACAACTCAAGAAGCCCAGCTGACAACGGATCTCTTAACCTCTCGATAAACCAAATACTCAGGCACTGAATGCAGTAAAAACAAAAATTTTCAGTGTCTGCATCTGAGCTCTTTTCTAATCGACAGTAGGGGAGAGTTCCAGCACATTTAGCTCGACTATTCACCAAGCTGACCTAAGCTTCAGTAATGAGATTGACTTCTGATTGGAGCATGCGCTTACAAGACCCCATGTCATCCCCCACTGAGAAATAACCCTTGTACTTAACAACAATACGTACTATCGTACTAGTACATGAATACATACTACAGACAACAACTCATACAATTACTCTGCGACATTAGCGATCCCAGCGAAATGCAGGCAGCACTGGACATCATACTCACCGATAAAGAGCATGAAGATGTCGATAAGCGCCTGCAAATATTCCACCAGCTGGAAACGCACGTGCCGCAGCGCGAGGTTTCCGCCAATTTGGGTGTGGGCATAGCCACTGTCACCCGCGGCGCCAAGGCGATGCGCACCGACAGCTACCGCAGCTTAGAGCAGAGATTGTTACAGTGCCGTACAGGACATAAAGGTTAATTATGATTGCAAAACCACTGCCGAAAATAGAAATACCCGGCAAACCTACCTATTTGAAACTGACTGAAGACTTTGATTTCTTTCAGCTGTTTCGCAGTATCGAGCAGAAATATGACAACTGCTTTATCCTCGAATCTCTTGGCGAGGAGAGCTATGTCTCGCGCCATCACATCATCGGTTTCGATCCGGTGCAGACCATTTTCGCCAAAGACTATAAGACCTTATGCATCGAAGATAACAATACCGGACAAATTGATGAGTACCCCTGTGACAACCCCTATTTTGCGCTGCGCGAAATAGTGCCTCAGGACATTATCTCCAGACGTTACGCCGGAGGTATTGTCGGCTACTTAGGTTACGACGCAGTCAACTTTTTTGAACCCAAATTGAAAGTACAGAGCAGCGATTTGTTCCAGCCGTTCAAGTTTGGCGTGTACCGCGACGGATTGGTCTACGATCATATGACCGGAGAAATTTTCTACTATTACTATAAAGACAATCGCTTCGATGAAGTCGAGTCTCTGCTGCACTTGCCTGTCGCGGATTACGGTGAGACTACAACCCAGTGTCTTGGCGATAGTATGAGCCGTGAAGAGCACGAACAGGCAGTACTAAAAGTTAAGCAGGACATTATCGATGGGCGGATTTTTCAGACTGAGGTCGGCTTTAAAACCCGCTACAAAATAAGCGGAGACTGCACTGCGATATACGCTAAATTGCGTGAGGTAAACCCCTCCCCCTACATGTACTACATGAAGTTTGGCGAGCAGAAAATCATCGGCGCCTCCCCGGAGTTACTGTTTCGCTTAAATGAGGGGGAAATGGAAACTTTCCCACTGGCAGGCACCGCCAAACGCGGCGCAGATAACGCCGAAGACACTAAACTTGCAAGAGCGCTGCTGAACGATCCCAAGGAGATTGCCGAACACAATATGCTAGTCGATCTGCACCGCAACGATATCGGTCGGGTGGCTAAATTTGGCACTGTTACCGTGCGCAATTTGATGTCGATCAAACGCTATTCACACGTGCAGCATATCTCCACCGAAATTTTTGGCATTATCGCCGACGGCGAAGACATGTTCTCGGCACTGGCTTCCAACTTCCCAGCTGGCACTCTTTCTGGTGCACCAAAGATGGAGGCGATGAAGATCATCGACGATCTGGAACCTGATGGTCGAGGCCCCTACGGTGGTGCTATTGGCGAGTTCAGTTTCAACGGCGATTGCACTTTTGCCATTCCTATTCGCACAGTGTTTATCAACGGCGAGCAAGGCTATGCACAAACCAGTGGTGGCAATGTCTACGACTCTGTCGCCGCCGATGAGTACCTAGAGATACAACGAAAATTATCCGCT
>Ga0105359_10004150_pt1 | contig 11641 bp, 6 predicted proteins | sample GOMGulsemesocosm_6_FD_83659 | JGI IMG/M metagenome (GOLD analysis project Ga0105359, IMG submission 83659) | Methane-oxidizing microbial communities from mesocosms in the Gulf of Mexico - GOM8C Gulf of Mexico | ecosystem: Environmental > Aquatic > Marine > Cold seeps | place: Gulf of Mexico... | reverse complement strand
TGGAATATAACCCGGTTTTACTGTACCTGGAATGCCGGTTTCTCTATCGACATAAGTTACATATGCGCCTTCATAATCATCTTCAGGCGACTTATCATTGACTGTGTAATTACCACTGAGTTGTAATTGAGAATAAAAGGTTACATCATCATTAAGATCAAAGTCGACCTTGATTGCGGTAGCGACTCTATCACTAGGCACCTTTAATTGAACAAATTCACGGGTATTAATGCCGTATCGTTCTTCGTTATCTTTCCAATCATCTCGTAAAGTCGTACCGTCATACCAATAATGCTTATCAAATCGGCTTGATTCAAGAAATACGCCACCATAAGTGCCATCACTACGGCTTCTCCATTGTTCTTGCGTGGTATCGCGCATACATTGGTAACCATCTGCAGTTCGCAGTTGATTACACATAAGATCAGAATTATAACGATATGAGGTTTCTACTGCCGCGCGGTCACGATCACCGTATTTAAGGCCGAATTGACGATCATAGGTGCTACTAAAATATAAATAACCTCGATCATCGGCAAACGATGTCCCATAGTTTAAATCTAAAGTAAATTCCTTCTCTCCTCCTGACGAACTTTCACCGCCACGTGCTTTGAAGGCGAAACCTTCTTTACCACTTTGCGTGATAATATTAACGACACCTGAGACGGCATCTGCACCATAAGTTGCCGATGCCCCACCGGTGATCACTTCAACACGTTGCACCATCCCCGACGGGATAGTACTCATACTGACGTAATTACCACTTTTAGAATTCGAAACCACACGACGACCATCAATAAGGGTTAAGGTGCGATTAGCGCCCAAGTCTCTAAGCTCTACCGTAGTAATACCTGTGTTAGAAACACTCGATTGACTGGTGGTATTGCTAACACCATAAGAAAGTGAAGGTATATTATCGACAAGTATCTCTGAAAGCTCAGCCAAACCGGTATCACTTATAGCTTCTTTGCCTAAAGTTACTAAAGGTGTCGCAACAGTGAAGCTGTCTCTACGCAGTCTTGAGCCTGTAACTGTAATTTTTTCATCAACTTGTGGTGAATTATTTTTCGCTGTTTGAACATTTTTAAACCTTTGCTTTTCTATCTCTTGCTCGGCTACTTTTTGCTCGGCTACTTTTTGCTCGGACAAACTACTAGCCTGGGTAGAAAAAGTAACTACTGAACTGGCTATCGCAGTTGTTAAAGCGGCTTGTATAGCGATGGTGATAAGTTTTTTATTCATCAAATTCTCTCTCATGTTTAATTTTTTGTCGTTTTGGCTTTTAACCTTTTAGTTATTATTGGCTTTTGTTTTTTCCTTGTTTGTTTTAAGCAAAAGATACGACAACTACAATCCTCGCTAAATCATTTAAATATCGATTTAATATCGATTCTAGAAAAACCCTTAAAAAACATAAGAGTACACTGTCGTGGATATTTTATTTTTCAATGAGATAATGTCAGTAAAATGTAATGAAGAGGTGTAAATTAAGATAAGTTTTGTTAGCATTAACGATAGATTTAATGAGAGGTTGTAGCGTTTAAGTGGGAAAATCAACAAAATGAAAATATCTACCCCATTTAAAATTGGCAGCTGCTTAGTGACGCCTGATGAATTTACAATTCAACTCGAAGGTGAAGAAAAACAGTCACTTCAGCCTAAATTTATCGAGGTACTTTGCTATCTCGCACAACATCACCCTCGCATTGTTTCAAGGGAAGAGTTAATTGAAAACATTTGGGGAGCAAACAGTTATGTCGGGGAAAAAAGTCTTACCAATGCCATTTGGCAATTACGTAAAAATATAACCTGCGAGAAAGCAGCCACCGAAGTCATTAGCACAATTCGAAAAGCAGGTTATAAATTAATTCCTAAGCCACAATGGCAAAGTGTTACACCTGATTCGTTAGAGCAATCATCTATACAAGTAAATGCTAATCAAATAAATAACTTGTCTGATAAAGAAGGTTTAGCTAAAAACCCGCTTTTATCGTATAGAAATATAATCCTTGTTCTTGGCCTTAGTTTGTTGGCTTTGTTAATCATTTCCAATTTCTTATTAAATGACACGTCTAAAGATGGGCCAATTAAAAATAATCAAATTACCAAACAACCTGGTAGTGAGTTGTTTCCAGCCGCTTCACCTGATGGCCGGTATGTCGTTTATAGCCATGTATCTACCAATAAACCCACCAACCTCTTTATGCAAGATACTTGGCACCCTGAATCTTCTGCTCAACAGCTAACTTTTGACAACGCTACCGAAGGTCATAGTGTTTGGAGCAACGACGGCGAGTATTTATATTTTTCTAGAAAAAACAAAACCAATAAAAGCTGTAAATACATTCGACTTAAAGTACTTACTCATCAAGAAAAAGAATTAGCCAACTGCCCAATGAGAGGCGGTTACTATTATCTTGATATTTCTAGCGATGATAAAACATTGGCCGTTTATGATTTCAGCGTTGACGCACAAGACTCTGGCATCTATTTTCTTAATTTAAACCAAGAGAAAATAACCTCTACAAGGTTTTCTTGTGCAAACGATTGTAGTTATAAAGACCGAGATATGGCATTTTCCCCTGATGGAAAATCCATTGCCGTAACTCGGCGATTGACACGCTATAGTGAAAATATTTATTTAATTAATTTAGCCACTAAAGCGACGACGCAATTAACCTTTGGTGAAGAAGATATCGTGGGGTTATCGTGGCACCCTGCAGGAAATAAGCTCATATATGGAACCTTAAATGCAGGTATTCGTAACGGTTACGTTTTGGAATTACAAAACAAAAACAATAAAAAAATTGATCTGCCAGGATTCAGCTACCCGAGTTTTGCCAAAAACACCAAGCAACTTTTTTATCAACAGCGCCAAGAAGATTATTACATCGCCAGTTTTCAATTAAATAACGAAATTGCAAGCAGTCCATTTCCGGTGATCCGTTCAGACTATCATCATTATGATCCTGATTATAATCAACAAAATAATCTATTCACTTATATTTCCAATGAGTCAGGTTTTTACGAACTTTGGTCGGCTAAACCCGATGGTAGTGAACGAAAACAGCTTACTTTTTTGGAACAAAATATTCGCTACCCTAAATGGTCACACGACGGAGAAAAAATCGCGTTCCTGGCCTCAACTGGTGAAGGAAAAAAGGATAATATTTATATCTTCACGTTAAAGAGCAAAAAACTGCTTTTATTAAAAAGCCCATTTAAAGCCCATAATCGTCCGAGCTGGAGTTATAGTGACAATGCCATAATCACAGCTATTTACGGTAAAAAATTCACCGACCTTTATGCAATCAATGTCGATAATGGAAAAACGAAAAGGTTAACGTTTGATGGTGCACGTTATGGCATTATGAATTCGGCAACAACTTTGATTTATACGAAATTAGCAAGGGGTTTGTGGCAAAAAGAAATTAGCCTTGGAAGCACTGATTTAGAAAACTCTGATATAGAAAATAAGAAGAAGAGCGCCATAATAAATATTATTTCAGGAAAGCAATTCAATAGTTTGTACAATTGGAATTATCAATCAAATGGTGTTTATTTTAGTAAAAGGTTAGACGATCATCATCAAATTATATTTCATGACTTCATCAACAAAACCAATAAACCTGTACTACGCTTGCCGTTGCATTCCATCCCAAATTCAGCAGCAATTACTTATATCCCCGATTTAAATAAGCTTTTGTTTACAGGGCTTAATTTTCCGCAAGCTAATATAAAAATGGTTGAAAACTTACCCGCATTACAATAAGAGGTTTATACAAGATCATGTGTAAACCTCATTATCTTAAAGTACTTTCAAAAGCGATAGAATCACAGTAGATACTTGACCTTTAAAAAGACCAATGCAATGATAATTCTACACTGCGCGGCATATCTACATGTTGGAAATACCCTCCTGGTGCTAGAGCAATATCGTTTCCCCAACTCGTGGTAAGCTTGTTAGTTATATTTTTGGCAATAAGTGCAAGGTACCAAGTTTCACTAATGTCGCCTAGTTGCACTCTAGCATTTACTTTACTGAACGATGATTGCGATAAATTGACATCCAGATCCCCTGGTATTTCAAAACTATCAGAGTAATTAATGTCCACATTTGCCACCAACAGCCAAGTATTAATTGCATCGCTATAAGTCACGTTCACAATGCCTGTCCATTTAGGCGAAAATTGCAATGGCCGATCAGATAAATTTTGAAAGCCTTGCTCACTGCAGTGTAATTTAACCACAGTACACTGGCCTGTAGGATAATCTTGATATTCGGCGTTTAAATAAGCTCCTGACAAGTTGACTTGCCATGCATTATTTACTTGCCAGCGTGTCTCAAATTCAATCCCTTGGCTAACAGATTTAGCGGCATTGCCAACATTAAAACCCGATACGCCGTCAAAAGTACTCACTTGAATGTTATTGTATTGGCTACGGAATATAGCTAAATTAACATTTACATTATGCCCAATGTCGGTTTTAAGCCCTAATTCATAAGCAAGCACTTCTTCATTTTCGTATTCTTCTTGATCTGGCTTTCCTGAGGTATTATCTTCATCAAAACCACCACCTTTAAACCCCTTTGCAATACTCGCATACAGCATGGCATTCATCGGTGTAAAATACTGAATATTTAATGAGGGAGAAAGATTAGACTCTTTACGGATCGGATCAAAGTCAATCGTCAGCCCATCCAAATGGGAAACGTCGGCGAATTGATGAGGAAATATATTCAAGGTTTGACGAAATATTTGGTTGGCCAATTCGTCGTAATTTTCCGTTTCACTAAGTAAGTTTGCAATATATAAATTTTTATATAGCTCTTTTCTCGTTTGAGATAAACGTAAACCAGTATTAACTTGCCACTGCTCGTTAGGTTGCCAATTAACTTGAGCAAAAATGGCCTTATTTTCACTTTCTTGAATAAAAGTATTATGTCGACGCCCCGAAAAAGGTAAACCAATTATCCGGCCATCTAAGTCTGCTTTTCTAACACTCTCCAGCGTGCTTCTTTGATAATATAAGCCTGCAATGTAATTTATATCACCTTCAAATTCAGAACTATACCTTAATTCAAAACTGCCTTGTTTATGATTTTGGTAAGTATCAAGATGGATAAAATCAAAAGGGAGGTAATCTACATCACTTAATTCAAAAAGCTGATACGCATTATAAGCAGTTATCAACGTATATAAACCGTGCTCTTGTTGAGAATTCATGGTTAAACTTAATAGTTTACTTTCATTATCAGCTGTTTCTCTCCCCATTTCACTGTCACCTCCTTTTGATTTATTAAGCGAAAAATGAGGTTCAAAAGCATCATCAATTGATTTAGCCAATGTATAAAAAGTGTGACTTTCAGGTAAGCTTGACACTATGGTTGCACGCCCCTTTGTTTCAAACTTACCGTACTCTCCTTTAAAGGTAATATTGAAATCAGGCACTTGCCATAACCAAGTTGAACGCATTAAAAAGTCTTCTTTTTTCCGTTCTGTTTCATCTGTGTTGGTATTGTAGATCCAACCATCTTCTTTACGGCTCAAGATAGCCAAACGTGTGCTAAATTGCTCAGTTAAAGGCAGGTTAATGGCTCCCTTAATTCCAGCGGCACCAAATTTCGGTACAAAATCTACTTGCCAATAACCTTCTCTTTCATCACTTGCTTGTCTGGTGGTGATATTTAATGCACCTGCAATGGCGTTTTTGCCGAAAAGTGTATCTTGAGGCCCCTTTAAAACTTCTACCCGTTCAATATCAAAAATAGCGCTCCTCGCACTACGACCACGGCCATAATAAACACCGTCGATATAGGTACCAACCGCTTGCTCAAAACCGATATTTACGCCAGATCCGACACCACGAATAAACAAGTTAGTACTTATGCCTGATTCGTTAATCGTTATGTTGGTAAGGTTGGAGGTGAGTTCTTCTAGGTTGGCGATAGTATTTTTGTCAATTTTTTCCCCACTAAATACAGCAACCGATAGCGGAACTTCATTTAACGATTGTACACGTTTTTGTGAAGTCACTATGATACGTTCAATGGATTTTTCTTCTGCGTTCTCACTGTTTTCTACAGCGCTTAAGAGATTTGATGAGAGTAAATATAATAATAAAGTGCAGCCGTTATTTATTAATTTATTCATTCGTCTTTATTCTGTTTAGTTAAAAATAGCGGGTATTTAAAACTATAGTTAATAACTCTCCTTTTTGCTCTCAATAATAATTGGCTGCGTCGTTAATCTGTACAAAAAACCCCACGTTAATTACTTTCATATATTAAGGTAGAGTTTCTGAGTCAAAATAGTTGATTTTCTAGGGTTTTACCATTAATCAATTGTCGATAAGACCACTGTCTTTGGTGACACATTTGCAGAATTTGAATATCTAATGGCATGTTATCAATATTTTGTTGCACACTGATCAAGTATTCTCTGTCTTGCGAGTTAACCACATCAATTACCTGCTCGATAGATTTTAAACCTTCAATTAAGCCTTCTTCTTGTTTTTCCATTCGTAAAGTTAGGTAACTATGGTCAATATCATTAGCTAAAGTTTTATGACGTTGCAATACGCCCTTATCTAAATAAAGCACTTGTTGGCATAAACGTTCAAGTTCATTTAAATCATGAGAGCTTAAGATAAAGGTAATATCACTTGATAAAGAAGCGACTAACTGTCTGATCTCTCGTGCATGTAGGGGATCAAGTCCTGCTGTTGCTTCATCAAGCATAACAATATCGGGCGTTCCCATTAATGCTTGTGCTATCGTTACCCTTTTTCTCATGCCATGAGATAACGCGTCAGGCTTTTCATTTAAGGTATCAGACAAACCCACCAAATCTAGGGTGCGTTCGACTTCAGATTTGCTTTTCTTTTTATCAAAACCTTGTAACTGGCCATAAAAACTTAATTGATGGGCGATGGAAAAACGAGGATCGAGTTGTGCATCTTGTGGCAATGCTGCTAATCGACCGAAAGTTGCTTTGCTACCGGGATTGGCATTAAAAATTTTAACTTGTCCTGCGCTTGGTTGAATATAGCCACATAAAACACTAAATAAAGTTGTTTTACCCGCACCATTTGGGCCAACTAGGGCAACAGGTGCCCCTTTTTCAATTTCAAAATCAACATTGTTAAGAGCCTGTTTGTCGCCAAAAAATTTATTCAGTCCTGAAACTTCAATTAAGGTACTCATAAAGCACTCCTTTTCATCACGACATTGCCGATAAGTAAATAACCACAAGCTTGTGCTAAAGGAATAACATAACTACTGAGGAAAACATTTTTTTGATTAATAACATCACTTAATTGCACACCTGGAATAAGGTAAGTTAGGAAAGTATTAAACCCTAACTTATATTCAACAAAAGCAATAACGAGTGGGATTATGCCGAAAAATAAAAAGCTGACAATAATAGCTAAACGCGCTGAACGGATAAAACTATTTAAGAACGCCATTAAGGCAATAAAGGGCATGACGGCAATAAGTATGCTTTGGAACAAATCGATAGACTTAATTAAGCCAACAAAAAATAGACTGACATCTCTATAGCTTGCCATTAAAAGGGTTGCAATAAGTGTACAAGCGATTAATACAGCTAAAATAAGCGCTTGTCCTAAAAATCGACCAACTAATATTTCTGCTCTTGTTGCTCTTAACGCGATAAACCGTAACGTCCCCCTGGATCTATCGGCACAGGTTTGATCGCTTGCTGCAACTAAAGAAAATATCGGAAAGGAATAAACGGCCATCACCCAAAATACAGACAACTCTGGTACTGGCCAACTGAGCAATTCGCTCATCCCTGCTGCACTTATAATTTGATGAGCAACAGTGACAAAAATATCAGAAGAGACAAGAACATCGGCAGTACTAATGGCATAATATAAAATTAGAAACCAAGCCGTTGAAAAAGCGGCTATAGCAATACCACCGCGCTTCGTTAAAAACATGCGAACTAATTCAAATTTGGCCAAACACCAAATTCGATGAAAACTGTGCAGTTCTAACATCTACCTTCCTATTTTATTTAAGTTATTGTTTAAACTTTTTATTTAAGCTAACTGCATACTAAGATATCTAACGGCACTATGCATTGTTAAAACAGAGTAATTTGTAAATATGTGTGATTCTATTACTTAATATTAGAATCAATTTTAAATGGATGATTCACTTGGTTCCAAGCTGTAATTTTACCTGCGACATTTATTTTAATGAAGCCGCTAACGACCCTTTCATTATGAGCCGTATTATCGATAGACAAAAAATCAATCAACTTTTGATAACTAGTATCATCGCTGATATCAATGGACAACAAATCTTTGCTTCGATTTTTAAAGTGATACTCAATCGTTTGTTGATGCCTTTGGTAACAGCTCAATAAAAATTCATCACTACCAATATCATCTATAGACAAACCTTCGCCTTCTCTAGCAAATATCTTTTTGAAACAACGTTTTAATATCGGATTAAAACCACCATCTTGTCGCGTGACATTTTTGAACATTCTTTTTAATAACTGCTTTATTGAAGGTAGCCATAATTCAGTTGAACGCGTCAAATAAATAAACTTAGCATTGGGGTATTGTTTATCCAATTCTTGATAATCACAAAACACGGGTGTATCTGCAATTACCTCTGCTGTTGACATGCACTTGTCAGTATAAGCGGTATGAGCCACTTTATACCCCAACTCTAACATGGCAACACAAATACTTGTCGTTCCTGTTCTAGGCAAGCCAATAATAAAAACTTTCTTCATAGTAACCGAATTACGATTGAGTGCTAACAGATAGGCAGATGATAAACCAATGGCATAACAATTACGTTAATTGATTTACTTAAACACGTTTTTGACCGATCAAGAATTTTTACTCCTATAGACAAAGTAATGATAAGTCTGATTTAATCTTCAAACAAAAATTGTTACTACCAGAATAAAACTTAGGAAACTTACAATAATGAAAAAGTCACTCTTAACAACAGCACTTACAGCGGCCATATTACTAACGGCTTGCGACACCCCTTCTTCCAATAAGGTCTCAACGACTAAAACTGAAGCCAGTCAAGCCAAGACATTGAAAGCGTCAGAACAAGAAGATGAGCATAAAGTGGCAAGTATCGAGTTACTTTATCAACAAGCGACAAAAATATTATTTAAGCAAAGAGCCTTATCTGCAACACTTTATGGTTTATCGACTAAAGATGTTGGTCAATATTATGCGGATAAAATGGAAGATTTTTCACCAGAAAATGAAGCCGCATTAAGAAAAGAGTTGCTTGCCTTATCAGCAAAGATAAAAAATGCCCCTATCAATTCATCTTCGCAAGCAGATATCGACACTCAAATTGTAATGGCAAGTATTACTCGTTACTTTGCCGGACACCCAGATTTCCCTATTGGCTACATTGATACTTGGATGGGATTATCGCCCTTTATTATTAATCAAATAAATGGTCCTTTAATCACTATTCCGCGCTATATGCAAAGCGATCAAAAAGTGGCAAATGAAAAAGATGCCCAAGATTACATTCAAAGACTTAACCAATTTGATAGGTTAATAGCCAATATAGAGAAAAAGCTGGCGGCAGATGTAGCGAGTAACTGGATCCCACCTAGAGTAACTTTAAAGGGCGCCCTTAATTACTTAACGGGGTTTATCGAGTCTCCTGCCAATAAACACCCTTTAGTCGAGTCGTTTGTTGATAAAATAAATAATATCGAAAACTTACCTAAAGAAAAGAAACAACAATTAATTGCTCAAGCGACCCAAAGTGTAAGTAAAACTGTATATCCTGCTTACCAATCTATGATAAAAACTGTACAAGACTTAATGGTAAAGGCACGCCCAGAATCAGGTATTTGGGCACAACCTGGTGGCGCAAAATATTATCAGGATGCCATTCTACAACTTGGTGATAGTGACTTAACGGCAGATAATATTCATCAAATAGGCTTAAGTGAAGTCAAACGCATTAGCGAACAAATGGATAAAATACTCGTTTCGCAAGGTTACAATCAAGGTACTGTTGGTCAACGCATGGTATCGCTAAATGACGAACAACGCTTTTTATATGCAGATTCTATCGAAGGTAGAGAACAATTATTATCTGACCTAAACGGTTATATAGGTGAGGTCAGCAAAAAAATGACTCACTTATTTAAAACGAAACCTAGCTATGAAGTTGAAGTAAGAGCCTATGCAAAAGAAGTGCAAGACGGCGCACCAGGTGGTGAATATACACCACCAGCAGTAGATGGTAGCAAACCAGGCATTTATTGGATAAATTTAAGAGACATGAAGGCCAACCCCAAATTTGGCTTAAAAACCTTAACGTACCATGAAGCAAATCCAGGTCATCATTGGCAAGCCGCATTGAACATGGACCAAGCTAGTTTACCTTTTCTAAGAAGAATTGCCCCCTATAATGCTTATGCTGAAGGTTGGGCACTTTACGCTGAAAAAGTTGCCGAAGAAATGGATTTATATGAAGGTGACCCTTTTGGAAATTTAGGCCGTCTTCAAGCTGAGCTATTTCGAGCTGTACGTTTAGTTGTTGATACAGGTATGCATGAAAAGCGTTGGACCAGAGAAGAAGCGATTAAATATATGGCTGAACAAACAGGCTCGGCTCAATCAGATGTTATTTCAGAAATTGAACGTTACATGACATGGCCCGGACAAGCTTTAGGTTATAAATTGGGTATGTTAAAGATATTATCATTAAGAGAGCACGCGAAAAACACCCTAGGTGATAAGTTTGATCTTGCCTCATTCCATGACCTTGTACTGCTAGGTGGCGCTGTGCCGATGAAAGTTTTGGAAAGTAGTGTTAATCAGTGGATAGTAACGCAAAATAAGTAATTATTACTTTCGACAATAGTTCCAACTAACTCTGTGCCTCTTATCATTAAGGGGCTTTTTCTTAACTAAAATAAGCTCTTTTAATTAACCACTATTTGAGAAAAGTTAATAACATAGCATTGTAATTTATGCTTTGTGCCCCTATCTTGTTAGTTGATGTTCAATGCAAATCGCGAAGTAAAATTTAAAATGAGAAATCCTAGAGTTTATCAAAATCAAATATTCTCAGTTGGTGATGTCATCCCATTGAATGATGATGCCTTCGGTCATACTGTTAGGGTTTTAAGACTGACAAACGATGATATTATTACCCTTTTCAACGGTGAAAAAATCAACGGGTTCGAAGGTGAATTTCAAGGAAAGCTAATAAACGTCAGCAAAAAACGCGCTGATGTAGAAATTATTAGCTATCAAGCAAAACAAGTGGAATCGCCTGTCAATATTCATTTAGGTCAGGCTATTTCACGAGGCGATCGTATGGACTTTACTTTACAAAAATCCGTTGAATTAGGAGTAAATACCATTACACCTTTATTCACTGAACGTTGTGGTGTAAAGCTTAGTGGCGAGCGATTGGCAAAAAGAAAAGAGCAATGGCAAAAAATAGTTGTCAGTGCTTGTGAACAAAGTGGACGTTGCACGGTCCCTTTGGTTGCCGAGCCAAAAATACTCTCACAATGGTTAGCAGAACAAGACGTTGCACTCAAATTGAATTTACACCCTAAGGCCGTGCATTCAATTATGACGATACCGGATCATCAAG
>Ga0105359_10004147_pt1 | contig 11650 bp, 7 predicted proteins | sample GOMGulsemesocosm_6_FD_83659 | JGI IMG/M metagenome (GOLD analysis project Ga0105359, IMG submission 83659) | Methane-oxidizing microbial communities from mesocosms in the Gulf of Mexico - GOM8C Gulf of Mexico | ecosystem: Environmental > Aquatic > Marine > Cold seeps | place: Gulf of Mexico... | reverse complement strand
CACAATTCAAATCTAAACTAAGCAAGTCGTTCGGAGTTACGAATGGTAAATCATGCACCCACAAAAAGTTAACCGGTGTATTAATCAAGGATTCAACCTGCACGGACCATGACGCATTATCGAGCGTCTCGCCCGTCCGGCTTGACGCTTCAATATCACTACAAATAGCACAATACAGTTCATCATCTAACCAACGAACTTCATCACGTAGAAAAGCATTAAGCTTATCCATATCAGCTTGCTCGGCAGAAAAAACCGTACCAAATTCGTAATTTGGCGATGAATTAAAACCCAAGCCATTGCCAGTTAAATTAGCGCTTCCTAAAAAGATTTGTAACTCATCGATCAAATAAAGCTTCCCATGGAAATTTTGGTCGACACCAAATCTCCACCCTCTGTCTCGGCAATACTCGTAAACCTCTACATCAGAGGCTCCAACCAAAATATCTTGTTTTTTCCATCGTGAAACAATAGATACTTCCACATTAGAGTTAATCTTTTCAGATAGCTCTTCAAGAGCTTTTAATTTAATAAATGCTGAACTCAACAATAAGCTTTTCTCAGAGTCCTCAATAGACAAAGCTAGCTTTCTAGAAAACTCCGATGAATTTAATAACACTATATTCCCTTAAAAAACTAAAAACCAAACCACATATGTTATGCAGTCCCATCTTTATCAACAATCGAAGACTTGGATCCCCACCAAAATACTATCTAGGAAAGGGATCAACCTGGGTTAATACAATCTAAAAATCATCGCCATCATCGTCAGTCGAATCCTCAAGGAACTTGCTAATCACAAGCCCCCACTCTCTACGGATGCTGTTCAAATAATTCAGTCGCTTATCATCCGTAGTTTCATTCATTACACGAGCGAAACCAGCTATCGTCGTCTGCATTACCTCAAGCTCTGATTCGCCGAGCTTACTTACTAACTTCTGATAAAAAATATGGTTCGTATTAAACAAGACTAAAGTCAAACCTTTACTTGTAGAAACATCAAAAAATGCTTCAGAGTCACGAGATACATCTTCAATTAAAAAACGATTTCCGGTGAGAATAAGCCGCTCAGCCTTTACCTCCGCTTCCTCTTCAGTCATAAGAGCTTCTTTTGTAAGATGCTTAACAACATCATCTTTTTTAAGCTCAGGAGCAACCGTTGACGTTTTGTGGCCATGCTTTTCTCTGTAGTCAGAACCTTGCGTAGCTTTACCTGCAGCACCCTCTGCACTAGTACCAGGGGCATCAACGCTTCCTTTTATAGCCTTACCTTTTGTGTTTATTATCTCAAGAGACTTTGTCAATGATGATACTTGCTTTTTAATCACGGCAACGACTTTCAAAACCTGCAACAAAGAGTCTGAGTTTTGCTCTAAATCCCTCAAATATTCTTGTTCAGAATCATCAAATCCGGCCTGTGAACTTATGGTTTTCATGTCGTAAGGAATAAGGCGAACAGCATCTTGCTTATTGTTGGTTACGCCAAAAACATTGTCTAGCGCAGGCTCGAATGACACTTCAATACCCATAAACCGTCCCTTACTCTCCCTCAAGCTTGAACTCAAGAAAGAATCTCTTAGAACAAGCTCCCTGCCTGAGCGAACGATTGAGACCCCGGTATTTTTAGCACAATGCTTTCCCCAGTCTGAGGAGCCCAACATTCCAGACATAGACTTGATCAGTTTGTCAGAGATTGACCTTTTAACCATTGAAGAGGTGACCGTAACATCAGATCTTTTAAGCGAACCATCTTCGTCCTCATATTCAACCGAAACCACTTCGCGGTCCATCAACTCAAAGAAAGCCTCATTTTTATAACTACCGGGGAGCGTAGGTAACGAAGTCTCCTTTTTAAGATACATAGGGTCATTTGCCTTAAATGTATCCTTCCTCCATACATCTAATTTTTCTTCGCCAGACTTCCTATAAGTAATACTTTCAATCTTAATGCCCTCATCACACATAAAGTTTCGATACATCCTACCTACCAAAAACTCACAGTGGCGAAATATAGACTGGCCAGTCTTCCAACTTAAACGATCTAGTTTAGACCAAATGATTAAAGTCCCGGATTTAGGCACCTTGTGAAAGAAAGCATTCCGGTACCTATCTGGAATCTCCATTGTTACCGGCTCGGGCACTTCTTCCAGGAGCCCCTTCTTCATATCATCAACATCAAGATACGTGTAAAACGGCCCCCCCGATTCTTGCCAGCTCCAAACTTCAACCCTCTTACACTGAGATATTGATGAGTTGGGTAATCCCATACCAAACTTACCCATCCCGTTTGATTCATGCCGATGTGTTCCACCACCAAATTGCATTGCCATTCGCAACGTTTCGGCATCCATACCGCGCCCATTGTCCCACAATGATATCTCCGACACGGTATATGCAACTCTATTCTTAGCAGTACTTTTTTGCTGCTCAATAAACCCTACTTCAACCCTTGTTGCATTCGCCTGTAAACTATTATCAATCAACTCAGCTACGGCATGCGCCGTATTGCTGTAGCCATTATCTCTCAATGACTCAATAACCATTTCAGCACTTAAAAATCTATTATTCATTAACAAGTTCCTTGTCCGCAGCCCATATATCATTCCAGTATTCAAAAGCTAAATTGACACTCTGAAACTCAGGAATATCATCCATAACAGTATAAATTCTGCATTCTTTATTCCCCCCGCTCTTGATACCACGCATAGCTCTTCCTGCCATTTGTAAATACTGAACAAGTGAGTTCATAGGCTTTGCAATCAACGTAATATTCGTTTTAGGAGCATCAAATCCTGCGGTCAGAACATTATAATTAACCAAAACTTGCAAACCTCCTTCCCTGTATTGCTTTATTTTAGCTCTGCGACTTTCACTCGAATCATTTTTACTATCCACTGAGGCTGCCAGCACTCCCTTGGCAGCCAAAACAGTAGCTAAATTAACTCCGTGTTCGACAGTGCAAGAAAACACAATGATTTTTGAGCCTCTACTGCACTCATCAACTACGGTGTCTATTATTTTTTTATTACGCTCTACATTATATGAAAGCGCCTTCATGGTTTCCGAGCCACCTGCATCCTTAAGCTCAAACGCAGATATCCCTGAGTGATCATAATTTAATGACATGAAGTTTGCCTTAGCCAAATAACCGTTCTCAACCAAGTAGTCAACTGGGGATATATAACCAGGGACTTCCATTGAAACTTTGTTGTTGTGAAAAAAGCTTGATAGCTTTTTATCTTCTTCTGAAAGCCCGTCCGGAGAATAACTTCTGCCTGGGGTGGCCGTAAGCCCTATTAATTTCGCGGAGAAGTCATCATTAAGAACAAAATCGTTGACCACATCGGAAAATTTAGGTGCGACCGATTTGTGCGCCTCATCAAAAACCACCAATGTCACCGAGCTTCGCAACTCTTGATATAGCAATTGCAATTTCCTTGAGTTTGAATTTCTCAAGCTCAAAAACTTATGGAGTCCTCCAACAATAAAGCCGGACTCAATACCACTCAAACTCTCAACTGAATCTGAATAAAAACCATAAGACGTACACGATCTATTCCCTAGCGAGCCCCATGACTTTTTAAACTCATCGAGTGCCTGCGTACACAGCTCTTCCCTATCAGCAAGCCACAAAACAGTATTTTTCTCTGAACACCGTAGGTGTTCAGAAACTATATTCATAGCCGTTCTTGTTTTGCCCGATCCTGTCGGCAGATGAATTAAGAGCCTCTCAGTATCTTCCGCCAAGCTACGTAAAACTTTTTTAGATATGTCTCGCTGGTACGGATATAGCGAATAAGCAGGTTCAACAACATCTATCCCACAAAACTCGGAGGTTTCAGATGACTTATTGTCATAAAGTTCAGCGAGGCCGAGTTTAGAAGAAAACCCTGATAAGTTATCCGTGGCCCAAGATATTGCAGCCGAATAATGCCTAGGTTTCAATTCATTTTCAGGTACATAAAATTCAGGGAAAACCTCCAGAAAAACCTTCGGAGTCATTCGGTCTATCAGCAACGACCTCAATTTATCATCAAAGATGAAATCAATTTTCTTCGTCGTCGAAACAATCTTTGATAGCTGAGCCTTACTCAAAGATCCTTCCCCACCCTCTAAAATCCCCAATGAAAACTCAATCGATTGGCAAGACAAGAAAGACAACAACTCATCTTCTGAGAAGTTGGATAATATTTTCTCTAACATAACACTTTCCTTAGTGATAATTCATAAGCTACAGATTAAGCAAGCTCCATCTTCAGGGTCATCATCTTCATCATTACGCAAAGCTTCCTGCCACCGTACGGTACCGGATGTTTTGGCAATAATGCCAGCTTCCTGATCTTGCTTTTGTTTCTCTAATTGTTCCTTCTCACGCTTTTCTGCACGTGCCACCAGCTCATCTAAACTACCCTGCGAATTCCAAGTATAGCCATGTCCTTTAATATCAACCTTGCCGTCTTTCCAGTCATACTTTTCACGTTCTCTTAATTCAAACTGGCGTGCTTGCTCAAATAGCTTTGGATGATTGCGCTTTAAACCCAACCACTCTTTTTGCTGCTGAAAAAAGCAAAAATAACAACCGGAGCGAGAACGCCATTTATAATATTCCGGAATGCCAACTGAATCTTCCAGGGTTTGAAAAATATCATCGCGTACCAAGCCATCTTCAATGAAAGGAAAGACACCTTTAATGGTGTCTTTTTGGCTAACGTAACCTTCACGATTCTCGTCTGCTCGAATACCAATATAAGAAATGACGGGGTCATCCCCCACAAAGGCCTCGAAAGGCTTGATCTTCATCATTCGGGTACACCAACGCTGCTGTGGCGATGGCAAGTACTCATTATGTTCCTTCAACCAATCTTCAAACTCTTTATCGCTGTTAAGCCGTACTATTTCTTTACCTAGGTAAGCTTCAAGCTTATCGAGAAACTCATAGATCTCAGGCAGTTCTGCGCCAGTATCTGTAAAGAAGTACTCAACTTTTTCGTGGATTTCGGGATAGCGATCTTTAATATAGATTGCCAGAGCGGCGCTATCTTTTCCGCCAGAAACGCCTAACACATGTCGATATTTAGGTTGGTCAATATATTGTGTAAATGGCTGATTCACGCCTTACCCCTTACTGCTTTTGGCCTATCGATGGACTGTTCATCTGTTCCTTCGCCGGCATTACTATCCGCTTTATCATTCGTTTTATATTCAACCAAAAAATCATTAACCGTTTGCGCTAGTGCCGCAAGCATGAGCTCTTTATCTTTCAAGCCTAATAAGGCCTCCCGAATACTCTCTACGGTCCCATCAATACGCTTAGCACCTTTAGAATCGATGGCGACGACATCGTCTAAAATATCACCGCCTTTCTTTACACTGCGCAACAGATATACATCGAAGTCCCCCTGCATTTTTGTGCTACGGTCACGTTCGTGTATACGCAGTTTTTCCAAATCGATGACGCGCCGCGAAAAATCTGTCAAACGATATTCGGCTATATCCTGATCGCTGTCCATCCATTTAGCAGAGGGTTTATGCCCCAGGAACATCAGCATACTTTCGAGCCAGTCTTTATCCGAACCGGTTGATTTAAGGATGCGCATAATAAAAGCACGTAAGCCTTGAGTATCAACTGTATAAGCATCTAGACCGTGGCAGTTTCCGGAAATAATCCTTCTCAACTCGGGTAATTCAAGACTTGGATCGACATTAAAGGCTTGCGCTAGCAACTTACGCTGCTTTAACAATAAAGCGCTGTAGGCATCACGTAGCTCACGTAGCACATCGGTAAGTTCGGCGGAAAAACCTTCGAGATCCACATCACTACCAGTATCAATAACCTTGTCGTACGCTAAGGCCTTTGGTAGGTCTTCAAACAACAGTTGTTCTGGTGATTTCGCTAAATTAAACGCCGCGCGTACCGCTTCTGCTTTTTTCGACAACGTACGTTTTGTTTTTTGCGTGTAGTCGGGCAGGCTGCCCATAAAGCCCGCCAAGGGCTTAGCCAGCTCAAGCAAGGTTCGCTTCTTGGTGTCTCCATGGATCACCTTTCCGTACAACTCAAAAATAGAGGCGCGCATACCTTTAATGCGGAAGCGTTGCACAGTAAATTCATCCGGCCGCTTAACAAAGCGCTCTAACATTTCTTGAGTAAATACCGCCTTGTAGCGACGATTCTCGTAGATCGCTACTTCGTGCTGATGCAATAAATACGCAGCTATATAAAACACAGGTAACAAGCCCGCCTTTACCCCATAGGGTGCTGCCATTAATTGCCGATTAAGTTCAACGAAAGATTTTGCTTCGTGCTCAGTTGTATCTAAAAACCCTTCAATGGCCTGCCATACATGACGTATATTTGTTTTATCGGAACAACCATCCGTACTTGGTGCAACAAATTCCCACGCACCACCAACCTCTGTCTGTACATGTAAACCAGTGGCCTTTAAAAGGGATCGATAGATAGCTTTTTCCGCAGGGAACTTATCAATTCCGAGATCCTGTTCGGCATGCTGATGCAGCATGCCGTAAAGTAACTTATTACGTGCTGACACGGCCTGCGCAGAAGGCTTATCACGATTAATTAGTTCGTTATGAATAACAGGAGCTTTGGAGTACACGAACTCCAGTACGTCCGACAAGGCTCCTTGTAACTGTCGTTTATTTGTTACGACCAAATCACTGCCGTGATTGAACCACAATGCGTATTCCGGAGTATCGATTAAGGCATCAAGCAGCTTATCTTCAGCTTGCTGTGCTGCGGTTAATCGATCTTCATGCTCACGTTTGGCAATAGGGTCACTATTGAGCTCTTGGCAATTGGTACCTACGCGCCGCAGCGCCTGTGTTTCAGTAACCGCTTCACGTAACTGCGAACCATTAAGGCACAACACCACGACATCCAAAGCAGAAAAATGCTGGCTTGCATGCGCATGAAAGATTTCTTCGTCATCTTTACCTGACGCCAAGAAGAACAAGATACGTGGATCATCTGAGTTTGAATCAACCTTTTGGTAACTGGCAGCATCAACAAACGAGGGGATAAAATAACGTAATACACCATTCTTAATGGTGTAACGACGGGCCACTACAGGCAGCATGCTTTTCGATTGATTAAGCTCATCAACCAGCGAGAACTCACCCAAATTATTCAGCTCATTTTGCAGCGCCTCTTCTAAATCAAAGTCACTACCCTGCCATACACGGTACTCACCACTATAGCGACGGAAGTTAACTACAGATTTTTCTTTAAGACCTGCTGCCGCTTTTACGAATACCGACTTTTCAGGCATACAACATTCGAGCAGTGCTTTAGAAGGCTTAAATCCGCCCTTACTGCCAATGATATTGAGAATACCAATGGTCTTTAAAAGATTAATTTCCGCATCGGATCCACCACCTAGTCGTTCAATGGCGATAACCACTTCCGCCCAGCGGCGATGTGTCATGTAGTCACCCAGAGCGGATGATTGATTGGTAATGAAGTAATCGTAAATGTGGTGCGGATATATGAATTCACCGAGTTTCTCAAACTTGCTGAGCATATCCTGCATACCAAACTCTTCATGGCTACCCAGGTAACTGAAGAGCGTACGCTCGTTCTGTGCAATTTTCTGGCAAAGCATAGGCAACAACAATGCACTGACAGGATGCAGCGGGTAACAAGCCGTAAACAGCGCCGTAGACTCCTCATGCGACATTGCCCCCGGCAAAGCTTCTTGCGTTTCCAGTACAGTAATTATTTTGTCAACCGAGCTGGTTAGTGTAGCCGTTTCTGTGGCGTTAAAATCATGTGTAAACGCAGCAGAAACAACGCGTAGAACCTGTTCTGCAGACTCTAAGAAAGGCACCTCTTCAAAGCGCCCTTGTACTTTTGACCATTCGTTCTTAAGGTTCTCACCTAAACCTTTCGCATATTGCTCAAAAGATTGATGTAGCAATACGAACAACATCAGATTCACTTCATGGCCGCCACAGGCATGCTCAGCCAGTGCTTGCAGCAAGTAAATATCGTTAGCGCCGTAATGGCGAGCCTCGTACTCTAGAAACTTGCCTAGCTCATCAATTACCAGAACTATTCCAACACAGTTTGTTTTAGCAAGTCCTTGCTGTAATTCCCCTACCGCCGAGATTATTTCGCTGACATTAATTTTATCCTGCTGTGAAAGCGCTTGCAGCTCAGCAACTACTGCCGGAGTTTTCCCTCTGCGAGCAGACCAATGCTCTCTTGCTGCTGCCGCTAAACTTTTAACAAGGCGCATTCCCATAGGCTCCGGCGAACCCGTCAGCAATACCTTTAAACAACCCTCGGTATCTTTGACCGCTTTTATATAAACCTTGCCGATACTCTTGTCAGCCTTAGACAGTACCTTTAGCGCTGCTTTCGCCGCATCGCCTTCCGGGTTAGACAGCAACTGCCCCAAGAAAACCGATGCAGATGACTTGCCCGAGCCATAGGGACCAATCCATGACCATGCGCGTGGGGCCTGCTCGGAGTGCAGCGTATCGGCAACGCGTGCAAAGGTTCGCAATGCTCGCGAGGTGGGTATATAAGCATTTACAACATCAACTGAAGAAGCATCACGCTCTAGGTTGATAGAGCGGGTGTAGTGAGTATTAACAACAATATTATTTTGTAAACTCATACCATCACCTCCACACCAGCTTGCTTATAGTGAGTCTCTAAAAAGCATTCAGCATCACACTCATTCAACATAAATAACTGGTGAATACCGGCAGTATCTCTAATACCGAATACATTCGGCATGTAACCTACGAGCTTTTCAAGCTTTGTGATCAAGTCATTCTCCGTTAAGCGGAATACGGCTCCAGGCGCACAATAGTTACTACGAGCGTACATTAAGTCTTCGATAGGTATCGATTTTAGGTTGCGCTGTTGCATCATCTGCATCACCGCAAAACCAAGAACACCCAAAGGCAAACCTGGACGCACCTCAGGACGGGAGATATAGCGGCGACCACCGGCGGTTTGCGACATAAGACGTAGTAAGGCCAAAGGAGAATCCAAAGCTTCTTCTAGTGGCGTCCGCCCATTCCCTTTTGATTGTGTATACATGCGATGTAATAGCTGAGCATCACTCTTAAGCGTGCTCAACGAGGGCTTTTTGCCTTCGATAATTACATCTTTTATGAAATCATTAAGCGAGGTTGTGAGCTCCTGGCTAGTAAATTCAGGCTTATGGTATTTATTGAAGAACCAATACCAAGATGTCGCTAAGTCAGGATTACTTGCAAGCAACCAATGCAATAACCAAATGGTGGCTTCATCTTCTAAATAAGGGTCTAGGCCGGTCTTCGCATCAAAGATTAGGCTGCCAGTTTTGGTAGGCTCCAACTCTACAGGGCCGATAATTTGGCAAGCACGTAGCCAATAACGAATAGAGGCCACCATGTTTTTACCTACCCCCAATTCAATGGTGGCCGTATCAGAAGTAAAGATTTCTGGGTTTTTCTTTAGCGCTTGAAAGCCCTTTGTTATCCAACTAAAACGCAGCGCAAATGTTTCATGTCGGCCAAAAGCTGTTTTCTTCGTATTAAACTTCATGGTCCACCTCCATCTCGGAGGACTGTATGCTCTCTCTTTTGGCCGACAAAAAATGATCGACGTTCTCTAAAAACCAAGATTTAAGGTTGGTCCCATCCTTTTTAAGAGCGCTGTGCAGCTCTTGTTTAAGCTCAGGTTCTATCTCAATAACAATACGACCACTGCTACCAACACTCATTGTTAGACCTTTTGATATCTGTTGAACACGTGTTATGTCACATAACATAATGACAGCAACTGTATATTCATACACAACTGGACGCAACCCAGTTCTCTGCATTCAGCGAGATAGATAAAGAAGGATTCCAGCTTGTTTCGAATGCTGTTTTTTTTGTGGAAGAGGGGTGCTGGCAAGTTATCCGATTTTGGCGCCTAACGAGAGCGGCTAGCCGATGCTAAGTCATTGTGGTTTTACCCCGATTTCACAGACACTCAGTTAAGGGCAGGGCATTGGCAAGATGTGCCGAAGCACTTTCTGCTACTTCCTGGGGAGCTCTGCCGGAGAGCGTAGCGATGGTCGAGTCCATCGTTTTTCGTGGGTCGAGCCTTGAGCGTTTTGTTATGTGATTTTTTCAAGTTTAATACCAAACTCGCTTTCTTTTAAAACCGCTTTGTATAAGTCTATGTTTTTACTGGTTATAAGTTGTTTTACAATATCAATATCCATGGTTGAAGCCCGTGCTCCGAAGGTTATTGACTTTATTTGACCAGGAATAGAATAAACTTTGTTTCCTTTAGGCATGAACATTCGCCATTCTTTTTCGTAGCTCCAGCATTCTGACTTAGTATAGAGAACGCGCATCAGAGCACTTTCTGTATCTTTTCTACTCAAAAGTGTTTTAGAGCTTAGCGAAGGATAGTTTTTTGTATAATTAACTTTTGTAGTTTTGTCTTTGTTACCCAGCTCATTTGATGCATTTCTTTCAAACTCAATGCAAAGCCCTTTGTGATCTTCAGAGTAGTGTGACCACATTAGTATATCTTTAGCATTTTCAGCTAGAGAAAGAACACCAAAATTTTGAAGCTCACGCTTAAAGTCATCAATGTTTCGTGTTAAATCTTTTCGGATGGAAACCGTAATTTCATCTAGGTCTTCATCCGGAAAAGCTTTATTTAATTTTTGTGTGTCTGTTGATTGAGTTCGAGTCGATTTGTTTCTGAATGAGCATTGGGTATCAAAAGGATCATTAAATGAGTCAGGCAAAGGATAAAAAACACGGTCATTTGCAATTATATCTAAGGTGAATTTATTGATGGGCTTGTATTTAAATAGCGATGTGACTTCAGGATGAATCATTAATTTTCCTTTCAACCTCATAATCCTCCTAACTGCTTTTCACATAACAGTGCGTTATACGATCGTTCCGTCCGCACAACACTCTTTAAACGATTTTCTAGTTGGAGTTTTTTCTTTAGTAATCAACATTCTGCCGTATCGGCTCCTTGTCAATTTTACGGATAAGTGGGAATCCTGGTCCGTATATTTTCCTATGGATACGTTCATATTAGGTGCTCTTTCTATTTCAATCAAAAGGATTATTTAAAAATCCAAGGAAGGAGGATTTAGTCGTAGCAAAGTCTTTCAGAGTGCCTGTCTCTAGGACGCTTTTGGAAGGGTGTCATCAAGACATTCCGAAGCACTTTCTGCGGCCTCCTGTTGGGCTCTGGAGGAGAGGTGAGCATACTGCTGCGTCACCGTGGGGTCGGAGTGGCCGAGGATCTGCTGCACCATGTTCGCAGATATTACATTTCGCTAAAGGTGCGTTTTGTGTAATGCGTTGCAGTTTTTGCAAGCGCGCTACAAGCGTTAGGAGATTAATCTTCGCTAGGACTAGCTTGAAGAAATGGTGGGCCCTCCGGGGCTAGAACCCAGGACCAGCCGATTATGAATAGGCGTTCCAATCGAGGCTAAAAACCTTCGCTCAAAAGACCAGAGGGTGACCAGACAACAGAAACAAAAAAGCCCCACACAAAGTGCGAGGCTTTTAAAATAATGGTGCCCGGAGACAGAATCGAACTGCCGACACGAGGATTTTCAATCCTCTGCTCTACCGACTGAGCTATCCGGGCACAAACTGCTGCTTTTCTAAT
>Ga0105359_10004143_pt1 | contig 11655 bp, 9 predicted proteins | sample GOMGulsemesocosm_6_FD_83659 | JGI IMG/M metagenome (GOLD analysis project Ga0105359, IMG submission 83659) | Methane-oxidizing microbial communities from mesocosms in the Gulf of Mexico - GOM8C Gulf of Mexico | ecosystem: Environmental > Aquatic > Marine > Cold seeps | place: Gulf of Mexico... | reverse complement strand
TCAACACGGAAAATTATGGCGCACCTCGGAAGGCCATTCGTTACAGTTTGTGAACGCCAATACTCCCTGGTATATCGCCCTCACCTACTACGATTTAATTTCCGGGCGCTACATTGTGGAACTGAACAGCGAAGAGCGCGACGCCTTTGTGTTTAACAGCCAATTGAAGCGTAAAGACTTTACTACTTCTGCCATTCGTCGCCAGGGCAAACGTTAAGCCTTTGACCAATAGCCGCATTGATCAGCGCGGCTTAGGTCATGAGTCTAACTAAAGTGACTAAAAAAACCTAAAAAATACGCGGGCAAGCCCGCGTATTTTTTTGAGATAAATCCAATGTCAAATCGTAATCACAAGACTCTAGGGCATCGACATGCTAGCAAGATACTCTTCTAACACGGGTTCTAACAATGATGGATTAAAACTGTATGGCCCCTTCCCCGGGTTATACAAAACCGTGCCATCAGCACTTAACAGGTAAAGCCGAGCCGGACGCCCCACCCAGGTATTATTAACGCTGTTATCCATTCCATCCACCAACAAAGGGATATCGGTATTTAACAATGTGCTCTTAAGGCGTGTGGCCGCCCAGCGTCGTTGCTCAAATGCCTGGTGTTGTTTGATATCAATGGCCACCGGATGTTGTGAGCTATTTTTTACCCACTTCATAAAATCATTATTCGCCAGCGGCCACTCGTCGGTGGCGTGGGGTTCACTTACATAAACCCCGACAAAATTCACGCGGTTTTTATATTTATCATGAAGGTCATTAATATCTTGCATGCCATGACTAAATACCGGGCAAGAGTTTGCACCCAGAAACAACACCACGGGCTTCTCCCCTAAGAAATCAACAAGGCTTTCGCTGTTGGCACCCTCTGAATTTAGCAAGGTAAATGAGGGGGCGAGATCTCCCACCTTAGGGGCATTTACATCAAGCCTGTCCTGCCAGGCTAATTCTTTTGGGCGCCACTGTGCCACATTAAGTGCAAATGATTTTATGGCCGCTATAGGATCCTGCCGGTCATACGCTGTATACCAGGCCCCTAGTATGGCAAACAACACAAAACCCATACGGGTAACTCTTCCGCTATTGTCCCCATCCTTGGAAGGCTGATTAGCAAAATAGAATATAGCAATTGGCACACAAACAAACGCCATTAGTAAAACGAGAAAGGATACGGGATAAAATATCGGTAGCAGTAATACACTGCCCACAGCCAATTGCATGAGTCCCACTTTCATTTTTTCACTTGAAGCAATATTGGTTATGGCCCCCAGGTAACGCAACCAGGCCCAATCATTACGGCGTAACACATTAATCAAACCCGAGCCTAAAAAGGCCAATGCCAGCCAAAGTTGTAAACCCGATAAGAGCCCTTGAATAGAAAACCCCACCACAAACGGAATCACAGAATCGATGGACATTATTTGTTGATAGTCATTCATTAATCCTTCTCCTAAAAAAAGCCAGTAGGTGACTACTGGCTTACTATAATTACATCAATCAGGCTTCCCTAAGTGCTGCCGGTAATCTTTTTGGCAAGCTCGTCATTTTTACTGATGGTGATGGATTGTGTTTCAGCAAAAAACTTTCGTATAGCACGGTTGGTGGCCACAGGGTTTTCCAGATGTAAAAAGTGACTGGCTTCAATAAAACTGACACGGGCATCTGCTACGAAATCAGGTGAACGGGCATATTCGTGTGGGTGCTGCCCTTTATCATACTTCCCCTGCAGGATAAGCATGGGCATGGTCATGGACTCAAACAAGAAGTTATGACGGTCCTTCAGTTCAATATCAAAACTGGTAGTGGCGAAATACTTACTCAAGGCCGCTGCGTTACCCTTAAACGAAAACTCATAAGAAAGTCGTTTTAAGGTTGCGTAGCTTAAATGGGATGGAAACCAGGAGGTATACACAATATTCACCATATTTTTCGATTTAAACATGGCGGTGCCAAACTTGGATTTAAAAATAAAATGAGGCGGTACAGGTTTACCATGGGGCTCATTAAAGGACTGCTGCATACGAACATAACGCGTAATACGCCCCTTTAAAGAAGGCACATTCGTAATGTGGTCGGTGAGCACTGTACCTCGGTCATGTCCCATCATGTTGAATTTTTTAATGCCAAGTTTATCCATCAGCAATCCAATGTCCTGGGCCATGGACTGGTTAGTATAGTCCAAACTCAGTCTCTTATCGGACTGCCCATAACCCTTGGGATCGATAGCGATGACATAGTAATCAGATGAAAACTCCACAATTTGATTATGAAATGCCCACCAGGTTTCAGGTACACCGGGCAGAATGATAATCGCCTCCTTGGTAGGGTCACCCGCGGTCACAAAGTGGTAAGTGCTGTCGTTTACCTCTTCATACCAGTGTATAACAGCCACATCGCCGTGAAGGTATTCAATCTCACCATGCACATTAGACGTATTAGGCGGAGGCGTGGTGCCCTTGTAACGCACATCATCCGTTAGCTTGCATTGCGGTGTTGGTTTACCACCATGTTCGTTAGTGATAAAAAATCCACTGAGACCATTTATTAACAAGGAAAGCGGACTGGCAGAGACGGGGAGCCTAAGAAACATCCACATGGCGAACATGGCCATGAAAATAGCCAATAAAATTTGAAACGTTGTCATTTTATCCACCTTCTATTTAAATAATTGTGAAGTAACGAGTTGATATGTGTGGTTCATAATATGCCTAAATTCCACCGGTAATCTTTTTAGCTAGTTTTTCAGTTGGGAAGAAACGAGAAATTAATAGACGCCCCAACCACCTGGGGGTTTTATCCAGGGCATCATCCACATCGGCTAGTTTAACCAGTTGTTTGCCCGAGCTCTTACCATCCAGCATGCGAAAGAACGCTTGTGGTACCTGTTCAATGCCGTGCATAACATCTTCTTTTCCGGTGATTTTTCCTTCTTTAATCCAACGGGCCAAGCGTATAAATGCACCCCGTAAGCGGTCCTGATAATCCAGCACCACAAAACCTTGTTTCTTAATACGGTTTGTTAACATGGTATTATGATAACGACGACCGGTATCCAGGCGAGTGTCGCTAAGGTGACTAATGGCCAAACGGCCCACCACCACAATGCGCCCATGAAGATTCATGTTATCAAGGGCTGCCTCTGATATATCACCACTGGTATTATCAAAATAAACATCAACACCATCCGGGCAGGCTCGTTTAATATCGTTTGCAAGTTCATCAATACTCTTGCCGCGATAGCTCACGGCCTCGGCAAAAGCAAAATCTTGCTTAACCTGTTTGGCTTTTTCATCGGTGCTCACAATAGCCACGGTTCTGCAGCCAAGATTATTAGCTATTTGGGACGCGATGCTGCCCACCGAGCTGCCACCACTTGAAATCAATACGGTTTCACCCGCCTTTGGCTGACCGATATCCTGCAGGGCAAAATAGGCGGTGGCTCCGGTGATGCCCACCGCCCCCAAATAATGATTAAGATCGGCTAAACCCAGGTTAATCTCTTTACAGGCTTGCTCATCAGAGAATACCGCATACTCTTGCATGTTAACCTGGCCAAGGCGCACACCACCCACCTTCACATTAGGATTTTTTGATTCGACTACTTGGCCTACGCCATAAGAATGCATGACCTCACCAAGATTCACTTTTTCTACATAATTATCTTCATCACGCATACGACCCACTAAAGCTGGGTCCATTGACAAACACAGGTTACGCAACCGGTATTCACCTGGCTGTAACACAGCCATGGGCTCCTGCCCCACCTGAAATACTTCGGCGCTGGGTTTCCCCTCAGGACGTTTAACTAATCGAACCACCTTATTAAACTGCTTCATATTCTCCCCCTTATTATTAGGCTTGTTGTTTAGCTTTAGATTTTTCTTTGTCTTTTATATAAGCAATACGTTGATCACATACCCCGTCTTTTATATAAGGGGGCGTGAATCCGTCAAATAGTGTGCAGTGTAAAATGCCGTTCTCCATCATCATGGGCTGAACCTTCGTCTCCACTAATAAGGCATGCACAAATTTCTTTTGCGGTTCATCCAATTTAATAAAGCGATTTTGTACGTTTTCAAAGCTCCAGGCGCGATACTGGAATGTCTTAAAGTGAGTCTGAAAACCATAGATGTTTGCCTTAAAATCCTTTTTCCCTTCATGGGTCGCCACAGCCGTAGCAGTTGCAAAGGGGATGTAGGTTTTTCCAATAAAATTCAATAATTGCTTAAGGGTGTCTGGTACACCATTGTCAAAATTTATCCATGGGCCAAATTCAGTTTGCCCAATGTCACCGCGCACATCACCCAATTCAGTTATGGTCTCTATCCAGTTACAAGTGCGCGAACCAAAACGCTCCATAATCTCGGCCGAATAAGGGTCCTGAAACATGTGCGCATAAAGGTGGCCGTACAGGGCAAAATCGGCAACCGAAGGCCTATCCCCCAATAAAAACTGATGTCCACAAAAATGGGCATCTAAGATAGTTAGTAAATCAATGAACTGTTTATCTAGGCTTTCACGAGCCTTAGTATCGCTAAGACCCAAGGCCTCATCAAAACCGGATTGACGGGACAGAATCATGGGGGCCACTTTACTGGCATGCATATTCACATCACCATAACTCATGGATCGCCCCAAACGGTGACTCAGAGTAATACGGTTAAGCTCATTACCCCACCGGTAATGCATTGAAAAACGAGTGAGATATTCATCTGAAAAATCTTCAAGTAACCACATGATAAATGCCAGCCCTGTATCCTTGGGCGTACAGGCGTTGTTGCTATATTTTTTTTCAAGCTCTTCAATGATGGGGGTGGTGTCTTGCAACACATCATCATTGGGACTTAAGAGTACCGGCATGATGCTCATGCCCACTTTTTGCGGAATTTTCTGGTAATAGGTGTTTAAATTTATGCGCATACGTTTATAGGGTATGGCTTTGTAATTCATATAGGTGCGCAATTTACATGAATAAGGCGAATTACCATCACACCATAAACGGAAACAGTCCTGCTGTTGTGGATTAAGCTCGAGCGCACTCGTTATTTCAAGGGCCTCTCTTTGCAAGTTTTTAGCTTCACTCATCTTTGAATCTGTCATTTAAATATCCCCCAAAACTACGCTTTAAGACTATTTAGTAAATACGCTTTTGCCATCAAAAACTCACGCAGCCTGGTAGGCAGTATTTTTTTTGCCCAGGGCATCGCCCGACTGCCATGACCAATGGCCGCATTAAAGGGAGGACGTTTACTTAACATTAGGGAAGCGAGTTTATTTGCAAACATTTCAGGGCTAGTAGGCGAGTTGGAAGAAACCCGGGCTCTTTTTTCAACCGCTGACATCACCGAGGTATACAAGGAGTGATCGGCCAGGGTGTCTTTAAGCTTGGCGGCGGCGTTATCACCAAAAGCAGAGGCGATGGCTCCAGGGTAAACCGTCATCACTCGTACCTTAAATGGGGCTAACTCCATGCGCAGCACCTCACTTAAGGCATGTACCGCCGCCTTAGAGGCACAATAAACCCCCGAGAAAGGCACGGTAAAGATACCAGCCGAGCTGCCAATATTAACAATTAGCCCTTTGGTTTTTCTCAATAAGGGTAATGCTTGTTGCGCCATATTTAACGGCGCAAAAACATTGGTAGCAAACTGCGCCTGTACCTGACCCATAGGCACTTCTACTAAGGGGCCCATGGCACCATAGCCAGCATTGTTCACCAAAATATCAAGCTGGCCCGACTTTTTTTCGATGTGCGCCATGGTGTCCATAATATCCTGCGGATTATTCACATCCAGTTTAAGGGCGGTTATATTCAGCCCCAGCCCTTTCAAATCCGCTATATTACGCGCTCCGGCATACACAGTATGACCCTGTTTAGCCATTTTAATGGCCAGGCTTTTTCCTATGCCACTGGTGCAACCACTGATTAATACTACTTTTTTCATAATTTCCCCCTTGTGTACGTTGGCCATTTAAAGTGAACAACCCACATGGTCCATATATCTATTGAGCTTTCGGTTTAAGCTTCTGACTGAGCAATTTATTACCATCATCTTATCCGGTCGCACCACCAGTATGCGTTTACCCGCAGCTAGCAATTTTTTAAACTCTTGGCCCGGGTTAATCAGCACCGAATCTGTTTCATGGATTTTTGATGCATGGCTGAAGGTGGCTTTTTTTCCGGCCATGGCGTGCCAGCGCGCCAGGGTTTTTTCATCCAGTAAGTTTTCAGGGTTTACCTGCCAGCCCAACATATAAAAACTGCCCCCTAGTAATTTGTCTGATAAATATGACTTATTATCTTTGTGCACTACAAACTGAGGTAGATCTGTACCGGTTTTAAATAATTTACTCACCAGGTGGTGCTTAAGGTAAGCACCGTTAATGTGATTGGGAATTTTTTCCATGGGGATGCCCTTGTGTTTGGAATGCAGCCCCATTAGTCCTAACAGCTTAATGGCAGCATCACGAATTTTTGCCACCAAAGGATTTTGCGGCAAAATCACACTGCCCATGGTTTGTGCAAACTTAATCACCTGTTTGCTTTGCGGTATACGCTCTATCTGGTAGCTATCTAGCACAGAGGGCTGTAGCTCTTTTTTTAATACGGCCGAGAGTTTCCAGCACAGATTATGCACATCTCTAAATCCCGCCATCATGCCCTGCCCGGCAAAGGGCGGTGTAATATGGGCCGCATCCCCCATTAAAAACACATTGCCTTTTTGATACCGGTCTGCGGTACGGGCATGAAAACTGTATACCGCTTTACGAGACACCTTCATTTGGGCCACATCCCCCCACTGCCCGATCAGTTTTTTAAGGTTTTTCTCTTTAAAAAGATCGTCCGGGTTGTCTTCTTTTTTCACCACAAATTCCCAACGACGTTTATTGTCAGGCCCGGGTAATGTCACCGAAGGCCGCTCTGGATTAATAGAGAAAATCACCTCACTGCTGGCCTGCGGGTTATTATCGACATCCAGTATCATCCAGTCCTGGGGGTAGGTTGCCCCGGAAAATCCTATATTCAGTTTTTGGCGAATAGGGCTGCTGGCACCGTCACAAGCTAAAAGAAAACGGCTGTGAAGACTTATTAACTCCTCCCCCTGTCTAACACTTAACTGAACACAATGGCCCTTATCTTTAAAGTCCACCAGTTCACTGGCGGTAACCAGGTCAACGCACGCCCACTTGGCAAGAGACTTACGCAAGGTTTTTTCCAGATCAGGCTGATGAAAAGTACGGATGATGCTGTGACCATTTTTAGGAAGATAGGTGTCCGCATGAAAAACAGATTGGCGATCTTTATTTTGAAACTGAATACTATTGATTTGTAGAAACTTTAAATCAGGATCCTCCAACACCCCCAGGGTATCCATAATGCGGGATCCTTCCTCACACATGCCCACCGCCCTTGGGTGGGTAACAATATCCTGCGCTTTGTCTATAATTAGAGTACTAATGCCATACTGGCCCAACATATTCGCCGCACTCACACCACAAGGGCCAGCACCGACAATCACTACATCATAATTTTGCTTTATTGTTGTCATGTTAATTCCTACTACATTTAGCACGACGGACTAGGTTCATCCCTACCTCATACCGCCGTTAAATATTTTGCCTTCAGGCTTGTGCAATCATGCTTTTTTGTTTGCCTAAATTAATCGATCCATCCAGGGATTTAATTTCCAGCTCCAGAAAATCCCCTGGCTGTAAAAAGGTAGTCATGGACTTTTGCGCCGAGGTGAACTTTTGGCGACGTTTTTTCGGATTTTTAAAATTTAGCATGATCGCCAATCCGGTTTTTAAACTGGTGCTACCTAAAACACCACCGGGAGTACCGGTGAGAATACAGTCTCCGGCATTTAGATTGGCATATTGAGAAATATCAGTAAGGGTTTTTGGTGGTTTGTGAATCAGCTGATCGGTGGAACCCTGCTGCTTAACCTCACCATTCATCTTTAGGGTTAACTCAAGAGAATAGAGCTGATTAACTTCACCTTCATCAAGCAAATACAATACTGGGCCGGCCGGGCAAAAAGTGCGCTGGCTCTTGCCTTTAAACCACTGCAACATGGGGCCACCAAACATAAGATCGCGGGCCGAAACATCATTGCACAACACCAAAGCCCCCAGGTAGTCGCCGAGATTTTCATCCGTTACTTGGGTGGGTTCATTTATGGATTTTTTCAGTATCACTCCCAGCTCAATTTCATAATCAAGCAGTTCTACTCCATGGGGGCGTAAGATGTCATCGTTAGGCCCGCACAGGCTGGATGGGTGTTTGCAAAATACCAGATTCTCTTCTTTTTCGGCTTCCTGTACTAACCCGGCTTCCTCTCTATGACTTGCATAGTTTAGACCTTGCGCAAACATTTGAATGTCATCAGACACGGGGGAATGAAACTTCAATCTAGAAGATAAAATCGGCTCATCAGTAACCAGAGTATTAAAATTTTCCCGGGTATTAAAGTAACAGTCCATGACATCTCTATGGTGCAAGAAACTTTTCTTAAAGGGGTAAACCTTATCCCCCTTTAATATTCCCCAGTCACTCTGAGTATCACTATCCTTGCTAAATTTAACAATTGACGTTCCCATAATATTCCCCTTTAACTCTTTTATTGGTTATGCATATATTTTTATGATTAAGGCCTTATTAAAGCCAAGGACGAGGTGATCTCGACGTTGATTTTTTGGCTTTCTTTAGCCAGGAAATACTGAACTGTCCTTTAAACAGTCCACGAATAATATTCAAAACTTGTTTAGTGTTTGGTTTAAACATGGAAGCCGGTATATCATCGCCCCAGGCATATATATTTCCAGGGTCCATTGGGTAATACTCGGTTTTACGGTCGCTGGTAAATACATCGCCATCTGTGTAATGTTCAAATTCACGGCCATTGGTATCGTGCCAATAGTCAAATACCTGGCTCCCCAAGAGATGTCGCCCCATGCCCCAATAATGTTTGCGTTTTTTCATCTTTAGATATTGCTGCCCTTGGGCAACGGCATCCACATCTACCACCTCATAGGCACTGTGCATGTACCCTTCGCCACCACCCTTGCCTATTACAATAGTATGGTGGTCTGCAATTTCGCCCCCCCGATCCATACGCAAAAACGCGATGATGGGTGAACCATCTTCAAGACATAAAACATCGGTTGCCAACAAACCAAGATGGGTCATGTACCATTCAATGGTTTTCTCAATTTCATTGGAACCCAATACACAATGACCAATTTTTAATACAGGTGATGGCGCCAAGGATTCACGTTGGCCAATATTCACCCTGGGATGATGATTAGGTGTATTGACTGGTAACGCATCCCGGCGTGTATGGATGGGATCAACTTTTTTAATGCCAAAACACACTTCCACTTCCAGGCCAGTGGGGTCGATTAAACGCACCACCTCACCGCCGCCCGGGTGTTGAATTTTTTCTATTTGTTTATCGGTTTTCTTGGCAAGACGTTCCAGATCCTTGCGGGAATTTACCGATACCCCTAACCCTCTGAAGGCACTTTTTTTGGCCTGACGAGCATAATAAACATAGGGTTCATCACCGTAGCTGCGCATATAAAGACTTTGCTGATCCTTCTGATGGGTTTTCATACCAAAATCCAGCAAGAAGGCTTCCTGTTTATTCAAGTCGACCTCATCCCAAATAAGATACGATAATCGGTCCGCCTTTATTATCGGAGTAGGACAAACGATTGGTTTGGACCCTGGCGGAGTGTCGGTATTGACCACCAGGTTTTCGCTGCCGGCATATTCAAGGTTCATAACATTCTCTTTACATTTTACTGCCTGTTACAACAGCCTAGGTGTTAATTTTTAAACTCACTAACACTGCCATGGGTATCATTTTTAACAATGACCCCATGGTCGTGTTCAATTTTTTATAGCTTACCAAGGCGACGAATCGCACCCGTGGTGAAATTTCCGTGGGCCATCTCGCTGTTAAATTTAAAGGCATTACGCTCTTCATTACTCAGGTCGGCGATATAGCGCCCTGAAAATAAATCGTAATGGGTGAGGGCCACGTACCAGTTGGTTTTGGCGTTAACAAATTGTAGGGAATGGCCTTCAGAAGTGCGCCATAATTGGCCACGATTATCATAGTGGTCGGCCAACACAATTTGCCAGCTGTCTTCATCCACGTAGAAGGTACGTTTTGCATAGACATGACGTGCGTCGTCTTTGAGTGTTGCGGTAACTTGCCATACCCGATGTAATTCATAACGGGTGTGATCTTGATTAATATGACCCGCGTTGACTATGTCTTTATATTTCACAGTGGGGTCGGCCATCTTGTAGGCGTTATAGGGAATGTAGACTTCTTTTTTACCCTCTAACTGCCAGTTGTATCGATCCGGGGCACCATTAAACATATCCAGTTGATCTGTGGTGCGCAGGCCTTCAGTACCCTGAGCTGGGGCATCATAAGCCACCTGGGGGGCACGGCGTACTCGACGTTGCCCGGCATTATAGGCCCAAGCCTTACGGGGCTGTTTCACCTGGTCAATGGTTTCATGCACTAAAAATACATTGCCAGTATAGCGTGTGGGTGACTTAATCTTTTCGATGAAATAGAACAATATATTCTCATCACGTTTTCCATCATAACCATCACTAAGGTACTGTGGAGCCGTCATCAAGCCGCGAATTTTTACCGGCATAAATTCACCGTTTTTTTGCACCGATAATAACGCCGAGTTTCTCTCAACCGAACCACCTCGGTAGCGGCTCACATGATTCCAAACCACTTCCAAACCACTTTGTGGTATAGCAAACGGCACAGTTTCATCAAAGTCGGTTAAACCCGCTCCCCCTTGCGCCAATCGTGTTTTGGTGGCATTGGCTTTCGCCTTGTTGTACACATGCTGGGGAAAAGCTGCGGTGCGATGGGTTTTATAAATAGGCATCTTATAGGTGCCAGGATACTTATTAAAAAGCGCCAGCTGACCCTCGCTCAGGTTAGCTTGATACTGCTTTAAATTTTGACTGGTGATGGTGAACACGGGTTTTTCATCTGCGTATATATTTGTTAACTGATCGCCTACGGCACCTGCATTTAAGCCGCCACTGTAGCTTGGGATGCTACCGCTTTCATTGGCCGCTGTTTGTGCCCCCATGGGCGTTAATTCACTGCCTAATTTGGCGGCCTGGTCTTGCGACACTTTGGCCACGCTTACATTACTGGCTAGCAGAAACATAAGTGAGGTGTGGAATATTTTAATGCTCATAATTTTTTCGCCTTGATGGACCAGTGTCACCGGCCCATGTTAAAGATCTGTTTTTATTATTAAATTAGCTGGCTAGAACTGCATACCAACACTAAGGGAAGCAAAGTCGCGGTCGCTTCGGGTGGTATAATCCCCGCCCATATACTGGGTGTAAGAAAGGCTGGCTTTGTAGGTAGACAGGTAGTCAAGATTCAGGGACAAATCCAGCGATTGCTGCCCTTCAATAAAAGTACCACCGGGTTCAGGTCCATAGCCTTTAACATCATGACTCCAAACCGCTCTTGGGGTGACATTCACGCCGGCAAAAACATCCGAGTAGTCAGCTTCAATTAAACTACGATAACCCCATGATCCTTGGGTAACATAACCCTCATCTTTGTCATCGAGATAAATATCC
>Ga0105359_10004137_pt1 | contig 11661 bp, 6 predicted proteins | sample GOMGulsemesocosm_6_FD_83659 | JGI IMG/M metagenome (GOLD analysis project Ga0105359, IMG submission 83659) | Methane-oxidizing microbial communities from mesocosms in the Gulf of Mexico - GOM8C Gulf of Mexico | ecosystem: Environmental > Aquatic > Marine > Cold seeps | place: Gulf of Mexico... | reverse complement strand
ACTGATCGATAACCGATTCAAAATATTCCATAATCTATAAATCCTACAATCTTAAATTTGAGCTAAACCAGCAATCAATTGTTGAGTCAATGCAAAGCTATCGTCGAAATAATCAACATCAAACCTGCGGTATTCACGCATTGCATGCACAAGCTCAGGCGTATCTGTTAAATCAATCTTGCCGCAACTTGCTAATGCTAATAATACGGGTGCATTAAATACATTATTTTTAAAACCATCACGCTGTGTCAGGAAAATTGACGCCAATTGTTGGTTTGCCTTACTTATAATGTTGTTAAACAATGAATCAGCAAAAATTTGTGGCCATGTATCTGCTGATTTACGCTGTGACAAAGTATTTTTAAGTACACCAATCTGCGAAGAATAAGCGTTAAGCGATACCTGTGGCTTGTCAGTTAAAATGCCTATCTTGTATTGCAGTAAATCGCTCAAGTAACTTAAACCGGGGAAATAAGAAACCAATTCAGCTAACTTTTTCTGAATGCGGTTTTGAGCGACATCGTCCATATCATCACCTAGTCGCGTAAGTAGATAATCATAAAAAGCACTTACAACTTTAATCGATGAGGTAATGTTTAAGGAATACCATAACAGCGGGAATTGCTTATCCATCTGCCACACTCGGTCAATGCAACTGTTATTTGTATGAAGTAACAATGCCAACATGAATTCAGGAACTTGGGTTACACCGCGCCATAAATCAAATGTCGTTAAGGGTACTTGATCAAACGCCAGCAAGGTTTTGACATAATTCCATTCTGGCATGGTAAAGTCATAAGCCATCTCTTTCGCAACAGCACTAAATGCGCTAATACGATCCCAACGGCGGCCAATACCCGCAGCCCTTTCAAAACCATTACTTGCTTCAGGAAGCAACTCTAAGTCCTTGCTCCACATAAGCGGTCGAACCCCCTCTTTAGCGTTATCGCAATACACTAGCCATGCTCCAGCTTCGATTTCATCGTCTGGAAATATCCATGCGTTATCATTTTCTATCGATACAGATACAGCTGGTATTAATGGGATTGGGGTTTGTTCTGGACAAGCGAGCGATACGATATACAAGTCGCAATTTATTCGCTCATCTTTGTTATAACTATTCAAAACAATCTGATTATTATCTCGATCTGGTTCTAATGAGCGAGCATAAGCTGAAAAGGATAGGTTAAAGCACACTTGTCCATGGTTTATAGCAGACATCTTTACTCTGGCATCTAAAGTAGAGGACAGAGCAAATAATGCCTGAATATCAGTACGGAAGGCTGATAAAGATAAACCAGCCGCTAATGCTGAAACAGATGGTAGTTTAACGTTAAAATAGGCACTTCGACGAAATGGGTCTCTAATATCACGCGCACTCAGTTCAAACTGCAGATCAATCTCACCTTCTAAGCCATAACCATGCAGTTCATAACCATTAATATCATCCACCAACAATTCACTGTGGTTCGCTACTGGTTGCTGCTGGTTATCTAACAAACAAATGCCCTTACTTGGGAAAGGGAGCGTAAGCGTTATCGATTTCGGTTTTTCTTGCCACCATAGCTCTAGGTTAACCTGTACAGGCAGTTGCTCCGCCGCGCTAAATAACTGAACTGTGACAGAATGTTTAGTCTGGATAACTTGGAAATCAATATGTTCAGCATCTTGCTTCGATAAGGTCACCATAGGTGGTCGTGATGAGCATAATTTAATTTCGCCCCGGTTCACTTGCTTTCCCGTGAGCAGTTCAATCGTCAAGTCTTTCGGTAAACTTGCCAGTCTAAAACGTTTTTTAGTCTTTCCGCCATCAATAAACGCAACACTACTTTGGCCCAGAGGCAAGGTATCCATAGGGAACCATTGGTCTTTAGCTGAATTATGCCAACGCAGTTTATCGGTAGGAAGTTCTTTTCTCGCACCTTGTAATGAAAGCTCAAGCAGGCGTGGTTTCCCCAAATAACATTTTGTTGGGATGGTTTGGTAAGGTAGCTCGACCCCCTGCCAAACATATTCAATGCTAGAACTGCTGGTTTGCCCTAATGCTATAGAATAATTATTGATAGAGAAGTTACCGGCTTGTTCAAACCGATACAGCGCTCTGGGCATGGGCTCAAGACTTGTAGCTAGAAAGCGTTCTGATGTTAACTCAGCAGACTGAGAATTTGAAATGACCGCACTAGGTTTCATCGCAATTAATGCTGTTGATTGCTCAGAACTAACATCGCCAGCACCAAAAAATACCCATTGCCCTTCATGTTCATGGAACAACCAAGGTTCATCGTGATCTAAGCTACCGCCACCTAACAAGGGCGCACACCAAGAGTCACCATCATCTGAACGGATCATAAGCTGCACTTCACAGTCAAACCAATCATCAGGCAGATCTTGGCGCATAATGTCTAATAAATAACGTTCTGGATTATTCTTAGGACGGAAAGCCTTAGCTAATAGCAACTGTTTCTTACCTAATGCAAACAAACTAAAGCGTGAAGGTAAATTCAATATGCCAAATAGCTGCTGTATATATTCGGCATTCACCTTCGAGCGTAGCTCTACCGAAAGCTGGCATTTCCACTCATGCTTCACCTCACTTGGATCATCCATGAGATAAGCATGTTGATCAGTCCCACGTATTAACCGACGAACAAGTCGAATTGTACTAGGTAAGCGGCGTTGCACTTCAATCGCTTTACCCAGTGCGCTATTGATTAAACCTCTGGCTACGCCATGCTCAAGGTTTAATGGTAGTTTTTCTGGCCAAGTTGGTTCAACGGCGTCTAAATAGCGTAATGGATCTGATTGGCCTTCCAATACATGTTGATCGGTTAGTTGATAAATGGCTTCTGTAATTTTACCAACAATAGAATAAACCGCTTCATTTCTAAAAGAAGAGGCAATGCAGTGGTCATTTGCTTGGGCTATGGCAATAGCATTAGGATGAGAAAGCGAAAAGCGGCCGAAGTCTTGAATTACATGTTCAAAATAGTTAGCTAACTTACTGTTAGGATCTGTAATTAAATTTAGTGGTAAGCCTCCTTCAACGGCAACCGTTGCTAGAAACATACGACCTTGCGCATTTTTAAGCAGAGGTCGACGCCAGTAGCGAAAACCGGCAGCAATCAGTTTGTTTCTCTGACTCACTGTTAAATCAGTTTCTTTCACATTAAGCGAACTGAAGATCGGCTCCCAGCTCCAATGCCCACCGGAAAATTGCTTGCGCCACCATTCCGCTGCGTACATGACAAAAGCCCCAGCCCATTCAGAATTCGATGCCGAAGATACATAACAGCTGATGTAATTCGTACTCAAGCTATTTCGCAGTGAAGTAAACAGGTCTTGATATTCATTATCACTGAGTTTGTAGCTATACAGTGGCGAACCACTCACTTGTGTGAGTTGGCGAGCGTTAAAAATATCTAAAAGGCTATGACGAAACGTACGCATGGTGGTCCTCAGCTGCAATTATATAAAAGCTTATCAATCAGGCGCTTGAAGATATCACTAATAACATTGTCAATTATTGACCTTGTTCAAAATGTTCTAAAAAATAAGCACTTAAGTTGTATTAACTGGTTCATAATAGCTGAATATTGAAGGACAAATAACTTTACAAGCTTATGTTCTCATCTTTGGTAACAGGCTGACATTTTTTAACAAAATGCACCAGACAAGATCAGCCCGTGTTTTCCCTTAGTATCAATAACAAATGGCACATATTAGGCACAAGCCAAACCTTGAGTTCATCACTGTAATCAACGCCATATTCAATCGCTTTTGTAAAACCATCACGTTGAAGATAAATCAGCACTATATTATCTGGGCTATCGCCGAGTTTCCACTTGGTGGCCAACAGCAAGTGACGACTTTCTTATTGATAATATTTTCACAGGCAGTTTCTTAACCAGTGTTGATCGGCAGGCATAGGGAGTTTCTTTCTGATGAGAATAATTTTTAGATATTTTTCGGTAATTCGAGATATATAAGCTCTTACCAATGCTTGTTGTTGTTCCGGAACTTTTTTGATAAACCTCAACATACGCCATGAAAAAAGTAGTTTAAAAAACAACCTAACCTTTACCAAAAATGAAGTTTCAAAAGTACTGGAATCGATGTTTTTTATACGGAAAATTTCAATGTTATCTACTTTGAAAACAAACAGCTCGAAAACAACGTTAGAACCACGAATAACGGCATCAGCAGCGAAATTGATCCGGTGGTCATTAAACATAAAACCACTAGTGATCAAAAAACCGCTTTTCTTATCCAAGAGATCAACGTTTATGTTTAAACCGTCTTTAAAATGTAAAGTGAGCTTTATTTCTGTATCCGTTATTTCAATAAATTGACGGCTATCGCTATCATGTTTAGTCGCCTTAAAAATACCATTACTGTATTCACCACAAATTAATGGCTGTAATTTACGGTCGTGTTCTGTGAATTTACCCGCCAATAAACCATTCTGGTAGTAACAATGAGTGATTACGTTTTCATCCCGATGCTCTACATATTCTCCATGTAGTGAACCATCATAAGAGCTGTAAGCTATTGAGTGATTAGGATCGTTATGATGATATTGTTGAGAACGATTTGTTTCAATCGCTTCAATCCTTTTTGATATCTTTTCAAGCTTTAGAATTTGATATCCCAACAGGCATTCTGCTGCAGAGGACTCGACTTTGGAGGAATACAAATGTTGTAGATCATTTGCAATCGAAATGAGTTCACAGTTACACTTTCCATCTGGATTTTGGCGGTCGATCTCCTCAAATCTCTCACACAAGGTAGAGAAATAATCATTATTTTCCCTCTCTTCAATCATCAGGCCCGCAGCACGGTCAGTCCATCGTAAAAATGAAAATGATGTACTGAATAAAAATGGGATACATTTAAAAATTAACCAATAAATTGCGTAGAAAGTAGCTTTAATAATATTCATCTAAACGTCCTAAAAAAGGGGCTGACATCCCCAAATAAGATAATAATTTGCTTTATACTACACCACCGACTTCGCAGCTTTTTCTTTACCGTTAGCCCCTTCGTCGCCGTCATCTTCAGAGCCTTTGATGTGGTTTAATTCTACCGGGCACTTATTGCTCTATTTAAAATAACTCATTGACCCATACTGTTTCGGCAGCAACAACCGACTATTCCCCTCATCAATCACAAAGGGTACAACCCAAACTTTGAGGTTATCACTGTAATCAAAGCTGCATTCAATAGGTGCATCAAAGTTATCCTGCTCAGGATAGATCAAGAAAATATGCCCGCTTCCGTCTAAGTACTTATGGCCGTAGGCAAACATCTGATACATATCTGCCTGGGATATGCCGTATTTATCCTTACCTGAGCTATCGACAAGTTTCCACTTGGTATCCAGCACAACAAGCGGTGTTTTGTCTTTGTATATCATCAAGTCCGGTTTCAGGTTAAACATGTTCCGTTGCTTATGTTTAACCAGATGCTGAGCATTCACTTGCCCATGTAGTTGCTGTCCATCAGCTATCTGCGTTTTTAAAACACTTTCAACATAAGACTCAAAAACCGCTTCCATTGGAAACAACAATGACAATGCGCTGTTCTTGTCTTTCATCGTTAGCGGTGAAAATCCATCTAATATTAATCGCGTCCACTCCAAAGGGGTTTGGTAATAAGACATACCACGATCAAGTTTGATTTGGGAAAAGTCTTGCTTGTGATTGCGACTGGCAGGAATTTCATCAAACACAAACGTCAGCTCTCGCAGTAGTTTTTGATTACGGGCTGAACGTGCGTTATTAGCGACCTTTTGCAGTGCAGCATGCACTAAACGGTTAGCAGGCCGATCTTGCAAAAACTCATCATACTCGACATAAAACTTGTGTTTATTAATGCTGTTATGCCGGATTTGTTTACCGACCAGTAACTTACCTTTTAAGAAAGCTAAGTTGTCTTCTTGCTTAACGTAATCACTGCGTAAACCGCGTTTGACCAATGCATTCACCGAGTCTAAAAACTGGGTGATAAACACTTCCAGCAATGGCATTTTCGCTTTGGTGATATTGGCATTGTTGGTTTGAATATGGCGAAACTTACCCAGGGTCTTAAGCATGATAAGTAATGAGTTTCGCGCTTTTATCTCGCCGACTTCACCTTCGAGTCTTTTACCAATTTTCGGCAGTACTTCTATCTGAGTGCCATCACGCGTTAAGACCACACCGACGTAATTATTCAGTTGCAACACTTCGGTATTATCGATGCTTTTTAGACGCAGAAAACGGCTTTCAGATTCATCACAAAGACACAGCTTTTTCAGTTCACAAAACGCAGAATCTGAAACCTGCGTGATACGATTTGATTTAGCTGGTTCTTTATCAGAACTGATATAGCCGTATTCAAACACAGTGACGTTATTTTTTAGTTTTGTCACAGTTAAGCGGCCTCAGATTCACTATCTGATTTGTTTACTTCTACTGGTTTACTTGGGTAAATACCAATATATGCAGCGGCTTTCCCCCACACCGATTCTTCACCATCAAATGAAGCAAGCGTATAGCTGGTGCTTTCAGTCTCATAGCTATCTAGACCATGTCCAGCACCAAATATTTCGTCGTATGATTGTTTTTCTTCGGTTACAAAACGTAATGATTCAGCTTTACGATTATCACCAAGCACCAAACGGATCTTGTTCCAATCTTCAAAGAAGTACTCTTCTAATAACGGAATAATTTTATTTTTGAATACTGATTTTAGTTCGATAAATGCAGCATCTTCTTTATTATCATCCACCAGCGACTTAACAGGTATAAAAAAGGCGTGACCTAATGTGTGTTCACGGTCGTACAATACCTCGATACGCTTGTTCATGGTTTCAAGCAACTTTTGTAAATCGATGCCTTTCACTGATTTGCCATTAAATAGTTCAGCATTTGGCATCATTTCAACAAAATCAAAACGACGACGCAGAGCTGTATCCATCATTGCGAGTGAACGGTCGGCGGTATTCATAGTGCCGATTATGTATAGGTTGTTTGGTACTGAGAATTTAGTACCTGAATAAGGCAGTGTTAGCTCCAGTGCTTCTTCTTGATCTTCGCCGGAACGTTTTGATGGTTCAATGAGGGTTATCAGTTCACCAAATACTTTCGAGATGTTACCACGGTTTATTTCATCTATGATTAAAACATAGTTATCCGATGAAGCATCTTGTTCTGGACTCATTTGCAATTTTACATCATGCTTTTTGAGCAACTCAAACACGTCCGATGCGTTAAAACGCCATAAATGGTAAAACGTTTTTTGTGTAAAGTCTTTATTACCATTTAATTCATAAAAGTTAATATTGATATCTGTGGCTAGCCAATTAATAGGTAATGCATGGCAGTAATAATCTTTATGCAATACTCCAGACTCCAGATACTGATAATCACCACTCACCACTCCCACTGCTTGTATCTCTCTTTTGCTGCCAATACAGAGAACTAAATCCCCTTCTTGCGCACCTTCCGACAACTCATATAGTGTACTTTTTGCTAAAGGACCAAGTGATTCATAATACGTTTTCTCATCATCACTAGGGGTTTCATTTAATAAATCTCCTGTTGCCCCCCAACCAATTGCCGCAAAATGTTCCTCAAAACATTTTTGTCTAATTTTGCTCTGCCCTGTGCCATCAATAGATATTTTCCATACTTTAGCATTTGGTTTTAACTCAAATTCTTTTTGATATTTTGAATCTTTAGCTTCAGTACAAATAGACTTAAATACACCAGGGTCAACATCATAAGAGATATCACCGTCTTTCGAATTCGCCCGTAACCCTTCCACAAACTCTTCATAGCCATAACTCTGATGAAACGTGACAAATCGAATACGGTTTTCAGCAACCAATCGGTTATATTCAGCTTTTAATTGAGTACGGTCAGTAAATGTGAAAGTAGGCTCTGCCGCTTTCACCGCAGCTTCAATAGTGTGATAGGTTTTACCTGTACCAGGAGGACCGTAAAGAATTTGATTTAATGGAGTATTTTCAATATCGTTTACAGTGCTCATAGTTCTGCCTTCAGGTTTCGTATTTTCAATGGTTGGTTCTTCCGAGATGACACCAAGTACACAAGCAAAGTCTGACATAGCTTGTTTAGCATCAACACTACCCAGCTCTAGGGTAAAATTGTCATTTCTATCCCTTTTATCGTTGAGCTTTATAGTCGAATATGATTTAGTCATCATCGATTCAAATTGCGGGTATATTGACAGAATTTCTGCACGTAATGAGATAGTTATTTTGCAGCCATTTTTCTGAGGGATAGCTAAAAAAAACCATTTATCATTAATATAAAACTTTAATTTGTCTGACTCTGTTGAGTAAGTTTTATCTTCATACACACCTGATATATTTGATAAAATATCAAAAATATACTTATTGAATAATGAACTCGCTACGGGACTCTTTTCAAATTTATTCACTAATGTATTAAGGTGCTCAGGCTTACATATTCCTTTTCTTTTAAAACCCAACGCTTCAATTTGGTTAATCAACTGACTCATATTCCCTTCTCTCATCAAAAAGGGAACACAAGTGCTCCCTTTACATCATTATTAGTGGTTATAACGCTATTTCTTCGCCGCTTTTTTCTTAGCTGTTGCAGCTTTCTTTGCCGCCTTGGCTAAAGCATCAGCGTCTTTACGGACTTGCGCGATACGTTTTAGCAGTTTATCCGCCGATTCATCATTCGGATCTTGCGGGACCAACTCACCACGAAAGGCTTTAGCTAAGATGCTTTGTGTGAGGTTATCAACACGCGATTGCGCTTTTTTCACCTGTGTTTCGATCGTGTCAGCAAAAGCGAAGTATTGATCGACTAAACGGACGATTTCTTTTTGTTCTTCGATTGGAGCAAAAGGAATAGCTAACACTCTCATATCTCTTAAGTGAAGGTTTTTGATTGCAGTTCCAACTATACGACTAGATACATCGATTGTGTTCACCCATTGGCATAATGCAATATTTATATATTCCATGTTAGTTTGAGCTGAAGCTGGTTTAATCAAAGCAACACTTACAAACAAATCAAAAATCATATCTGTGTTTACAATTGCAGTTCTACCAATAGTCCCACTTTTAGTTATAAGTAAATCACCCTTTTCAGGGTTGCATCTAAGATGAATCTGTTCGTGTGTATCAGCACTAATATACTTGCAATTATCGAAAGACATTTTCCCATGATTTATATCCTTCACAGACATAAAAGGAACACCTTCATCTATATATTCAGGCTTATGGTGAACACCATCTACAATTTTTGACGATAAAGAATCTAAAGATACCCATTTCCAACTATTAGGGATTTCATACTCATCATCTTTCAAATGAGTTTGTGGCTCTTTTGTTCGTTTAGATACAAGTTTACTTCTATCACTTAAGATTTCTTGAATAGAATTAGCGATATTTGTTGAAGTATTTACACCACGCCATTCCTCAGTCAATTTCCCCGACACCGCTGAGGCTAGAATCGATTGACGGAAGCGTTTTAAAATAGCGGGGATACCATCAAGGCGGGCTTTGATTGTATCTACCTGCGCTAATACCTCATCGAATTTTTCAACTATGCGGGATTGTTCAGCTAGCGGGGCAACGATAACCTCATAATCAGCAACTAATTTAGGCTTTGCTCTCGTTAAAGAACCACCCACACCACTAACATCTAAGCAAAGTAAATCTCTGAACTTTCCCTCTCGGAAGAAGTATTTTAAAAAATTACTCACATGTATATTAGAGCGAATGACGATCCACTCAGACGACGCAATTTGGCGATAACCTTTATTAGCAGTAACAGTCCATACTCTATTTATTCTAGGATTAATTTTACAAAGTAGTACATCACCTTCTTGCACTAACTGCTTTGTTGAACCAATCTCCCCTCCTTTCAATATTTCAGCTTTTCTAGTAGGAAAAATAGGCACACTAAATAATTCAAATGTTTCATCTGAAAATTTACTTGGATTTACCGTTGATGATTTATAAAGATTAATATCTTTAATTTTTAAGTTATTCCAACCTCGCGGCAATTGACTCATGCGTCAACCTCCAGCTCTTTTAATCCGAATGCAGCTTCTAGCAGTTGTTTTTGACCTTGCGCTTCATCATCGGCACCAAGAGCTTGCATTAGCTGGTAAATTTCTGACATAGCTTCAGTTAATTCTGCCATTGCTTCACCCGCTAGAATCTCAGGTTCAGGTAAGTTTTCAACACTGGTTGCTGACAAATCTTTCAACCACGAAATATCCAGTGAATCACCTTTTTGATCACGGATATACTCACGAGAGAATTTACGGAAACGCATATTGTCCAGTGTCTGTTCAACAGTTTCTTCACCATCAGCAAAGATAGCTCCCAATGTATCCCATACACCTTCTTCACGCGATGATTGACCGTTTGCATCAGCACCATATACAACAGTAAAGGCATCAAAATGTTTCAATGTTAGCGGACGGCGTTTACCAAAGGTATTCATGTTGGTACGCATATCAAAAAACCATGTTTCTTTGGTGCAGTCTTTATCTTGATTCGGGTTTGTTGGTGTGCCTTTTTGAAAGAACAACACATTGGTTTTCACACCTGCGGCATAAAAGATACCCGTAGGTAAACGCAAAATCGTATGCAGGTTACATTTATCCATTAAATCACGGCGAATATCTGCGCCCTTGCCACCTTCAAATAACACGTTATCAGGGATAATTACAGCTGCACGGCCACCGGGTTCTAAACCATTATAAATATGCTGCATAAAGCAAAGCTGTTTATTCGAGGTCGGGTGCACAAACGTGCGGGTAATATTCGTACCCGCTGCACTACCAAATGGAGGGTTAGTTAAAATAACATCCGCTTGTGGTAAATTATCACCATCACTACCCAGTGAGTTACCTAAACGGATCGCGCCATCTTTACCCTTTTCACCTTCAATATCATGCAACAAGCAATTCATTAACGCTAAACGACGTGTTTCAGGTACTAATTCCAGACCCACAAAGGCTTTTTGCATTTGGAATTCTTGGTCTTCATCACTCAAATCATCAAGGTCATTGGTGTGGGCTTTAATGTACTTATCCGCTTCAATCAAGAAACCTGCTGTACCTGCGGCTGGATCTTGGATCACTTCGCGTGGTTGCGGCTGCATCACATTGATAATGGTTGTGATCAGTGTACGCGGTGTGAAGTATTGGCCTGCGCCCGATTTAGTTTCATTCGCATTCTTTTGTAACAGACCTTCATACATGTCACCAAAGTCATCACGCGATTTACCTTTATCACCTTCAAACCATTCTAAGCTGTCCATGCTGCTAACCAATTCAGTTAACTGTGCAGGTTGAGTGATCGTTGTATTCACATTTTGAAAAATAGCACGAACAATCGGGTGCTTATCAACACCTAATTGCACTAACATATTGCGATAAAACTGGTGCTGCTCTTGACCTAGTTTTATTTTTAAATCTGCCCAGCGTAACCCTTCTGGTAAAAAATCTTCTTCTTGACCTGTTTCTTCGCTCATTTTTAAAAACAGTAATGAAGCCAGTTCATTTACATAATTCTGATAGGAAACACCACCATCACGCAGGTTGTCACACAGTTTCCACAGCTTGGCTACTAAATCATTATTGTTCATCTTTATTTCTCATTTAATT
>Ga0105359_10004136_pt1 | contig 11662 bp, 7 predicted proteins | sample GOMGulsemesocosm_6_FD_83659 | JGI IMG/M metagenome (GOLD analysis project Ga0105359, IMG submission 83659) | Methane-oxidizing microbial communities from mesocosms in the Gulf of Mexico - GOM8C Gulf of Mexico | ecosystem: Environmental > Aquatic > Marine > Cold seeps | place: Gulf of Mexico... | reverse complement strand
CTCAGGCCGCCTTACACCAAGTATCGTATAGTGCTTTAGCTGCAATGGGCTTTGAAAAGTAGTAACCCTGGTAGCAAAAACAGCCCATCGCCTGCAGTGCCTGGCACTCTTCTAGTGTTTCTACTCCCTCGGCTATAACCGTTAGCCCAAGACGATCTGCAGTGGCAATGATGACATCTATGATGGCAGCCTCGTCAGAATCAAGGCGTAAGTTGATGATAAATGAGCGGTCAATTTTAAGAATATCCAGCGGCAAATATTGTAAATAACGCAATGATGAATAGCCGGTACCAAAATCATCGATTGAAAACGAAACACCTTGTAACTTTAAGAGCTTCATTTTACTACTGGCTATGTCAAAGTTATTCACCAACGTATTCTCGGTAATTTCCAGCTCTAACATATTGCCAGGTACTTGTAGCTCTTCCATTTTAGTGACGAGGTGATCGACAAAGTCAACTTGCATAAACTGGATAGGGCTCACATTGACAGCTAAGCGTTTAAACCCTTCGGGCAGCCCCGCACTGATCCAATCTTTTAATTGCTGCAGAGCGTTACTCAACACCCATTTACCCACTTCAATAATTTGCCCACTATCTTCAGCAATACTGATAAAGTCGCCAGGCATCAGCACGCCTTTATCTGGATGGTTCCAGCGAATCAGTGCTTCAACGCCGATCATTTGGCCATTGCGTTTTACCTGCGGTTGAAAGACCAACTCAAACTCGTCATTCTCCAATGCTTGGTGCAGACCTTTCTCCACGTCCAAACGCTGCATGGCAGAGGATTGCATTTCTGGATCAAAAAATTGAAAACCATTGCGCCCGAGTGCTTTAACGCGGTAAAGGGCGGTATCCGCACAGCGTAAAATGTCTCCCGAATTTTCACTCTGTTTGGGGAACATTGCAATGCCGATACTCGCCGTACAATATAGCGTATGACCACAAGCGTCGAAGGGAGCGCCCAATTTTTCTAATATTTCAACCGCAATATTGGCAACTATTTCAGAACTTAATTCAGCTTGTGTAGCCACTTGCGGTAATAATACGACAAATTCATCGCCGCCAAATCGCGAACAGGTACTTTTGTCCGGGAGAATATCTGTCAACCGCTCGGCAATTTGACGCAGTAATACATCCCCAACACTGTGCCCTAGTGAATCATTGATTGTTTTAAAACGATCGAGATCGAGATAGAGTACCGCACCGTAATTTGCATTGCTTCGATGAATCTGTAATGCAGAGTCCAACCGATCTATAAACAAGCGGCGATTTGGTAGTTCAGTTAGCGCGTCATAAAATGCCAGTTTATGTATTTGCCGCTCGGTTTCTTTGCGGGCACTAATATCGCGAGCCATGATTAAAATATAGCTTTGATTGTGTAATTCGAGCTTTATTCCTCTCGCCTCAATAGGGCCCCCGGCCCCACCCAGCCCTTGCTGTTGATCTTCAAACTCAACAATTTTTTGCGCTTTAAATGAATCAAACAAAGTCATTAAGGAAGTCTCAGTATAGCGGGTACTAAAACAGGAAAGTTTCTTCCCTAACAGCTGTTCTTTGTCGCCTCCCAAGCTTTGTGCGGCCTGCAAATTAACCTGCACAATTTCACTGTCAGGCTTACACAAAAACATGGCATCCCCTGCGTTATCCATTAACGAACGAGAGAAATGCTCGCTCTTAGATAGCTCTTGAACCGTTTCATACAGCTGCTCGGCAACTTGGTTACGCTCTTGCCAAACACTGGCAAAACTAGAGACTAAATCGCCGATTTCATCCGCTTCTGTATAGGGCAATTTTTTAATCACATTACCTTGTCTTAATTGCTCTACCCAGTGTGAGATACTCATAATCGGACGGGACAGATAGCGGTAAAACAGCAAGATTAAGACCGTGAGCAAGACTAAATTATAAATCAAACTAAACACTAAATTGGTGATTGCTCTTTGTGCAAAAGCACTGGAAATATAAGCACTATCAAAGTTGATCACCAATTTAGCCACTCTGTGCTCAACCCCATTAATCTGCAGCGGTGTTTCCACCTTTTCCGGTATTTTAAACAGCGCTTCACCCAGTATGACCAAATAGTTATTGCTAAGAGGCAAGCGCCTACTCTCAGCTAACACTTCTCCAAAGTCATCTACTAAAAAAGCCTGATAAATTTCTGGTAGAGAGATCAATGTTTTTGTGAGTTGAAAGGCTTGGCCTTTATTTAGATTGTAAATGGCTAGAATAGCGGTTTCTTTGTGTGAATTGATCACCCGATCAACATCTGCGACTAACTGTTTTCTCTCTTGGGTTAAATCTAAGAATAATTGCAAGCTAGTAAACACAAAACCTAATAGCAACGATATAACTAAGACAAACCGCGCTTGCTTAAACACAATTCGATTTCTTACTTTATTGATCATCTCACACTGTACTCACATAAAAACTAACTGATCTTGCAGAAAAATCGTATTCAAAAACAATTTTCACTACACCGAATACGTAAAATATAGAGGCTAAAAACACCACAATATAACTACTAGTACTGCCATTATTTATAGATATTTACTATAAACCTTATCGTACTCACCAGAAGCTTTTATGATCTTCAGTCCCCGATTAAACTGCTTAATCAAGTTTTCGCTGCCACTGAATTCCTGACTTAAGCACAGATGAAATGTATTACTTTTTTTATCAGCAAAGCGTTTCATTTTTATTTTATCTTGTAAGTTCAATTGCCGCGCTCTGTATAAAGTCGCAAGTTCACCGTTGTAAAAAACATCGACATCGCGAAAGACTACCGATTTAATCCCATTGTCCATTTCCTGAGTGGTGTCATGGGCAATCTGACTGCGCTCTAATTCTTTTTGAATTCCCCAGCCCTCAACAGCTATCACTTTAAAGTTATGTAAATCATCAAAATTAATCAATTCACTGACATCTGCATTAACTTTAAAGACAGCGACTTGATTAGCTTCACTTACTTTATCGCTAAAATTGACAAACTTCTCTCGATCAGGCCGGTAAGAACAAGTTAGCGCGCCCGCGATATAACCATATTCCAAGCTTTTCAAAATACGTTTCCAAGGCGCAGTCAGTATCTGAACAGGAATATCAACGGCGGCAAAGGCAGCTTTCGTGACTTCTACATCGATACCACTGATAACACCTTGTGCATCAATGATCATATAGGGTGGATAATTGACCGCATACAGTTCTAACTCCTTTACCTGCTGGGCGAAGCTTAACTGAGAGCACAAGAGACATGTGACAACAAACCCCTTGATAAAATTAATTCTGGTTTTTATTAACTTCATTGAGCATCCTTGATCATTATTAAACTCGATTTAAGCAGCGAGTTTCCCAATTCGATGGCTTATTCTAGACAGCGATAATTTAGCTGACACTTTGCTGAAGACAAGCTTAATAGTAGCTTGCTGAATTGTGACTGACGATTTTTGTATAATGGACAATTAATGAACTTTTATTGTATTAATTCAATTTTTTACTGTGAATTTTGTCCAATTCGATAAGAATTTCAGAGATGTTTAATTTTATAAGTGACTTGGCATTGTTTTTTTTATTTTCTAGCACAAATAACCCAGAGACGCTGACTTATACAGAGATAGTTACAACGAAAGTTTTAACGACTTGCTAGCTCATAGCTCATAGCTCATAGCTAGCTAACTTTAACCACTCATCCGGTAAAACGTAAATACCCTGCTAATGATTACGAGAGTGACACGACACTTTCAAACAGCCAGTTTGCTTGTCATAAATGTAACCACTCTAGATTATCCCGATTGGGGTGCTTTGACAGTTGCTCAAATAACCATAGACAAAAATCCTTGGTTTTAGGGTGTATTTCTTGATTGGGAAGCACCAAAAACAACCCACATTCAGCGGGCATTTGATAAGGATGGATTTTAATCAGTTCTCCACTGCTTAACAGGTCTTTCAGATAAGAGTCTAAGCCTAAATGCACTCCCATGCCCGATAGCGTCATGTCAATCGCCATGGTAGAGTTATCCGACTCAAACGTCGATTGCACCTGACTATCTTCTATGCCCATTTGCCCAAACCATTCGTTCCAACCTTCTCTGTAACCGACCGTTGAGATTAGTGGCAATTGCAACAACCTATCTACTTTAATATCTTTTGAGGTGATGTCGATATCGTACTTGGCAATGAAGTCTGGACTGGCTACCGCAACCCAATTCTCTTTCAATATACGCTGAACAGACAGCCCAGCATATTCACCGTAACCGTGGCAAATTTCCAAATCAATACCATCAAGTGACAGCGCATCATGCCAAATAATGGTTTGCAAACGCATCCGATACTCAGGGTGTTTTACTGAAAAGTCAGGTATTTTTCCGATTAACCAACGCTGTGCAAAGGAAGTGCCACAGCGAACTTGCAAAAATGAACGATGCGGAGTTTCAAACAAGTCTTGAGTGCTACTTTGTATTTTACTAAAGGCCTCTGTTAACACGGTTAAATACGATCTAGCCAAATCCGTTAATATCAACTTTCTAGACTTTCTTATAAATAGCGGTAAACCTAAATACTCTTCCAATATCTTTACCTGCTGACTGACAGCGCCTTGAGTGACGTGCAACTCCTCGGCCGCTTTAGTCAAGCTTTGTAACCTTGCTGTAGCCTCAAAAGCTTTAAGCGCATTAAGCGGGGGCATATTTTTTTTACTTCTTTGCATAACAATTATATTCTCCAAAAGCTTAAAAGTGTTGCGAGAACGCTATAGCCAACAAGCTAGTCAGGTTTTAAAAGAAAGCTGCGCACTTCTCTACTTTATCTCTAAATATGTCAGCAAAGCACGCTAGTAAAACATCAAAACACTGCCTACTAGGATCTTGGGGCCTTAGGATCAGGCAAACTACTGATACTTTTCTCTATAGCAGTAGACTTGCCATTACACTGCACATTCTCCAAGGGTTAGGTCGGTGGGTTTCCTACAGCGCACATTTGAGGAACCATTCGTATACTCTCTGAGCGGTCCAGCAATAACAAATAGCACTTAATCAAGAACTTTCCACACAGAATGCATTAGTTTTTCTTTATATATTATCCTATTAATATATTAACAAAATATGCTTAGGCTGTTAGAAATCAATTCATAACACTATAAAACAACAGTCAATATAACAAAGCAATTGATACCCCTTTACTGCAAGTATTCCGCAAAATCACTTAAAAATGTCAACTTTTTTTTGTTTTCTGGCTTTTTTTTGATTGTATAAGGTAGTGTTGCATCCTGTTGATTGGCAATCTAAAAAACTGTCAAAGCTAGGTACAAGTGAGTACAGCAGCTATTTTAAGCAATATTGTGGCTTGATTAAACCACCAAAAATTCAAATAGTTTAGAAAAACTAATAAATAGCAGTTGAAATTCTCGCTTTTAGTTACGACATTTTTTTGCCATTATCAGGCTAAGTAAGCATTGAAAATAAAAAAAGCAGACATGCTACTCGGCCTCGTCTTTAGAAATTTCTTCTAGCGCTGTCGAAGCTATTTAAATCGTCACCAACGGATCAACAATATTGAGCAATCAATCTCATCAGTATCTACACAGCTTCTTTGCAATATACAAAGACGTTTTGATGGCTGCTAAATGGACATTTTCTGCTTAATCTGATCAGGCTTTTTAGAACATTAAAAATTTGGGTTTCGCCGAAAAACAAAAACACGCACTGTGGTTTTGCTCAGTAAGGTGATTCGTTATTTATACTAATCTTGAGGTTAACGTTATGTCGCAAAAATTAGAACAATTGGCTATAGATGCTATTAAGGGAAATTTAAGTCGCCGAGACTTTATGCGTAAAGCGAGTGCACTGGGAATAGCTGTTCCACTCGCCTCTTCTTTTGTCGCTCAACAAGCGTTTGCTGATGAGAAGCCCAAAAAAGGCGGCCATCTTATCGCCGGCTTAAAAGGCGGTAGCTCAACAGACGTTCTAGACCCTGCATTAAACACTTCTAAAGTCGCTTTTAGTTTTAATAAAACCTGGGGAGAAACACTGGTAGACGTGGCCCCCTCTGGTGAAGCGATACCTATGTTAGCCACTTCTTGGGAGCCATCAAACGGCGCCAAAACTTGGACCTTTAAACTTCGTCAGGGCATTCAATTTCACAATGGCAAAACCATGGATGCCAATGATGTCGTGAAAACCTTAGAGCGCCATTCAGGTAAAGAGACCAAATCGGGTGCGCTGGGCATAATGGGGGATATCGCCTCTATCAAAGCCTCTGGAAATGACACTGTGGTTATCGAATTAACCGGCGGCAATGCTGATTTACCTTTCTTGATGACAGATTACCATTTGATTATCCAACCCAACGGCGGTTTTGATGATCCCAATGCTGGTATTGGCACAGGCCCTTATAAAGTCAAAGTTAACGAGCCGGGTATTAGACACGTGGGCGAGCGCTTTGCTGGTTACTGGCGCGATGATGTCGGCCATGCTGACATCGTAGAGATTAGAGTACTCAATGATCAAACGGCACGTATGTCTGCGCTGCAATCTGGCAGTGTACACATGGTCAACCAAGTGTCACCTAAAACGGCGAAATTGCTGGCCAGAGCAAAACATTTGAAGGTCATTAATACCTCGGGTAGAGGTCACTACCCTTTCTTGATGCACGCTGATACAGCGCCTTTTGATAATAACGATTTACGTCTCGCATTAAAATACGCCATTGACAGAGAAGATATCGTCAAACGTATCCTACAAGGCTATGGATCAGTCGGTAACGATTTCCCAATCAATGCCGCTTATGATTTATTTGATACAGGCATTGAACAACGCAGCTACGATCCTGATAAGGCGGCTTTTCATTATAAAAAATCCGGCCACTCTGGCGAAATCCTCTTACGCTCTTCAGATGCTGCCTACGCCAATGCAGTCGATTCAGCACTGTTGTTCTCGCAGCATGCAGCAAAAGCGGGCATTAACATTAAAGTACAACGTGAACCCGCTGACGGCTATTGGTCAAATGTTTGGAACAGCAAGCCTTTCTGCGCGTCATACTGGAGTGGTCGCAACACTCAAGATGCTATGTACTCAACCGCTTATTCTTCCTCTGCTAAGTGGAATGATACTAAGTGGCAGCGTCCCGCTTTTGATGAGTTGCTCACCCAGGCAAGAGTGGAAACTGATCGGGGGAAGCGCAAGGGAATTTACACTGACATGGCAATGATGGTGCGTGATGACGGTGGCGCTATCATCCCTGTTTTTAATGATTTCATCGACGCTAAATCTAATAAAATTGCCGGCTTTGTTGAGGATTCTTCTGCCGATTTATCCAACGGTTATGCCCTTATCAGATGCTGGTTAGTCTGATTTATGGGCACTGCTAATAACTCTTTATCAGCCTTAATAATCAAGCGCTTAGCGCTTGGTTTATTGCTGTTACTGGCCATTTCTGGGGTGATTTTTGTCGGCACAGAATTACTCCCAGGAGATGTGGCGCAAAGTATCCTGGGACAATCAGCCACCGTGGAAGCAGTCGCAAACCTGCGTCTTGAAATGGGCTTAGACAGGCCTGCATTTGAGCGCTATTTTGAGTGGTTGTTCAACATTTTACAGGGGGATTTAGGCACATCTTTGAGTAGCAAGCGCGAAATAAGCCAGATGATTGGCGATAGATTAGGCAATACTCTATTTTTAGCGGCTTGTGCTGCGGCTATATCCGTACCACTGGCCATCTTTTTAGGCATGGTAGCGGTACATTATCGCGATGGGTTTGTAGATAAAATGATCTCTATCACGACGATTACTACAATTTCACTGCCAGAATTTTTCATTGGCTATATACTCATTCTCTACCTTGCCGTGACTTGGAACATATTACCCTCTTCTTCGGTGGTATTTGATAGCATGGCACTTAGCGAAAGACTCACTGCCATTGCATTACCTTGTCTCACATTGACGTTAGTGGTCTTGGCCCACATGATGCGCATGACAAGGGCGGCTATTCTCAACGTGATGTCTAGTGCTTACATAGAGACAGCTCAGTTAAAAGGCCTGAGTCCTTTTAGAATTATTTTCCATCATGCTCTGCCAAACGCAGTCTCCCCTATCATTACCGTGGTCGTACTTAATCTCGCCTATTTAGTGGTTGGCGTCATCGTGGTCGAAATTATATTTGTCTACCCGGGCATGGGCCAGTTACTCGTTGACCATGTGACCAACAGAGATGTACCTGTGGTTCAAGCCGCTGGGTTAATTTTCGCCGCTATTTATATTTTGCTAAATATGTTTGCCGATATTATGTCAATCATTGCAAACCCAAGATTGCGACACCCAAAATAGCTTAAACAGCATTACTCTGTTATGCCCTTGATGATTGAGGCTGTGCCTCATTCATCTCTAATAAGCCCTTGATGATTGAGGCTGCGCCTCATTCATCTCTATTAAGCCCTTGATGATTGAGGCTGTGCCTCATTCATCTCTATTAAGCCCTTGATGATTGAGGCTGCGCCTCATTCATCTCTATTAAGCCCTTGATGATTTAGGCTGCGCCTCATTCATCTCTATTAAGCCCTTGATGATTGAGGCTGCGCCTCATTCATCTCTATTAAGCCCTTGATGATTGAGGCTGCGCCTCATTCATCTCTAATAAGCCCTTGATGATTTAGGCTGCGCCTCATTCATCTCTATTAAGCCCTTGATGATTTAGGCTGCGCCTAATTCATCTCTATTAAGCCCTTGATGATTTAGGCTGCGCCTAATTCATCTCTATTAAATGACTGCTAAATATATAAAGGTACTAGATACGATGTCAAATATCATGATGCTCAACTTTGCATCCCGTCTATCTTGGGGTGCCAGAATAGGTCTATTCTGTTTGATCCTATTTTCACTGGCCGCTATTTTTGCCCCATTTGTGGCGCCGTACCCACAAGATGAAATCCTCGGTGATGTTTGGGAGCCGATATCTAGTAATTTCTGGTTGGGAACTGACCAATTGGGTAGAGACATTCTCTCAAGGCTTATCCACGGCGCACGCAATACCTTTTTTATTGCAGGAGCAGCCACCTTACTCTCTTTCTTTATGGGGACTTTCTTAGGTTTTCTGGCGGCCGTAAGTGGGGGTAGAACTGATCAATTACTCTCGCGTAGTAATGATTTAATGATGGCAATTCCCACTTTAATCTTTGCCTTGGTTGTTTTATCCGTCTTACCCTCCAGCATGTTAGTGCTAATTGTAGTCATGGGCGTGCTGGACTCCACCCGGGTATTTAGGCTATCACGCGCTGTCGCTGTGGATATTGTTGTCATGGACTATGTGGAAGCGGCACGTTTGCGAGGAGAAAATACTTTGTGGATAATTTTCAGAGAAATATTACCCAACGCGTTATCTCCGCTGTTTGCCGAGTTTGGCTTACGCTTTGCCTTCGCTGTGCTTTTTCTCAGTACCTTGAGTTTCTTAGGTTTAGGCATTCAACCCCCTGATGCAGACTGGGGATCTATGGTAAAAGAAAATAAAGACGGCATTGTATTTGGCATCCCTGCAGCACTTATTCCCGCTGCTGCTATTGCCATCTTAACGATTAGTATCAATTTAGTAGTTGATTCCATCCTCAGTCGTACCAGTAGCTTAAAGGGAGGAAGATAAATGCCTACTATTGCATCTCAGTTTCTCGAAGTACAAGGTCTACAGATTGAAGCCAGCATTAATATGCCCGGTGAAGAAAGTAGAAGCATTACCTTAGTTGACAATATCTCTTTTAAATTAGAAAAAGGCAAAGTGCTCGGACTAATCGGAGAATCGGGGGCCGGTAAGTCAACCATCGGTCTAGCGGCACTGTCTTATGGTCGCGGAGGTTGCAACATCACTGGCGGAAAGATCATCTTAGAGGGGGAGGACATTCTCTCGCTAAGCCCCGCACAAGTACGCAAGATCAGAGGCACCCGTATAGCATATGTCGCGCAATCTGCTGCTGCTGCTTTCAATCCCGCTCACCGTATTGGCGATCAGGTGATAGAAGTCGCCCTTGAACACAAATTAATGAGTAAGACAGCTGCCCTAGCCTATGCTGAGGTTCTGTATGAGAAACTAGGGCTCCCCGACCCACAAAATTTTGGTAAGCGCTATCCTCATCAGGTCTCAGGAGGACAGCTGCAAAGGGCGATGACTGTTATGGCGCTGTGTGCTAAACCCGATTTAATCGTGTTTGATGAACCGACCACCGCCCTTGACGTTACAACACAAATAGAGGTACTCGCCACTATTAAAACTGCGATCATTGATACGGGTGTTGCCGCACTTTATATCACCCATGACTTAGCCGTCGTGGCTCAAGTTTCCGATCACATTATGGTATTGCGCCAAGGTAAAATGGTTGAGTACGGTGATACCAATCAAATTATCAATGACGCTACTCAACAATATACGCAAGAGTTAGTTTCTGTGCGCGCCATGGAAAAACCGGAGATAGCAGACCCTGATAGCCCGCCAATTTTGCATGTCAAAAACATCGATGCCGCCTACGATGGGGTGAATAAAATCCTTAATGATGTCAGCTTACATCTGCACAGGGGGCAAACACTGTCGATTGTTGGCGAATCAGGCTCTGGTAAATCAACCTTAGCCAGAGTAATAACGGGGCTATTGCCGCAACTTAATGGCGAAATTAGCTTTAATGGTCAGTCACTATCTACTGCTTTACGTGGTCGCAGTAAAGAGCAATTACGCTCGCTGCAAATGATTTACCAAATGGCCGATGTCGCCATGAATCCAAGACATACTATCGGCCAAATCATTGGCAGGCCTATAGAATTTTATTTTGGCATAAAAGGCGCTGAGAACCGACGACAAACGATAGCGCTGTTAGAGCAGATAGAACTGGGTGAAAAGTACTTCGACCGCTATCCGGCTGAATTATCCGGCGGACAAAAACAGCGAGTATGCATTGCCCGCGCACTCGCGGCAAAACCATCACTGATTATTTGCGATGAAGTCACTTCTGCTTTAGACCCTTTAGTGGCCGACGGTATATTACAACTGTTAATGGATTTACAAAAAAAGCACGATATCGCCTATTTGTTTATCACGCATGACATCGACACCGTTAGAGCTATTTCCGATAGCATCGCGGTGATGTATCAAGGGTCACTGGTCAGGTTTGGCAAGAAATCGAATGTGCTCACACCACCTTTTGATGACTATACAGACATGCTGCTGGCCTCGGTTCCAAAAATGGAGCTGGGCTGGTTAGAACGTATCCTTGCAAACCGAAAAATGCAATCCGCGGATAATTAATTTTCAGCCAATATTTTGTCACTAACTATGGATAAAAAAATGATTATTAAAGGTATTCTTTTTGATAAGGATGGCACTTTAATCGACTTTATGGCTTCTTGGATGCCCGCTATAATCGAAGCCGCCAATTATTTTGCCAACAATGATCAAAGCACCGTCGATCAAATGCTACAAGCCTCAGGCTACGTGGCAGATACACATTCTATCAAAGCAGGTTCTATACTCGCCGCTGCAAACAATGCGCAAATTGCCCATTGCTGGAGCCAGTTTTTAAGCATCGACGCCGATCGAGAAATGGTCGATAAGCTTAATCAAATTTTTCAGCATCACAATCAGCACAGTAGTATTGCAGTGACGGATTTACACTCGCTCTTTAGTGAGTTGATTGGCAGAGG
>Ga0105359_10004135_pt1 | contig 11663 bp, 9 predicted proteins | sample GOMGulsemesocosm_6_FD_83659 | JGI IMG/M metagenome (GOLD analysis project Ga0105359, IMG submission 83659) | Methane-oxidizing microbial communities from mesocosms in the Gulf of Mexico - GOM8C Gulf of Mexico | ecosystem: Environmental > Aquatic > Marine > Cold seeps | place: Gulf of Mexico... | reverse complement strand
CAATTGATCGGGTCGCAGTTGAACCTTTGGTTCCTAGTGATAATAATTATAAGATGTTTCACGTGAAACATGGACTAATCTCAGCAATAGGCAATACGCTATGACAGTAGAAAATGAATACGGTTCAGACAGTATTAAAGTTCTAAAAGGGCTTGACGCTGTACGTAAAAGACCGGGAATGTACATTGGTGACACGGATGATGGCAGTGGTTTGCATCATATGGTATTTGAAGTTTTAGATAACTCTATAGATGAAGCTTTAGCGGGTCACTGTAGTGAAATTGTCGTTAAAATACACATAGATGGTTCGGTATCTGTTAGAGATGATGGGCGTGGTATTCCAACTGATATTCACCCAGAAGAAGGGATTTCTGCTGCTGAAGTTATAATGACTGTACTTCATGCTGGTGGTAAGTTTGGTGGGGAAGATTCTGGCTATAAAGTTTCTGGTGGACTTCATGGTGTTGGTATTTCGGTAGTAAATGCGCTTAGTAGTAAGTTGAAACTGAATATTCGCCGAGGAGGTAAACTATTTGAACAGATATATCATGTAGGTGAACCTGAAGCTCCTTTAGCTGAAATTGGCGTTAGTGATAAAACCGGCACTGAAGTACGTTTTTGGCCAAGTGAAGATACCTTTTCAGATGTTTTATATCACTACGACTTATTAGTTAAGCGTATTCGAGAATTATCTTTCTTAAACTCTGGTATTTCAATTCGTTTGATCGATGAGCGCGAAGCAGGAAAAGAAGATCACTTTAAATTTGATGGTGGTATTCAAGCTTTCGTAGATTATTTAAATACCAACAAAACACCTGTAAATGATGAGATATTCTATTTCGATTTAGCGCGTGAAGATGGCATCGTTGTTGAAGTTGCCATGCAATGGAACGATGGTTTCCAAGAAAGTATTCACTGTTTTACCAATAATATCCCTCAACGTGATGGTGGTACTCACTTAAGTGGTTTCCGTACTGCATTAACACGTACGCTTAATAGTTATATGGTAAGAGAAGGTCTTAATAAAAGTAAGAAAGGCGGCAGCACAGAAACTAATGCGTCGGGTGATGATGCTCGTGAAGGGCTAACTGCTGTGATTTCGGTTAAGGTACCTGATCCGAAATTTTCTTCGCAAACTAAAGATAAGCTAGTATCTTCAGAAGTAAAAACTGCTGTTGAGCAAGCTATGGGCGAAAAACTAGGTGAATATTTATTAGAAAAACCCTCAGTTGCTCGTACTATTATAATGAAAATTGTCGATGCAGCAAGAGCGCGTGAAGCTGCTCGTAAAGCGCGTGAAATGACACGTCGCAAAGGTGCATTAGATATAGCGGGCTTACCTGGTAAATTAGCAGATTGTCAGGAAAAAGATCCGGCATTATCTGAACTATATATTGTGGAAGGAGACTCTGCTGGCGGTTCAGCCAAGCAGGGAAGAAATCGTAGAAACCAAGCAATATTACCGCTGAAAGGTAAAATTCTGAACGTTGAAAAAGCACGATTTGATAAAATGATATCATCACAAGAAGTAGGCACGTTAATTACAGCGTTAGGCTGTGGTATTGGCCGAGATGAATATAATCCAGAAAAATTACGCTATCATAGCATTATCATCATGACCGATGCCGATGTCGATGGATCACACATTCGTACATTACTACTGACATTTTTCTATCGTCAAATGCCAGAAATTATGGAACGTGGACATATATTTATTGCTCAACCACCACTTTATAAAGTGAAAAAAGGTAAGCAAGAGCGTTACATTAAAGATGATGAAGGTTTGACTGAGTACTTAACAACGTTAGCATTAGAGAATGCAGAAATACATGTTAATGAATCAGCCCCTGCAATTTCAGGGATGCCATTAGAGCAGTTAGTTAAGCAATATCGTAAAGCACATGAGATTATCAAACGAGTATCACGTCAAATACCCGCTGATATTTTAGAGAAAATGATTTACAGCATAAGTATTTCAAGTGCAGATTTTAATGATAAAGCAAAAGTTGAAGTTTGGGTAAAAGACTTAATATCTCAATTAGAAAACCAAGATGGTAATGGTTCTATTTACTCTGCAGATGTTCTTCATGATCAAGAAAGAAACATATATTATCCATGTTTTAATGTTAGACAACACGGTATTGATCGTGTTTATACATGTGGCTATGAGTTTATTATTTCAAAAGAATTTGAAACAATATTTGGCTTAAACACTGCTATTAACGGTATGATTGAAGAAGGTGGTTTTGTTAAGCGTGGTGAAAAAACTAAAACAGTAACATCTTTTGAAGAAGCACTTAATTGGCTAATGGCTGAATCAAAACGTGGTCAATACATACAGCGTTATAAAGGGTTGGGTGAAATGAATCCAAGTCAGTTATGGGAAACTACCATGGATCCTGAAACACGCCGTATGTTACAAGTTACTATTGAAGATGCTATTGCTGCGGATCAATTGTTTACTACTCTAATGGGAGACCATGTAGAGCCACGTAGAAACTTTATTGAAGCAAACGCATTAAATGTAGCTAACTTAGACATATAGTTTCACTCGATAATGAATAACTAAAAAATGCCCGGACATCAAATCCGGGCATTTTAACATTCAGAAATACGATAATAGATGAAATTGATCATTACTGAGTAAAAACGTAAATATTGTTAACTTGGTACTAGGCTAATAATAAAGCAATCGGTATACTTAATCTCATTAGCCGTTATCGGTAAAATTAACACAAATAATGAATCGGAAAATTATGAGTACGTTCAATATAAAAACATTTCAAGGTTTAATCTTTCAGCTACAAGACTACTGGTCTCGCCAAGGATGTGTCATCGTTCAACCGCTTGATCTTGAAGTAGGGGCAGGTACATTTCACCCAATGACATTTTTACGTTCTATTGGCCCTGAACCAATGAATAGTGCTTTTGTTCAACCTTGTCGTCGACCTACTGATGGTCGTTATGGTGAAAACCCAAACCGATTACAACATTACTATCAATTTCAAGTAATGCTGAAACCTTCTCCAATAAATATCCAAGAGCTCTACCTTAATTCACTAAAAGAATTAGGTATTGACCCACTAGTTCATGATATTCGCTTTGTAGAAGATAATTGGGAATCACCAACCTTGGGTGCTTGGGGTTTAGGCTGGGAAATTTGGTTAAATGGAATGGAAGTATCGCAATTTACTTATTTCCAACAAGTAGGCGGTTTAGAGTGTACTCCAGTGACAGGAGAGATAACTTATGGCCTTGAACGTTTAGCTATGTATATTCAAAACGTTGATAGTATTTATGACCTAGTATGGGCAGATGGTCCAATGGGTAAAGTGCTATACGGTGATATTTTTCATCAAAATGAAGTCGAACAATCAACATATAATTTTGAACATGCCGATGTGGATGCATTATTTTCAACTTTTGATCAATGTGAAAAAGACAGCCAAAAACTTATTGAAGCTGGTTTAGCATTACCTGCATATGAACAAGTAATGAAAGCATCCCATGCTTTTAACCTGTTAGACGCCCGTCACGCTATTTCAGTGACTGAACGTCAACGTTATATCCTAAGAGTAAGAACACTGTCGAAAGCTTGTGCACAGGCCTACTACGACAAACGTGAAGAATTGGGATTCCCTCTTTGTAAAAATGATAAAACCATCGAAGGGAAATCATAATGAACACTGAAACGCTGCTTATAGAATTAGGTACAGAAGAGTTACCACCAAAATCGCTAAAAAATCTAGCGGTAACCTTTTACCAACAAATTAAAGATCAATTAGACAACGCAAATTTAGCTTATGACGATATTAAGTGGTTTGCGACACCGCGCCGTTTAGCCATTAAAGTTATAAAGTTACAAGAAAAACAAGCGGATAAAGAAATTGAAAAACGTGGTCCTGCTGTAAACGTAGCATTTGATGGTGAAGGAAACCCAAGCAAAGCCGCTCAGGGTTGGGCTCGATCAAATGGTATTAGTGTTGATGAAGCACAACGGTTAAAAACCGATAAAGGCGAATGGTTATTACACCGTGCAACACAAGCGGGGAAAACAGTTGAAGAGCTTGTCCCAACAATGGTAAATTTTGCGATAACAAAATTACCGATCCCTAAACCAATGCGTTGGGGAAGCACACGTACACAATTTATTCGTCCTGTTCATACGTTAACTATGTTGTTTGGCGCAAATATAATTGCGGGTGAAACGTTAGAAGTAAGCTCAAGTAATATTGTAACAGGTCATCGTTTTCATCACGAAGGACTGGTGACTTTAGCGCATGCTGACGAATATGAAGAAAAATTAAAAGCAGCATATGTTCAAGTCGATTACCAAGCAAGACAAGATCTAATTTTAGAACAAATTAATAAAGCGGCTGAACAATTAAATGGTGAAGCATTAGTTGATGATGACTTATTAGAAGAAGTAACAGGCTTAGTAGAGTGGCCAGTTATATTAATAGGTAGTTTTGACGAAGCATTTTTACAAGTTCCAGCTGAACCCCTTATTTACTCAATGAAAGATCATCAAAAATATTTCCCAGTAAATGATAAAAGTGGTCAATTACAGAATAAGTTTATTTTTGTGACTAACATTGAAAGTAAGGAGCCAGAGCAAGTTATTAAAGGGAACGAAAAAGTTATTCGTCCACGTTTAGCAGATGCTGAATTCTTCTTCAAAACTGATAAAAATAAAACACTAGAGTCTCGTTTAGAAAGTTTATCGTCAGTATTATTTCAAAAGCAATTGGGTACCTTAAAAGAAAAGTCAGAACGTATTGCTTCTTTAAGTGAAGCTATTGCTAATAAAATTGGTGAAAACCCAGTACAAGCTAACCGTGCAGGCTTACTCAGTAAAACAGACTTAATGTCAGATATGGTTTTAGAATTTCCCCAAGTACAAGGCACCATGGGAAAATACTATGCTCAACATGATGGCGAAGCAACGGAAGTAGCACAAGCGCTAGAAGATCAATACCGACCTCGTTATGCGGGAGATGCGTTACCAGAAGGTAATATTGGTTGTGCCGTAGCTATAGCTGATAAAGTTGATAGCTTAGTTGGAATATTTGGTATAAATCAACCGCCAAAAGGGGATAAAGACCCATTTGCTTTACGTCGTGCGGCAATAGGTTTAATAAGAATAATTATAGAAAAACAATTGTCATTAGATATCAGTGAGTTAATTAACGAAAGTGTTGCTTTATACGGTGATAAGCTTGCCAATGAAAATGTAAATACTCATGTCATTGATTTTGTTTTAGGTCGTTTTAGAGCATATTACCAAGAACAAGGCATATCTGTTGATGTTATTCAGGCAGTTTTAGCAAATGCACCAACGGCCCCGTTAGATTTTGAAAAACGTATCAAAGCAGTAAGCCATTTTAAAACACTTGAAGAGGCTGCAACACTTGCTGCGGCGAACAAGCGTGTAGGTAATATTTTAGCGAAATTTAAGGGTGAACTTTATACAGAGTTTAAAGCTGACTTAGCTTCTGAATTGGCAGAGAAAGCTTTAGCCGAAGCATTCAACGAAGTGAAATCTACTATCGCTCCATTGATGGCAGCTAAAGACTACCAAGCGGCTTTAACTGCACTAGCTTGTTTAAAAGCCCCCATTGATAACTTCTTTGATAACGTTATGGTAATGGCTGATGATGAAGCGGTTAAAACTAATCGCTTAACGTTACTAAATGAAATCAGAAATAGCTTCTTTGCTATTGCTGATGTTGCACTATTACAATAGAAAAATGTGAGAGATACCTTTAGCGTATAAAGCTAAAGACTAAAAAAGGGAAGGCGTTATGCTTTCCCTTTTTTGATCAAATAAAGGTAAGGTTTTGTATCTGTTTGCTGAGCAATAAGTTCGTGTTCCATAAAACGGCAAAAACTAGGAATGTCACGAGTCGTGGAAGAATCATCAGCTTCAACAAGTAAGGTTTCTTGCTCAGCAATTTTTCTAATCGTTTTTCTAACCATCATTACTGGTTCTGGGCACCGTAAACCGACGGCATCTAATATGTGATCAGCATTTAGAAACGTTTTTTCAGAGCTAGAGCTCATAATTATGTACACAAATAATGATAATTGTGGCAAGTTTAACAAATAAAAAGTTAAACAGGGTATTGAACTTAAATTTTATTAACAAAGCACTGAATACTAAAGCTATTTTCTAGATGAAGTAAGTGCTGAATAGCTGCTTTTTTGGTCTTGAAAGGTGGGCTTAGCACTCGGTAAAACTCTTTGTGTAATAAAATATTAAATGTTACTGAATGGGTATCATGCAATATACGTATTTTTTGATAAGCATTACCTGAGTCTTGATAAGCTCCTATTTGTACATACCATAGCGGCGTAGATACACGTTTTTTTCCAGGTGTTTCTTGTAATATTATGTCTGGCTTAGGCTGAACGATAACCTGAGTAGTTAAGGTGTTTTTTGAAGTGCTCTGAATTTCACCTTTATTAGTATGCGGTTTAAAATAAGACTTGGTGCCTGAAGAAAATAACCAATTAAGTGAAAAGAATAATGAATGGTTTGTACCTAAAGCATTTTGATTAAATTGACTCGATTGACCGAATGTTAAAGATAAGTTATTTGTGACTTGGTAACTAGCCGCAATTTGGAAATAAGCAGCAACAGCGTCTTTTTCTACTAATAAATTGTTGGATGAAGATGAAATCAGGTTTATACCTAAACCTAATTTAAGTGTTAAGTCTTGGTGATGTAATTTAGTAAAATTAATACCAGAAGAAAAACTGCTGTAATCACCATAAAGTATTTTGTCATTGCTGATTATTTTTAAATCACCGCTTTGTTGATACTTAACTTCAAATTCAAAATTTTCTATTAATTGATATTGATAAATAAGACCATAACCAGTGGCAGAGTTCTGGTCAGAATGATAACTAATTTGTGTTGAAAGAGTATGCTCTCCCGCAGTAAGTGGAAAGTGAGTTAACATTAATCCACAAAGTAAAATAAAGAAAAATCGCATAAAGAATAATGATAAAGCTAAGTAGATTTAACTAAATACTATCAATATCATTGTTAAAATGTAACTTAAATTAAACAAACTGTTTTTTATTTGATCTAACGACAATTGGATAGACATTTCCCTTGCTTTGTTTGGGTATGCGTGAATAATCATAGGCAGGGTTGGCAAACACGCTAATGCCATTAAGTTCTCGTTCAAGGAAAGGTAATGCTATGTCATCTTTAGCTTCGTCTGTATTGAAGTTATCTTCTATTCTCCTGGTGTGCTTTGTTAGTACAAATATATTTGCAGATCAAATTGCAACGCGTAAAATTTTTAAACAAGCTGAAAAGCAAGTATGGCAAGCTAGCTCAGCTCGATATCAAACGTTATACCAGCAATTACACTATTATCCATTACAGCCTTATTTAGATCAGCAACGATTGATGCATGGTCTTAAATTATCAGACGCTGAAGAAATCAGTCAGTTTCTTGAAAAATATAAAGGATCCCCGCTAGATTGGCCATTACGAAAAAAATGGTTAAAATATTTGGCTAAGCGTAATAAACAACGTCTCTTTCAGCATTTTTATACACCAACAAGTAATGTGGAACTAACTTGCCAATACTATAACTACCAACTGAAATCCGGTGTGGCTGAGTCTCGTGTATTGCCCAAAGTTACTCCATTATGGATAGTGGGAAAGTCTCAACCAAAAGTATGTGATCCACTCTTTGTTCGTTGGGAAAAAGCAGGATATAGAAATGCGCAAGCGATATGGCAAAGATTAGCTTTAGCAGCAGATGGTGGTAAGCACACATTAATTCCATACTTAACGCGTCTACTACCTGAAAAAGAACGTTACTTAGGAAAACTTTGGCATAAGGTACGCCGCGACCCTTCTTATATCACTCGCATGAGTCGGTTTCCTCATAAGTCAGCTAAAGAAGCGACGATTGCTGCATATGGTTTGAAGCGACTGATTTGGCGTGATCCCTCTAGAGCACTTAAGACTTATAGTAAGGCGATTAAAGAATTGCCATTTACTGAGCAACAAAAACAACAAATTGTTTTAAAATTTGCGATTGCTTTAGCGAGTAAAAATCATCTTAAATCGAAAGAATGGCTAGCTAAAGTTGATGAAAACTTGCAGTCGAGCAGTATAGTTCAATGGCGTATGGCTGACTTATTAAGAGATCAAAATTGGCCTGAGATAAAAACTGAATTAGAAAGCTTACCAAAATCGCTTCAGCTTAAAAATCAATGGATATATTGGTATGGCCGTAGTTTAGTCGAAACAGGTAATATTACTCAAGGTCATCAATACTTAACTAAACTTGCTAATAAACGCCATTATTATGGCTTTCTTGCAGCGAGTGCATTAAATAAAAATGCAAACTTGCAAGATAAACCGGTACGGGTAAGTAATGAAGAAAAACTAAATTTATTAAAAAATCCTGCGGCTAAAAGAGCTTTCGAATTTTTTCATATTGGTCGCTATCATCAAGCGCGTCGGGAATGGAATTTTTGGTTATCACAACTTAATAACCGAGAGAAGCTAGCTGCGTCCAAAATTGCTAATGAAGCTGAGTGGTTTGATCGCGCTATTTTTACATTATCTAATGTCGGGTATTTAGACGATGTTGATTTACGTTTTCCTCTCGCTTTTAAAGATGAGATCACGGACTCATCGGATAATCAAAAAATAAATCCAGCCTGGACATTTGCTATTGCTCGCCGAGAAAGCTCTTTTATGGCTGACGCGAATTCTCCCGCTGGAGCAAAAGGTTTGATGCAAGTTATGCCTGCTACAGCGAAGCAATTACATAAAAGTAGAGTCACAACGAAACATTTACTCAATGCCAAAGAAAATATTAAATTAGGAACTAAGTATTTAAAACGTTTGTTAGACCGACATGATGGAAATCAAGTACTTGCTACAGCGGCATATAATGCAGGTCCTTATCGCGTAAAACGTTGGTTGAAAGGCTTAAAACCAATGCCAGCAGATATTTGGATTGAAACTATTCCCTATAAAGAAACACGAGAATATGTAAAAAGTGTCATGGCCTATCAAGAAATTTATCAGCTAAAAGTAGGGCAAACAGAGTCACTTTTTGATCAAATTACCACCATGAGTATTGCTCAGTAAATTAACATTTAATTATAGTGTGATATGATGTTGGAAAAATTTCATAGTGGCGATCAGATGATAAAATTAGCAACGCTTTACCCAGCCCATGTCGGCGAATTACAACAACGTACTAAAGCGGTTTTAAGCCGTGAAAACCTACAAGGTTTAGTGATTCATTCAGGTCAAGAAATTAAAGTATTTCTTGACGATTACGGCTATCCATTTAAAGTAAATCCTCATTTTAAAGTATGGTTACCTATTGTTGATGTGCCTAATTGCTGGTTGATTGTTAATGGTGAAGACAAACCAACGTTAATTTACTATCAACCCGTTGATTTTTGGCATAAAATAACACCTTTACCAGATGCATATTGGAATAATTTCTTTAACATTAAAGTGTTAACTAAAGCATCTGACGTAGAAAAGTTACTGCCTTACGACAAAACTGATTTTGCCTACATTGGTGAGCATGTAGAAGTCGCTAAAGCATTAGGGTTTAAAAACATTAACCCTGAGCCGCTATTAAACTATGTTCATTATCACCGTGCTTACAAGACGCAATACGAACAAGAATGTTTACGTAAATCAAATGCTATTGCTGTGGCAGGTCATAAAGCGGCAAAGAGCGCTTTTTTACAAGGTTCGTCAGAGTATGATATTCAGCAAACCTATTTAAAAGCTACGCAACATACCGGTGACGAAACACCTTATGGTAATATTGTTGCCCTTAATACAAACACCTCAATATTGCATTACACCGCGTTAGATCGTGATGTACCACAAGCCCATCGTTCGTTTTTAATTGATGCCGGTGCAAATTTCCATGGTTATGCTTCTGATATAACCCGTACTTACTCATTCAAACGTGACAAATTTGCAGAGCTCATTGCGCGTATGGATAAGCTAATGCTTAATGCTGTAGACGGTTTGAAGCCAGGTAAGAGCTATGTTGACTTACATATCGAGACTTATCGTGATATTGGTAATGTTTTAAATGAATTTGGTTTTATCAATGTTGATGCAGACACTGCGGTAGAAACAGGGATAATTTCTACTTTCTTCCCACATGGCTTAGGTCATCATTTAGGTTTACAGACCCATGATGTTGGAGGATTTATGGCTGACGAACGTGGTACTCATGCGAACACGCCAGAACAGCATCCTTTTTTACGTACTTCTCGTGTTATAGAAAGTAATCAAGTATTCACTATTGAGCCGGGTTTATATTTTATTGATTCATTATTAGGCACTTTAAAAGCGTCTAAGCATAGCGCTATGATCAACTGGGATAAAATTGATGTAATGCGTCCTTTTGGCGGCATTCGTATTGAAGATAATATTATTGTTCACCAGTCTCATAATGAAAATATGACACGCGAATTAGAACTGAAGTAATCCCTTTTATCTATGGCTAAACCTTACCAAATTGCGGCTAACGATATTCTTGATGAAACAATCGTTAGCCGCAGTCGTTTTATTTGCTATATTTCCCCATGTTCTAGCCATGAAGAGGCTAAAGCCCAAATAAAAAACTGCCAGCAATTGCATCCGCAAGCCAGTCACCATTGTTACGCTTTTTTAACCGGCCGGCCAGAAGACAGCCAAGGTTATGGTTTTTCTGATGACGGCGAGCCTTCGGGAACCGCAGGTCGGCCAATGTTATCGGTATTGCAGGGGAGTGAAATTGGTGAACTATGTGCGATTGTTGTTCGTTATTTTGGCGGAACAAAGTTGGGTACCGGTGGATTGCAGCGCGCTTATGGTGGCAGTGTACGACAAGCATTAACCTTACTCGAAACTGTAATCAAAGTACCTATGGTAGAAAGACAGCTAACTTGTGATTATGGGCAAATTAAGGATGTACTGTATTTGGTAGAACAAGCAAAAGGTCATATTGTCCAGCAAGATTTTTCTGCACAAATAGCGTTAATTATCGCGGTACCTCAAGAACAATTGTTACAAGTTCAGCAACAATTACGCACGTTATCTTCAGGATTATTAAATCTAAGAGAAACTGATTAAATAGTTTATCTTTTAAAAAGGACATTGTTATGCCGCATTGTATTATTGAATATTCAAAAGAACTTACTCAAGATGCAGATATGACAGCGGTCATGAAAGCTGTTTTTGCAGGCTCAGTTCACTCTGCATTATTTTCGCCGGCAGATATCAAGGTTAGAGCAGTGCCTTACCATGACTTTTATACTGAAAATATAGATAGAACCAATAAAAACCAGCAACGATTTATTCATGTTTGTTGTAAAATTTTATCGGGCCGTACTTTAGATCAAAGACAAAACCTTGCTGAAAACATTCTTAATCAGTTAACTTTACTAGAGCTTAAGTGCATTTCTATCAGTGTTGAAATAGTCGAGATGGAACGAGAATCTTATAACAAGCAGGTGAGTAAATAAATTAACCTAAAAAGAGTGATTTAAAGTCGCAGTGTTGATCTTTATGCTTTATTATCAAAAAAGGTTTTGTCGATCAATTTATTGAATAATAATTAGTAATCTGTGCAAATAAAAAATATCATTCGAATTCTTGGTTT
>Ga0105359_10004133_pt1 | contig 11665 bp, 6 predicted proteins | sample GOMGulsemesocosm_6_FD_83659 | JGI IMG/M metagenome (GOLD analysis project Ga0105359, IMG submission 83659) | Methane-oxidizing microbial communities from mesocosms in the Gulf of Mexico - GOM8C Gulf of Mexico | ecosystem: Environmental > Aquatic > Marine > Cold seeps | place: Gulf of Mexico... | reverse complement strand
TGATAACTATCGTCAAGATAAGCAGAAAATAAAAGCGATGTTTTAAGGTGTTCACTAATTTAAATGCTTGCTCAACGTCTTGCTCTGCCAACAAAATAAATTTTAATCCATCTATTTCGGCAACAATAGAGACACCTAAAACAGTGATGCCGATATGATTTTTCCAGATACCTTTACTTTCTTGGTTAAAGTGCCTTGCTTGCTTTATCGGATGTGTCTCAAAGTTGAAAGCAGTTTGATTTTTGATTAAGGAATTCTTTGATGTTGTTATCCCTTTGCCTTCTAAAGTAAGCATATAAATTGACTCACTTGTGGAGAGTATACGATGCTCTGATTTTGCACCCAATCCAAATAGTAATTCCCCTGAGAACAAATCTTGTATTTTATTCATGCGGTAATGATTAACCAAAACGCCCAAAGGTAATGGCGACTTTTCATTATTTAAAATAGGTGACGACACAATACCTGATAAGGGTAAAGTATGCTGTTGATTAAATTGAGCAACATAATTTTGGGAAAGACCTTTATGATAATAACGCTGTTGTGATAAATCTTGACCGATCCGACTAGCTGAGGTTGAAGCGATAACCATTCCATCAATATTGACGATATCAATACACAGTAACTCACTTTGCGTAGGTAATTTGTTTTGTATTAGGTGTTTATTTAAATCCTTTGCGGAGCCATTCTTTTTTGTAATATTAGATAATTCATTTTTAATAAAACCATCGGAAGCAAAATCAGTAGCATTAGTTTTTAGTGTTTCCAAAAACAAATGAATCTCACCAACTTTATATTCCGCGCCCATACTTAATTGCGCGAGTGTACTTTTTCTTAATGCCTCTTCACTACCGGTAAAGAATAATTTGCTTACCAGTAATAAAGGGAAAAGGGCAACGACCACAAGTGCTGCTGTCAATTTTACTCTTAGTGAAAAATTTTTAATTCGTTTCATAATTAATGACTTATTCTACTTCCATGCTGTTAAGGCATTACTGCTGTGATATCTATTTTAGCTATTAATGTTATGTCTTTAATGCTTCTAGAGACCCATTAGAATGGTGAAATTTTGTTTTCTTAAAATAAGTACTATCACAGAAAGTTTGTTCTATTAACGATGATGGTTTGGCGTAGAAAAAACCTTGTACTAAAAGGTTGGTAATATTCATATCTTTTAGTAATTGATGTTGATAAATATTTTCAATACCCTCAACGACAATAAGCACATCTAATTTATGACATAGCTGTAGTAAAGCTTTCAAAGTCGCCAATTTTCTAGCATTCGTTTCAATATCACAAACCAAACTACGGTCAATTTTTATGATATCAACCTCAAAGTTATTAATATAATTTAACGTCGAGTATCCCGAACCAAAATCATCTATCGCTATTTTTATACCTTGTCGTTTTATCCATTGAAAGTGATTTACCACATTTTCAATAGCGACAGGACATGAGTCAATTTCAGTTGCCTCAAATATTAATTGAGATTTATCGATGTTAAATTGATCAAAAAGAGCAAGTAATATTTCAATAAGTTTGATATTAATAATTTGTGGCATGTTAAAATTTAACGCAAAACTAATATTTTTATATAAATTTTTATTATGCTGATCGTTAAGAAATGTAATTAACAGTTTAGCTACATGTAGAGCAACTTTTGATAGATATCCATTTTTACTGGCCAATTCGATGATTTTGATCGGACTCACTGCACCATATTCGCTATGTTGCCATCGCAACAAGACCTCCACCATGATCACTTCTTTGCTATCGATGTTAAAAATGGGTTGACCAGCCAAGTGTAATAAATCTTTATCCATTGCTTTTTCTAGTTCAATAAACATGTCTCTGTCGGTCTGAGTTGCATAATCCAAACGATGATTAAAAAACTGCCAATTAAGGTCTTCTGATTTTGCCAATTTAAGCGCAATATCTGCTCGTCGTAATACTTCGGTATTTTTTGTTATTTGAGTAACAAGGTCGACCAAGCCCAATGATAATTGAATGTCGATAAAGTCATGACCATAAGGAATAGGTTGCCTTAAGCGCTTAAAGGACTTGTTTATTTCATCCAAACTTTGATATTTAAAAATTATGCCAAATTCTTCCGACTTTAAACGATAAAGAGCAGCTTCTTCGCTTGAAACTTTAACTAACCGTTCAGCCAGTGTCGACATGACATATTCCACCGCATCACGGCCAAAATTGTAGATAATTTGACTATGTTTGTTGATTTTTAAAATAGAAAATGAGAGTGAGAACCCTAAATCAGTGTGTCTGTCAGAATTTAAGTGAATATCTAAGTCTTTAAATAAATCGTCTCTGCTACCTATTTGAACTGTTCGATTTAAGTTCGGTTGTAGTGTCTGCATCATCCTGCTCCATTTTTTAGTCGTTATTATTTTTTGAATGGAAATATTTCATTGGGATGTCAATTAAACCAATATCATGAGATTTGTCTTTCCTTACTTTCCCTTGAGTTAACTATAAAGATAATGTACTTAAAAAATAGGGGGGAATAAAAATCGGGAAATGCTCCCGAGAATTTAATCAATTAACTATGATAGTGTTGATCTAAATTAAAGTCATTGATAGTCAAGTGTTTTATCCTTTTTAGGACCTAGTGAAACGGTATTGATTTGTTTAAGTTGTCCGTTATTTAGTTGTCCGTTTTGAGTAGTTAGTAGCGCGTATTAAGGAAGGGCATTGTGAAGAAAAAGAAATTGTTATCATACTTATCTTTTATAAATATAGATAAAGGGCTTTCCTCCCATCAATTTCATCATAAAATAAAATTGTCGTTATTGTTTATTTTTCCGTTATTAATTTCGGTTAGTGCTGCTTTATTTCAAATAGATAAATTATCAACGCGTGCGTCAAAACTAACAAATTTGGAGAGATTGACCTATTTAACGGTTGAATTTAGTCAGCTTCTTCATAACCTTCAAAAGGAGCGTGGTTATGCCGGTGTTTATATTGCAACCAATGGAAAAAAATTTAAAGCTGAGCTACTTGAACAACAACAATTAGCAAGAAAAAGTAAAAGAAATATTTATAAACTGCTCGCACCAAAAAGTTTTATTACTAACCCTATATTTGAGCAGAGATTAACGAATTTTGATAAACACCTTGCTGGATTTGAGCAGGTGCGCTTGCAAGTTAGTAATTTACTCATTGATGAAGCTAAAGCCATTGAGTTTTATAGCCAATTAAATCATAAGTTGCTTGATGTAGTTACCAGTATTGTTCAACTAACCGTTGACAGTGAGCTAACTCAAGCATTTTCTGCTTATACCTTGTTTCTAAAAGGTAAAGAAAGTGTTGGTATTGAAAGAGTCAAATTTAGCGTTGTGTTTGCTAGGGGCTACTTTTTAGCTGATGAATATAATGCATTAGTAAAGCTGGAACTTGAACAAGAGCTTTTTTTTCATGAGTTCTCGGAGCTCACCAGTACGAAGTTACAACAATCCTTTAATTCACTAGTTAATGCTGAGGCATTTAAAGAGGTTCAGCAAATAAAAACCAATGCTTTGGTTAATGACAAGGCATTGGTCAAAGTCAACGTTGCTGACTGGTTTGAGGCCATCACCACCAAAATAGATAGATTAAACTTGTTAGGAGATAACATATCCGATGCCCTTATTTTTAATGCTAGCCGCTTAAAGCAAAAGAGTGAAAAAGAACGTCTATATTGGCTGACGACATTGATAATTCTTTTTATTGTGACATCCAGTTCTGGTATTTGGTTAATTGTCCATATCCACCGTACAGAAATTAATAGAATTAAGGAGTATCAGAGCCTATTTTCAAAAAATTCTGCGGCAATGGTGGTTGTACATGTTGGGTCAAAGAATATTCACTATGGTAATCAAAGCTTTTCTGAACTGGTAGGTTATAACCAACAACAGCTATCAACACTAAATGTTAAAGATTTTCATCGGAAAAAAGATATTGTTCATATATCGAAAATATTTGAAAACATGGTACCTGGTAAAATATCAGTAACTGAAAAAATACTCTTTATTCGTAATGACGACAATGTGTTCTTTGCAGATATATTTGCCTTTCCAATAACCATTGATAAACAAGAATATTTAGCAGCCCATGTGGTGGATATCACCAGTAAACTGCAAGCAAGGCAATATATCCAACAGTCCGAACAAACCTTGAAAATGATTTTAGATAGCATAAATTCAGCTGTTGTGGTACTTGAAGACAAGAATCAATTACCGGTATATATGAATAAAAAAGCGATTGAAATATATCAAAATAAGGATAAAAACGAATCGCTATGGTCTTTATTTGAACATGACTGTTTTTCCAATGCTAACGATGATTTTGCTAACAATTTAATTATTAAGAGAAAATATTTTAATAAACCAAAGCAACGTTGGTATCAAATAACCAGCAATATCATTGATTGGAGTGATGGACGAAGTGTTTATTTAAAAATGTTAAAGGACATTACACAAAGCTGTGACGCGGAGCGTCGAAATAAAAATCTACTTAATGAAAACCGTCAATTATTATGTAGCAATTACTTGGTTATCGAACAAGAAAGAAAACATATTGCTAAAGAATTACATGATGAACTGGGACAGCTATTAACGGGAATAAAGCTTCAGGCTGACTTTATTTCTCGCCAATCGGATAAAAAGCAGCATACCTTACACGAAGCTGCGCAAAGTATAGTTGATGCGACAAGTGACTTAATTAAATCTACGCGAAATATTACCAATAATTTGCGACCAATCACCCTTGATCAATTAGGTATTATTGACGCTATAAAAGAATTAGTACAAAACTGGCGACGTCTTAATGAAAATATTAAATTTCAACTAAACATAGAAAGTTTGCCCTATCTTTTAAGCGACGAACTGCAGATAAGTATCTATCGTATTGTACAAGAAGGGATCACTAATGCTTGTAAGCATGCAAACGCTCATCATATCGAAATTACATTAAAATTTGTCCCGTCAGAGCGTGATCCCAGCCTTTTTTTACTGCAATTAAAAATTCAAGATGACGGAAAGGGATTCGGCCATGTTGATGAACATAGTAAAGGGATGGGGATTATTAATATGCGAGAACGAACAGAAGCACTTAATGGCGTTTTCTGTTTAATCAATAGGCAAAAGCAAGGAGCAGAAGTTTTTATTACCCTGCCACTTGACCCGATAATGCAGGAGGCACTATGCCATTAAAGATTATCATTGCTGATGACCATGCCATTGTTCGTAGTGGTTTAACGTTGTTATTAAACTCGCAGTCTGGTTATCAAGTTGTAACAGGTGTAACTACGGGAGAACAATTATTAGTTGAATGTCAGCAAGACCTACCAGGACTTGTTATCACCGATTTGTCGATGCCGGGGATTGGAGGAGTCGAATTAATACGTCGCTTATTAGGAAAATGGCCAAATATTCATATAATGGTTTTTAGTATTTATCAAAACCCCTATCTGGCAAAGCGCCTAATCGATATGGGTGTAAAGGGGTATATTAGTAAAAACAGTGATACAGACGTTATTTTAATAGCTATTAAGACAATCTCTCAGGGGGAAACTTTCATTAGTCCTGATATCGATTTGCATACAGAACAAGAGCAATTACTGTCAAAGTTAACCGCAAGGGAACTCGACATATTCTGCTGTATAGCCAAAGGCTTAACTTCAAAGCAGTCTTCAGAAAAGCTTTATCTATCGGAAAAAACCATCGCTAATAACATTTCTATTATTAAGAAAAAATTAAAAATAGCCAGTTCTATAGAGATAGTTCATTTGGCCATGCTTGAAGGGCTTGCCAGTCCCAGTTAGAGGGAGGAAATTTTATAGAACTTGTAAAACAGCGTGTCTAAAAAGTAAACGAACTTAGAAAGTAAACAACCACAGTCGCAGGAGTGACAATAATGATAAGAAGAATAAAAATTAGTTCAAGGTTAACTGTGGGTTTTTTAATCCTAGTACTTATATTAACGATGTCATCTCTTAGCTCAATATTTCAAATTACCGCGATTACCAAAGATGCGAACAATGTTGTTGAATTACGAATACCAACCGCACAAGCAAGTGCTAGTGTATTAAATGGTGTTAATCATGCACTTGCGGCTTTAAGAGGGTGGATGTTATTAGGAAAGGATAAATTTAAGGTCGAACGGCAGTTAGCATGGGATACTGAAATAACACCAGCTATTATCACATTAAATATGATGTCAGCTAATTGGACTAACGCCGAAAATATATCCCGACTAAAAGAGATGAAAGCGTTACTCAAAAGTTTTGAGCAAGAACAAAAAAATATAGAGAATATTGCACAAACCCTGCAGAATACACCTTCCATAGAGATGCTTTACCAAGAAGCGGTACCTCAAGCTGAAATAATGTCTAAAGAAATAACGGCATTGATTGATATTGAACTTGGCCTTAATGCTAATACACAAAGGAAAGCCCTATTAGGAATGATGGCGGATGTTCGTGGTTCACTTGGTTTAGCACTTGCGAATATACGAGGTTACTTATTATCTGGCGAGGAGCAATATCGGCTAACTTTTGAGCAGTTATGGACAAAAAATCAACGTCGGTTTTCTGATTTATCTAAACAGCAAGCATTACTCAATATTGAACAACAAGAAGCCTTGTTTGCATTTTCCAAAGCAATGGCAGTTTTTAAACCCTTGCCAGAAAAAATGTTAAATTCAAGAGCACAAGATAACTGGAATATAGCTAACCACTGGTTAGCAACTAAAGCGGCTCCATTGGGGTTTAAAATAAAGGAAATTTTGAATGAGATGGCCGTAAATCAAAAAATGTTATTAAAAAATGACGCAGAAACCTTACTTGATAGCAGTAATAGCGCAATATCGATTGCCTGGATATTACTCCTCGTTGGTATTATTACCGCAACGAGTCTCGCCATTATTATTATACGTAGTATTATCCCTCCTCTTAATGTGATATCGAAAAGACTACTTGAGATAAAGCGCAACAATGACTTAACGATCAATTTGAATAATCAAGGACGTGATGAAATTTCGGCAATGGCTGATGCGCTAAACAATGTATTTTCTACCTTTAAATCTTCATTACATGAGGTTTCAAGTGCCAGTAGTCAAATATCAGTAACTGCTGAGGAAACCTCTGTTATTTCAACTCAGATTGCCGACTCTATTCAAAACCAAGCTGGGCAAACAGAGTTAATTGCAACCGCAATAAACCAAATGACAACAACAGCATTAGAAGTAGCGCAAAGCATATCTCATACTTCTAATGCATCTGATGAAGCGTATGAACATGTCAGTACCGGGTCAGAGATTATGCAAAAAACGATTGTTACTATAAATGGCTTAGCAGACAAAATATTGGACACCAGTCAAACGGTTAGTGAGCTTGAAGAAAACAGCCGTGAAATAGCGAATGTGCTTGAAGTGATCAATTCGATTGCTGAACAGACTAATTTATTAGCATTAAACGCTGCAATTGAGGCAGCAAGAGCAGGGGAGCAAGGAAGAGGGTTTTCGGTGGTCGCTGATGAAGTACGTGCATTAGCTGCTAGAACACAAGAGTCAACAGGAGAGATAAGCAGTATTATTAGCAAGTTGCAACAAAGTGCTAAAGTTGCTGTAACTTCTATTGTTCAAAGTAAAGAACAAGTTGATGATGTGGTTAATCAAGCGCAGCGATCGGGTGAAGTACTCATGACCATTTCTGAATTTATTACCGATATAAATGATATGAGTAGCCAAATTGCAACAGCATCGGAGCAACAGGGGGTTGTAGCGGAAGAAATAAATATTAATGTTGTTAATATTCATGACAAAACACAAGATAATGTGGATGCCGTTTCAGAGTCCTCCAAATCGGGGCGAGAATTGGCACAGCTGTCTGTAGAGATGCAAACCCTTGTTTCAAAATTTAAAATTGCTTAGTGGTGTAAACTATATAAGTTACGCATGATATTAATGATACATAAATTAAATATGTACCGAGATTTGTACTATGTGTAATAACTTATCTCGCGAAATTGCACATGTATAACCTGTAGTCGATAGTTGACTGTTGAGCGGCTTACTTACATTCAGTAAGCCGCAAATTGTTCACTACAATAACAAGACAATATGGGAATATTTCTTGGGACTCATCTTTCTGATAATGTATAAACAAAACTGAAATGCAAAAACTGATGTTATAGGTTTTCCTGACCAGTATTTAATAACAGCGAATGGTTTTAAATGAACTAGCTATGACTCAGCAAGGGCTGTTGCCAAATATCTCATGACGACCTTAATTCGTTCGATTTTTCGTAAATCGGGATGCGTTAAGATCCACAATTGATTATCCCTTTCGTTTTCAAAAGTAAATAATCTTTTTATGCCTTTCCTTGCCAGTTCGTCAGGCAAGAAAGCGAGCCCAAGTCCTTTTTCTGCAAAAATAGACATTGCTATAAAGTCGTCAGACCGGTGATCAATATTTAGTGCATAGTTATTATCTAACCATGAAAAAGTACGGTGGCTTCGTAAAGTTCCTGTTGCACCAATGAGGCGATGATTCTTTACATCTTTTAAACAGGTCGGTTTACCGTGCTTAGATATGTATTCCGTACTCGCATAGGCACCCCATTTGATACGACGAATTTCCCGGCCAACAAGATGCTCTGGGGGGGAAGTAGTAACTCTAATAGCAATATCAGCAAGACGATTGCTCATATTAAGCTCGTCATTTGTGACTATCAATTCTACTTGAATATTTGGATAAAGTTCTTTAAGCCTAAGTAGATGATCAGGAAGATAATTATAAGAAAAACTAGTTGGCGCTGTGATCCTTACAATACCTTTTAACTGGGTATCTTTCCCAGCAATATGTCGCTCAATATCATTAAAAGAGTGAGTGATGCGTTGTGCATGAATCAACATCTCTTCACCTAATTCAGTGAGTTCATAAATACCATTTAAACGCTCAAAAAGACGTCCAACTTGCGCTTCAAATTCATTTAGACGTCGATACACAGTAGAATGACTTGTATCAAGAGATGCAGCAGCAGCAACTAATGTTCTATTGTGAGCTACGGCAATAAATATTTTAAGTCCATTCCAATCCACAATACCACCTGCAAAGTCAAATATGAAAATCTGGTTGTTATATTTGGGAATTGTAATCAATTATGCAAACAACTACTATCTAAATCGTGAAAATTAAACCGGTCAAAAGTAGTGACTTCTGGCTAACAACATATAGGAATACCATTTATGATTGGTTATATTACCGTAGGTACAAATGATTTTGATCGCTCAGCATCCTTCTATGATACTTTATTTGAGGTTTTGGGGGCCACTAGAGTCATGGTGGCTGATGATTATATTGCATGGGGGAAAGCAGCCAATACACCACTGTTTTCAATTCATATTCCTGAAGATGGCAAAGTAGCAACGGTAGGTAATGGTGTCATGATAGCGCTTCTTGGCAAAAATGTTGAGCAAGTCATTGGAATACATGCTAAAGCATTAGAACTTGGATCGGTTAACGAAGGCGACCCTGGACCACGTGGGGGAGGAGGATTTTATTCTGCTTATTTTCGCGATCTTGATGGCAACAAACTTAACGTACACTGCATGGTTTAGCTGATTGGTATTAGCCTTGGGAACTGGGTGTTCAGTATTTTATAAAAAATAAATTGGTTAGGTGAAATACTAAAGAGTATAGGTCTTTTAAAGATAGTAGATATTCAATTAATCCCTAAATAAATGTCTAAATTAATATCATAATAAGGTTTTAATCTATTTGAACATCATAGTCATATATTTGTGAATAACTGGCTATTTATTGCTGTTTTAATGTAGGTAGTCTTCGTATGGGATTGTTAAATAAATCCTGCGTCCCATAAATCGGCTAAATTAGGCATATAGTGTTTATATATTGTATGTTACTGAAATTTTTCAGTGACATACTTATGTCGTTAGCAAATAGAACGCTACATTAGTCATTGTAAAGTTTAAGCTGAATCTGCTAAATCTGTTAAATCTGAGTCTACTAAATTTGATGGCTTGATGGATTACGCCTGAACTACCATCCGGTTGTCTGAACGTAAGTAAGCCGTAGCAGTAATTACGGGTAAAGGTCTTGAATAAAGATAACCTTGTCCATACTCGCAACCTAGTTCTTTTAAAAGCTGAAATTGCTCTTTAGTTTCTATTCCTTCACCGATAACTTTTAGTTTAAACGCCTTAGCGATAGCAATAATTAAGCTAATAATTGGGCTATCACTAGGTTGATTGAGTAGCTTGTCTGTAAAAGATTTATCTATTTTTAACGTATCTACAGGAAATTGATGTAAATAACCTAATGATGAGTAACCCGTACCAAAATCGTCAAGCATCACTTTAATTCCCATTTCTTTCATGGCCATAATTTGTTGTTGTGCGCTGGCAAAATCATCAATTAATGCACCTTCGGTAATTTCTATCGCTATCATTTTTGCCGGTATACAAAAATGTGCTAATTGTAGGGTAAGGTACTCAACAAATTGGCTATTTGCTAAATGTTTACTCGAGATATTAACACTGATGTAAAAATCATCTTTGAGATCCAATTGGCGCCAATGTTTGATCTGGCTCAGTGCTTTTTTCAACATCGCTTTATCAATATCAAAAATAAGACCTGAATTTTCCGCATAGGGGATAAAATTATCAGGTGCGACCAAACCTTTAACGGGATGATTCCATCGAATCAATGCCTCAAAACCGGTGAGTTTTTCGTCACTTAAGTTCACTATGGGCTGGAAGTATAAAACAAATTGATCTTGTTCAATGGCCGTGATTAATTCATGTTCAAGTTTGGCTATATTAAGTTGAACTTGGCGCATTGATTGATCATAAAGGCTAAAATTAGCCCGTCCTAATGATTTAGAACGATACATTGCAGCATCGGCCTGACGTAATAATTCTGTAGGTTTATCCTTTGCATGATGACTGTAAGTAATACCAATACTGGCTGATGCCAATAAACGATGACGACCGATCAATATTGGATGATTTTGTAGGTGATTTTTAATACGTTTAGCTACGTCAATCGCCGTCTCTTCATTGTCAATATTTTCCAATAATATCGCAAATTCGTCACCGCCAATTCGTGCCAGTGTATCTGCACCACGTAAACAGTGGTTGATAAATTTACTTACTTTCTTTAAGTATTCATCACCAATATGATGCCCTAAAGAGTCATTAATTGTTTTAAAGCGATCTAAGTCCAAATATAGAATAGCGTTAGTTCGATTATTATTCCTGCTTAGCTGTTTTTGTGCATGGGTAATACGTTCGCTCAAAAGCTTTCTATTAGGTAAATTAGTTAAGTGATCATGTAGGATCTGGGCTTGTAACTTAATACTGGTGAGTTTTCGGTTAAGCGCAGTACTAATGTGGTGCGAAGCATAAATAAGTAATTCTTTATCAGCGACACTATAGCTAACTTTATCGGTATAACTTTTAATCGCAACGATACCATTAATATCATCGTCAACTCGAAAAGGAACACCTAACCATGAGTGGGCAAGCTGACTGGTATTATGATTTTGTAAGTTAATTTCTTTATTTTTAATAAGACGTTGAATATCTTGTTGATCAAGTAACACAGCTTGTTCAGACAACAGCATGAAACCCGATAACGTTGTCGGTA
>Ga0105359_10004127_pt1 | contig 11672 bp, 12 predicted proteins | sample GOMGulsemesocosm_6_FD_83659 | JGI IMG/M metagenome (GOLD analysis project Ga0105359, IMG submission 83659) | Methane-oxidizing microbial communities from mesocosms in the Gulf of Mexico - GOM8C Gulf of Mexico | ecosystem: Environmental > Aquatic > Marine > Cold seeps | place: Gulf of Mexico... | reverse complement strand
GGGCATATTGATGTTTTATTTTCAGCGCGTGATTTTAAAGCAAAAATATTAGACTTAATTGCTTCATCTTCGAAACGCATTTATATTTCGGCTTTATATCTCCAAGATGATGAAGCCGGCAGAGAAATTCTTGATGCGCTTTATCAAGCTCGTGTAAATAATCCTAGATTAGTGATTAAAGTGTTCGTTGATTTTCATCGCGCACAGCGAGGCCTTATAGGTCAAAAAGATCACGGTGGTAATGCCGACTTCTATAAAGATATGCGTAAAAGACTCGGTGACAAAGTAACGATCTTAGGCGTGCCAGTGAAAGGTAAAGAAGTATTGGGTGTATTACATCTGAAAGGCTTTATCTTTGATGAAACAGTGCTTTACAGTGGTGCGAGTATTAATGACATCTATTTACATCAAGCGGATAAATACCGTTGCGATCGTTATCATGTACTTTATAACCCTGCGCTAGCTGATTCGATGGTCTCTTATTTAGAAGACTATTTTGTAAGTCAAAATGCGGTGACACGACTTGATGACGATACGATCCCGTCAAGCAAAGCATTGAAACAAGATATTCGCCAGTTTAAGAAAACGCTACGCAGTGCTCAGTATCACTATATTAATACCACACCAGAAAGTAATGAAGTAGGTATAACCCCTATTTCTGGTTTTGGTCGTCATGGCAATAAGTTAAACCAAACGATCACTAACTTATTACGTGCGGTAGAAAGCGAAATCACTATTTTCACTCCGTATTTTAACTTGCCGCTGTCAATATCAAAAGACATTAAGCGTCTATTAAAACGTAATGTGAAAGTGACTTTGGTGATCGGAGATAAAACCGCAAACGATTTTTACATTCCACCGTCAGAACCGTTTAAAGTTATTTCAGCATTACCTTATATCTATGAAAGTTACCTGTATAAGTTTGTAAAGACGTGCCAACCATTTATTGATCAAGGTCTGCTTAACGTTCGATTATGGAACGATGAGGGGAACAGTTTCCATCTTAAAGGTTTGTGTTGTGATTATAAGTACCACCTATTAACAGGTAATAACTTGAATCCACGTGCTTGGGGCTTAGACTTAGAGAATGGTATTTTAATTCATGATACTAAGCAGTTATTAAAAGATACTCTACAAGCCGAGCAAGAACACGTGTTGAAAAACACTCGTCGTATTAAACACCTTTCTGATTTAGAAAGTTTGGCGGACTACCCAGCACCAGTACAGAAATTTATGCGCCGTATTAAAACCACGCGCTTGGATATGTTACTCAAACGTATTCTATAATTTGGCCGTTCTAAAAAGCTAAATTAATACGATAACAAAGGCTTGTTACTATCTCGGTAATAAGCCTTTTTTATTTGTGACTATTTTTAGTCACTTAATATTCTGGCATTCCGTCACCTTCAGTCATTATGTCTCGTCATCTTTACCACCAACGGATGATGTAATTTAGTTTCATTCTATGTAAATGCTATTGCTCTGTTCTAGCTTGCTGATTATACTCTGATTAACTATTAAGCAACTAAATTGGCTGTTATTTTCATGTTCGGATTTTTAAAACGATTTTTTTCTGAGTCAGATGCTAAACCTGTCGACAATACGCCGAGTGTTGAACCAGTACATTACAATGGTTTTCTTATCTTTGTGATGCCTAAGGAAGAAGGGGGGCAATACCGTGTCGCTGGTTTAATTGAAAAGCCGATTGTAAAAGACACGGCAGAGCGAGGCGCTGATGAAGAAGGTAACGAAGTTGAAAATTTAAGACACTCGTTTATTCGTTCTGATCTTTGCATGAGCAAGCAGCAAGCTGAACAAATCACGTTACAAAAATGTAAGTTATTCATCGATCAAGTCGGCGATAACATGTTTAAGTAATTTACTTATTCGACTAATTAATGCTGGAGTTCACTATGTTTTTTTCAAAAAATAAATTAACCATGGTTAGTGAATCAGATGCACTGCCTGGTAATCCGACTGCGGTAACCGTTGATGCATTACATTATGTATCGGCAACGAATATGACTCCGCCTTTTATTGCACCATATCAAGCCTGTTATTTTGCAATGGGCTGTTTTTGGGGCGCTGAGCGATTATTTTGGTCTGTTCCGGGTGTTGTGACGACGGCTGTTGGTTATCAAGGTGGCTACACTGTGCATCCGCGTTATCAGCAAGTATGCTCGGGTCAAACCGGTCACACGGAATCAGTGTTAGTCGTGTTTAATCCTGAAGTTATTAGTTACGCGGAACTCTTGATCTTGTTTTGGGAGAATCATCAACCAACGCAAGGTATGCGCCAAGGTGCTGACCAAGGTACGCAATACCGTTCTGCGATTTACTGTACTTCGCCACGACAGCTCTCTGACGCTAAAGCGTCTGCGGCTCATTATCAACAAGCGCTTACTGACGCGGGTAGTACAGACTCAATCACCACTGAGATCGACCTAGCTGCACCATTTTATTATGCAGAACAAGATCACCAACAATACCTTGCTAAAAATCCGCAAGGTTATTGTGGACTCGGCGGCAGTGGCATCTGCTACCCAGGGAATTAATGATGAAAGCGAGAGATAGACGAATTTTATTTATACTCGTGTTTACCGTTCTCGCTTTTATGTGGCAAAGCGCGTTAATTGCTCCGCTTAAGATACTCGTTGTATTCTTGCATGAGCTGAGCCATGCACTTGCGACGTGGTTAACTGGTGGTAAGGTTGTCGAGTTTGTCGTATCAGCCTATCAGAGCGGGCATGTTCGTTCTATGGGGGGGTCGCGGTTTATTATTCTGAGTGCGGGCTATTTGGGGTCGTTACTGTTTGGTCTGCTGTTTTATGCAGCCAGTAGTCGCCGCCAAACAACGGATATTAGTTTAGCCTTGTTGGCGCTCACTATGCTGCTAGTTGCTGTGTTCTTTGGTGGCACCTTATATACCATAGGTTTTGCTGCCGTGATTGCTGTGGTGATCATGGCACTGCTCAAGTACGCTAATACAAGTATTAAGCAAACGGTTTTATTGGTGTTTGCCAGTGCTAGCATGATTTATGTGCCTCTAGATATTTGGCAGGATACGATCATTCACAGCGGCGCGTTATCTGATGCCCGTATGTTAGCGAACGAGATTGGTGGCGCGACCTTTATGTGGGGCGGTTTGTGGTTTTTGACGAGTTTGTTCTTTATTTATTTAACCTTACGAAAATCTTGATCAAAGACATCCGTTAATATCTTGATGTTAATGGTGGCATTAGCCGACGTATTATCAGTGAACTTAAGGTCACTGATAATACTGAGATCAAACTCTTCACCGTATTCTGCATTAGCGCTTTTATAAGAACCTGAGCGTACGTTTAATTGTTCACTATGGCTAAAGACATTATCCCTAATAAGCTTTGCAATAGGCTGTTTAATGGCTTTTGCTAACGCCTCTTTTAATGTCCATATACGATACAGAGTTTGGGGATGAAGGGCTTTTGCTGTGCCTTCAGAAACAATCTCTGTTTGAGTCATACACGCTTGAAGTTCTTTAGGATGATAGTAATGTTTAGCGACCTTCTCGAGCGAACGCTTGGTTGAGATCCACTCTAAATCCACACCCAATTGAATTGGTTGTGCTGATTTTTGCGGAATGAGCACAATAAGCACTTGGCCGTGGGAGTGAGAAATACAACAGCGTAGCGGAATGACGCTACCATTATGATATATATTCAAGCAATTATCTTGGTCGTCGAATAACACATAAAGCTCGGCAAAATTATAACCTAAGCATTGACTCGCATAGGTCTTAATCATCGTTCGGCTGGCTAAGTATTCTTGTTGGGCTTGCTGTTGCTTACGTTTCCCAAATACAGCACGTTCAAGAGGGTGTAAGTAACGCTCTGCAAGTGATGAAATCTGTTCACCCGTTATGGTATTGCTGTTAAATAAGTAAGCCTCAATAGTTGCACTTGTATCGATGGGAAAGTCGCTATGGGTGCTAAAGGTTAACTGGTGGCTAAAGTATATTGCAGAGTGTGGCATTGACGATGAGACCGTTATAGTGCTGTTGGCAGAAAGTATAACAATCTCTTGTTATTACTTCAGTAAACCTTGGAATTTTTTTTGTTGTCGTCGCAGCCATTCTGGAGTCGCTGCGGTTATACCTTCTGGTTTCAAGGTCGGGTGAGATATCATTATTTTATTAATGATTAATTCTTGTTGTTGCTCAACATCAATAAACAAAATGGTCTTGCCGTTATCGAGTGATTGTTTGAATAATTTACTATTAATATTGGGTAATTGAAGTCCAATATGGCCGCCTTCCCAAGTACAAAACGCGAGAACAAGTAATGCGAATAAGATAATTGGCATACCACCAAGTGGACCGTTATGCCAACCGAGTAAATAGGTGACTAACAGAATGGTGGCTGTGGCGATAATGCCAATCGTCGCACCAATGTTTTCTGTTTTAATTAATCCCTGTTTAAGAGAGTTATCTACGTCGTACAAGTGATTATGCCCTAAAGACACATCACTATTTTTCAACGTGTGGATTTGTGGTTTATCAATGCCATTGGATTTTAACTCGCGCTTAATAACCTCAAGTTCGTCTATAGAGTCGAGGATATAGTAGTGTCTTAGCATGATAACCACTTCCTAGCGTTACAATCATTTAATCCGAATCGTATTTAAATTATAGCAGAATAAATTTATAGCCCAGCGACGCCATCAGTAATATCAGTGATACTGAAAGTGTTTTACGTACAAATCCGGGACCAAATTTCATTGCCGATGCACTACCTAAGTGATTGCCAATTAGATTCATTATGGCTAAAGGGAGCGCTAACATATAAAGTAATTTACCCGCCAACATAAACGCAATTAATGCGCCGATATTTGATGAAAAGTTGAATAACTTCGATGTTGCAGAAGCCGAAACTAGATCAAACTTTAATAAATAATGTAAAACCAATATCAAGAAACTGCCCGTGCCAGGGCCAAAAAATCCATCATAAAAGCCAATAATGAATACAGCCAATGGCACACCAAAATAAATGATCTTCGCATTGATCGGTTGATCACTTTGGTGATTGTCTTGTTTTGGAATGAAAGAGATCACGATTCCGATGGGTAACATACCGAGAATTATTTTACCGACAGTATCAGGATCAAAATATAAGATCGCTTCTGCACCCACGTAAGCGCCGATTAATCCAGCGGGGATCCCGGATGCCACAGCAGTCCAAATGACTTTTTTGTTTTTGACAAAGTTACGGATCGCCGCAATGGTGCCTAATGTACTCACTATTTTTTCTTGTCCCAGCGCTACCTGCGGAGGCAGCCCTGCGAGTATGAAGGAAGGCACGAGTATTAACCCGCCACCGCCTGCAATACTGTCAATAAAGCCTGCGGTGAAAGCCGATACCATTAATGCGATGAGTATCCATAGTGTGATATCTGAACCAAAAAATTCCATTTTAATATTCTCCTACGTTACTATTCTTAGGCTGACTTTATCGCGTTCGCTTTGATGAGCGCTGATGTGTCCATATTCCCCAGTCCGTGTTGCTGTAATATCTTGTAATCACTATCAACTTGACTCGTTAAAGGTAATTGCAGTTGATAGCGTTCGGCTTCCTCTAAACAGATCCCTAGATCTTTTCTCATTAAATCGATCGCAAAACCAAAATCGAATTGATCGTTTGCCATTGTTTCTGCACGGTTCTCCATTTGCCATGATCCTGCTGCGCCATGCTTAAGGGTTTCTACGACTTGTGCAACATCTAATGATGCCTTTTCTGCTAACGTTAATGCTTCACTTAAACCCTGTAAAATCCCAGCGATGCATATTTGATTTACCATTTTACAGCGTTGCCCTTGACCGTGACCGCCGAGTAACGTTGCCTGCTTCGCATAAGCGCTCAGCACTGGTTGAAGTGTCGTAAATGTCTCAGTGTTACCACCACACATAACGGTTAACGTGCCATTTTCAGCACCTGCTTGCCCACCTGAAACAGGAGCATCTATAAATTCAACGTCATGGTTGGCACATGCTGCGGCTACTTCGATGGCAAGGTGTGCTGATGTCGTCGTGTGATCCACTAAGATCGCGCCCGGTTTGAGGCTGGCTAATATGCCTGATTCACCGTATACCACGCTACGTACATCGTCATCGTTACCAACACAAATGAACACGATATCTGCGTTTTCAGCTGCTTCTTTAGGTGACGTAGCCAATTCGCCTTGGTAGTCCTTTACCCATTGTATTGATTTTTCGGTGGTACGATTGAATACCGTTGTTTTATATCCAGCACGTTTTAAATAACCTGCCATTGGATAGCCCATCACCCCAAGACCAACAAATGCAACGCTTAAAGAATTCATATTTTACACTCCAATTTATAATGACATATGTCAATTTTCATTTATAATCTATTGCATTACCTTGTGGTAAGTCAATCGTTTTGTACAATTAATTAACAAATATAATGGCACAAATAGGGCAATGTAATGCTGCTAGCGCTGTATGTTTTATTTCAGCAAGGTAAACTAAGGGGAATCAAGATTGTGTTTTTGCAGTGTTCATTAGAGGCAAGTGAATGAGTGATATTAAGTTTCTACAGATCGCCGAAACAATTGAAACTAGAATTAATACTGGTGTATATCAACCTAATACGAAATTACCGCCACACCGGGTGCTCGCTGATGAGCTTGAGACCACGCCGACAACAGTGTCCAAGGCCTATAAATTATTGGCAGAGAAAAATAAAGTTGAATCCTTTGTTGGGCGAGGCACGTTTGTCTGTGGTAATTCTGAATTAGAAAACGTGATCCAAGCTTCTGATGATGATGCCGATTACAACTTCTCAATCTTACAGCCCTGCTTAAAATATAACGTTTTACCTTTACAGGCTGCATTTCAACAAACTTATGCGGCATTGCCGAGTGAGCTATTGGGTTATACCGAACATTCTGGGCATTTATCTCACCGAGAAGCGGGGGTTAAGTGGGCGGCGGAATTTGGTTTATCCGTTGCTGATCCTGACGAAATACTATTGGCCAGTGGTGCGCAGAATGCACTGGAAATACTGATCCAGACCTATACTAACCCTGGTGACTGTATTGCCGTAGAAGCATTTACTTATCCTGGCATTCTCTCTATCGCTAATTTATTGGGTCGCAGTGTGGTTGACGTTGCAATGGACTGTGAAGGAATGTGCCCGATTGCACTTAAAAACGCTATTCTTAACGATAAGCCGAAATTGGTTGTCATTGTACCGTCACATCAAAACCCTACAGGTGTGACTATGCCACAAGCGCGTAGAGAAGCCATTGCTAAAGTGATTGAAGAAGGGGATATTTGGCTATTAGAAGATGACATTTATGGTTTCTTAAATCCAGTGACGATTCCGGCTATTACCAACTATATACCCGCAAAAAGCTTTCATATTACCAGTCTGTCGAAAGCAATTAGCCCTGCGTTACGTTGTGCATTTATTAAAGCGCCTAAAAGCGAAATACGTAAAATTGGCGCATGTATTCGTACTTCTATCTGGTTGGCGTCACCACTTAACTTTGCTGTGGCAGCCCAATTAATTAACTCTGGTGAGGCTTTTTCGATGGCGCATCAACAAAAATTACTGGCCGCGAAGCGACAGCAGTTTGTGACACAGAAATTAGGGTTCTTGTCTTGCTCTAGCCAGCCGACCAGTTACCATATTTGGGTGGCATTACCAGATCATTGGCGACAAGAGCATTTTGTGATGGAAGCTAAAAACCAAAAATTACTGGTGAGTAGTGGAGGTTATTTTTCGAAACACAGTGATAAGAGCAATCATATTCGTTTATCGTTAATGGCGATAGATGATGAACAACGCTTTCAGCAAGGTGTCGTATCTCTAGCTAATTTACTTCAAGATGGGCAGGGTTCACACTTTCTGTTTTAATTATTTTAACTGGTTGGAATGTAGATCAATAATACGCATTAGACTAAGGAGAGTTTATGTTGAAAAGTACAATAACAGGTATGCTTATTTTAAGTTGCTCAGGCTGTGTGTTGTTAGCTAAAAAAGATCCTGCACCACCAGTGATAGATCCAGCGGATACAGAAGTCTCGGTATTACCGCCAACAGCAACGCCAACTGCAGAATGTGCGGGTGGTATGGAGTTACCAATCGAGTTTAGCCGTAAATTTACTGCTGTATCTGACCCACAACTCTTGGCGCAATCTATCGGTGAACCGAATGAGGGCAAGCTCTGCCAAGGACAAGTCTATGTTGCTAAGCAGAATGCCCATATTTTATTATTCCGGTCTTGGGATAGTACAAGGACAATGAGTGAACTTGGCGAATGGTGGGCGTTAAAAAGCCCACGTGGTGATATTGCAGAATATCGACGGGACTACCAAATTTGTTATCAAGACACGCCATTAGACAAGCTCACATTATGTAGTCTTAAAGCGGGTGCTAAAGTGGTTATCGGCACAGGGCAGAGCATGACGTGTTCCGATTCTGTGAGCTATCAAGTCTCTGCGACCAAACAAGTGTATGTTGAAAATGCGGATGGGAACCTATTTGACTGCTCGAGCTACAATGCAGAATTCAATTGGAAGCCTATCATTAATAACTAATTAACTCGCGATCTAAATAGTGCATTAATGGTGTGCCAGTTAACGCTATTCTAGCCATAAACGATAGGTGAAAAAGGAATGAAATATTATCAACGTGGGTGGTTATTCGCTGTCACATGCCTTTTCGCTAGTATGAGTATCGCTGCAGATAATGTCATTGTGCGTTATCAGCAGACGAATGATATTAAGTTACAGCCTATCGCTAAAAAATTGCAATCAGACAGCGGTATTCAAGATGCAATTACCTTGATGGATGAAGAGTTTACTTTTCTGCAGCCGTTAACGATTGTTTTTGGTGCTAATGATGGTCCGCTATATGATCCTGCTCGTAATGATATCTTAATTCCTTATACTTTTTTAGACGACGTTGAACAGCGCTTTAACGCGGTTAATTATGCGGGTGATAATCAAGGTAATGCTAATCCAGAAAATCTGGATCAGGCAGTGATGGATGTGGTGATACATACGTTATTCCACGAACTTGCCCATGCGTTGATTGCGACGTATGAATTACCGATTGTGGGTAAAGAGGAAGACGCGGCAGATAATTTAGCGGCGGTATTGTCGATTGAATATTTTGAAAATGGGGCTGAAATAGCAATTAGCGCAGCCGATCTATTTCAACTTGAAGGCGATGAGATAACTGAATTTGAAGAAGCTGATTTTTGGGATGAACACAGCCTTGATTTACAGCGCTACTATGCCACCCTTTGCCATGTTTATGGCAGTGATGACACTCAATACGCCTACTTGTTAGAAGAGACGGGTTTTTCTGATGAACGCGGTGAACTGTGTATTGGTGATTATGAACGCATGACAAATAATTGGCTAACACTCTTAGACGCTTACATGTCGCCTGAGGAGGATGTTAGTACGCCAGTTCAATAAAGTCAGGGCGTTTGTCGTTCGCCTGTTTAGTCCATATCATCAAAAGGTTGACCAATACTCGGTAAGAATACATCAAGGAAATACCGAATTTCATCTGTCATGCGTTCGTCTAATGCGTTTTTACAGCGTAACTTAGCTTTCGCAAATTCGTGGTTACCACAGCTTTCTTCTTCAATACACTTCATATAAGCGCAGAGAATATCCGCATCTTTGACTAATTTTTTATAAACAGGATCAAGATCAGGGGTTGATAGTAGCGGCTTATACGCGTCTCGTAATTCTGCTGGTAGCATATCGAGTAAGGTTTTTTCAGCGGCCAATTCAATCTTGTTATATTCACGAATAATAGCTTTGTTGTAATATTTCACTGGGGTAGGTAAATCACCGGTAAGTACTTCGGTGGTGTCGTGGAACAATGCCATCGATGCGGCTTTGTCAGGATCATAGCTTTTGTCGTAATAAGTATTCCCGATCAGCGCAAGTGCATGGGCAACCATCGCAACCTGTAAACTGTGTTCGGCAATATTCTCATTGGTGACATTACGCATCAGCGGCCAACGATAAATTAACTTCATGCGGGCAAGGTGGGCAAAAAAATGGCTCATGCTCTTCTCCAAATCAAAAATATCTAATGACAACGCAGGTTAACAGCGCTTAAGTCATCGGTTTCATTACTGTAGCACCTCTTTGCATACTCTCAAAATTTCAAATAGTTAGATTTCTCGCTTTGCATTTCAATTGTTATGTTATAACATAACAAAACATTAGTGTTATATTATAACAATTAAGGAAAAATAGTTGTGAAAAAGAAATTGGTTTCCCTCGTGATTGGTAGCATCTTGGTATCACCTGCTTTTGCTAATACGTTGTCAAATCCACAAATTGGCGTGGTACTTGATGGTTATTATCAAAACGGTGAGCGTAACAACTCTGAGCGTGGGGAAGGTTTTGGACTCGGTCACACTGAAATTAGTATGTCGGCTAATATTGATGACAAGTTTCACGGTGTATTAACGACAGTGTTAGAGGTGCATGGTGATGAAACCGAATTGCTTTTAGAAGAGGCGTTTGTTGAAACCTTAGCAATGCCTTATGGTTTTAATATTCGTGCAGGGCGATTCTTGTCTGACTTTGGTTATTTGAATAATCAGCATGTGCATACGGACAGTTTTGTAGAGCGTCCAATCGCTTATCGTACTTTCTTGGGTTCTCATTATTACGATGATGGTTTACGTGCGAACGTGGTTCTGCCAACCGACATGTATGTGAAATTGGGCATCGAGGCCTTGAGTGGTAGCAAAATGTCTGCTGTGGAGGATGGCGCTGAAGTGGGGGTTTATACCACGACATTAAAAGTGGGTGATGATTTTTCAGCATCGTCTAGCTGGCAGTTTGGTTTAAGTTATCTGCGTAATGACAACGGTAAAACCAAAAATTTGGAAGAGCATAACCATGGTGATCATTCAGAGCACGACCATGATCACAGTCACGCATCGGCAGTTACTGGCTCGAATCTATACGGCGCTGACTTTGTGTGGAAGTGGGCTCCAGATGGAAACTATAAATACCGTAATTTAACGTTATCAGCTGAATACATGCTGTTAAACGATATTCTGGACAGTAAGTATAAGGGGGCAGAAAATGCACCTGATAATTTAGCTGCGTATTACGTATCGGGTGTATACCGTTTTACTCCTAGTTGGTCGGCTGGTCTACGCTACGGTGAAGCTGAAAGTTACGAAGGCCATGCTCACGATGGTGAGGCTCATTTAACGGCGATGAACGACACTGAGCTTGATGCCATGCTAGCGTGGAACTCTTCTCATTTTGGCACTGTTCGCGCCCAATATTCACGTGTTGAAAACCAATCTAAAGAAACGGATAACGTATTCACCCTGCAATATGTTATGACGTTTGGGGCGCACGGTGCACATGCGTTTTAAGAAAAGAACATTAATGCTGGCGGTGGGTGCGGCAATGCTGTCTGCACCTGCTCTCGCGTTGAATATCTTTGTTTGTGAACCTGAGTGGAAAGCGCTACTAGCTGCACATGCTCCAAAAGCGACCATCTATTCTGCGACCACGGCACTGCAAGACCCACATTATGTGCAAGCGAGGCCGTCTTTAATTGCAAAGATGCGCCAAGCCGATATGGCCATGTGTTCAGGTGCTGAGTTGGAAATTG
>Ga0105359_10004116_pt1 | contig 11693 bp, 6 predicted proteins | sample GOMGulsemesocosm_6_FD_83659 | JGI IMG/M metagenome (GOLD analysis project Ga0105359, IMG submission 83659) | Methane-oxidizing microbial communities from mesocosms in the Gulf of Mexico - GOM8C Gulf of Mexico | ecosystem: Environmental > Aquatic > Marine > Cold seeps | place: Gulf of Mexico... | reverse complement strand
TGAGCAATTAACATTTGTGCTTAATGCGATCGATATGAAAATGGAAGCTGACAATACTAACTACGCGTTGTGGTTAACCCAAGGCGATACTAGCTGGTCAGGCAATACTCCTGCTGAATTCCTTCATGCAGATGGTGAGAATCGCGGTACAGCAGTTAAAGGTGTTTTAGGCACAGCTTTTTATCAGGCCCGTCCTCGTGAAGCGACAATGAACTCTGATGTACTTGACCTAAAAACAACTTATGAAGGTGATAGCTTCAAATTATCTGTACAAATTGGTGATACTGGTTCAACTGGTGGTACAGATTTCGAAATGGTTGTTAATGATGGCGTAAATACACCAATTACTGGTGGTACTTACGATTTCACTAACGGTGGCCAAACTTGGAACATTCCAAATGGTATTGGTGCAAATGGCCAATCAATTGCAGAGTATGATCCTGGTTCATTAGCTATGGGTACAGGTGCTGAATTTAATGCAACACCAAAAACTGATGAAGAGTCATATATTCAAGCTGATTTTGAATATCAATTAGATGGTGACTTTATTAGCTCTGTTAAGACTGGTTTTAGGTTTGCAGAGCACAATACTACGAGTCGTCAATTCTTCTTTGACCAAGTCGATGGCTTTGATAATACTATTTCTACTTCTGGCTTAAGAACCGGTACTTATGATGTTGGTCATGGTGCTCATCAAATTTCTAGGTTTGATGCTGAAGCGATTAAAGATTGGGCTAAAGGAAGTATTACAGGTAGAACAGAAGATTTAGGTTCTTATCGTGAAATTGATGAAGAGAACTTAGCTGTGTACGTAATGGCGAATTACTCAGGTGATAACTACCGTGGTAATTTCGGTGTACGTTATGTATCAACTGATGCAACTTCTACTTATTATACTGATGGTGTTAAAACTAGCACAGACGCAGATTATTCAGAAGTTTTACCAAGCTTTAACTTAGCTTACGACCTTCAAGAAGATGTTATCTTACGTGTTGCTGCTTCTCGTGCAATTGCTCGTCCGCAGTATAATGATATGTATGTTAATCCAAGCCCTCAAGGTGCTAATGATGAGACACCTAATAACCAAGTTTGGGTTGTAGGTAATGTTGGCTTAAAACCTTTTATCGCCGACCAGTTTGAAGTAGGTGTTGAATGGTATTTCAATGAGAGCTCATTACTTTCAGCAGCTTTCTTTACTAAGCAAGTTAAAAACTTTGTAAGCATCAACAGTTACAATGCACCAGCAGCTGACATCCCATTTTCAATTAATGATGAAGAGCAATCGTTTGGTTGGTTAGTGCAAGAAAAGCAAAATGCTAAAGATGGTGATATCAAAGGTCTTGAATTACAGTATCAACAAGATTTTGAAAACGGATTTGGTGTACTTGTAAATTATACGTACACGGACACAAGTACTGATGATGATACCTTTAACGACCAAAACCCAATTTTAAGTGACAGCTCTAAAAACTCTTACAACGCGAGTGCATATTATGAAAACGACAGTTATTCAGTTCGTTTATCATATAACTACCGTAGTGAGTATATGTTTAGAGAAGATGGTGCTTATGGTAATCGTATCCATGATGGATTTGGTTCATTAGATGCGAGTGCTGTATATCACTTCAATGATAAAATTGATTTTAAAGTTGATGTAGTAAATATTACCGGTAGTGAATCTAAGCAATTTGGTAACAATCAAATGCAAACCAATGGTAGTGGTTTTGCAGATGGCTTCCCTCTTTATGCTTATGAAATGGCGACCCGTGTAAATATTGGTGCAAGTTTCAAATTTTAAGCTAATGTAATAATTAGACTCGAAAAAGTAAAAGGGGAGTTTAACTCCCCTTTTTAATTTGTTTTTTTTATTAATCTAATACATTATAAGTGAATGAATTTATTTAAATATTTAACCTTCTGTCAACTTGATTTATATATGATTTGACGTTATTTGTACATTATTAGGAACTTCATATGTCTCTTAAAAACTCTCCCTTAAATTATACCGAGCACGGTAAAGTAAAAATCAAATCATCTAATAATTATCAGCATGTTAACAGTCAACAAGTTGTTCCCTTAATTGTCCATGAATTTTCTCAGGCATCAGCAGAAATGCCAGTCGTCTTTGTTAAAAATAGCGAGTCAGGACAATTTCAGCCAGTCGCTATATTAGGCTTTAAAAGTGGCGAAAATTTATTTGTTCAGCAAGAAAAATGGCTATCAGACTATGTACCCGCCTATGTCACCCATCACCCTTTTGCTCTTATGCCTTCAGCTGATGATGAAACTAAGTTGCAAATCATCATTTCTGAATCGAGCTCTTTAGTGACTGAAAGTGAGGGTAATGCTTTGTTCGATGAGCAAGGTAATGAAACTGAGTACTTGCAAAAGCGTAAAAATGCATTAGGCAATTATTATGAAAATATGCAAGTAAGTCAGGCATTTGTTAACTTTTTAAGTGAAAAAGAATTGCTGCAACAAAGAACACTAACCATTGAACTAAATGGCGAAAAATTAAATTTAACAGGCTTGTATTTAGTGGATGAAAAAGCGCTAAACGCGCTGAGCGATGAGGATTTTCTTATCCTTAGAAAGCGAGGTTATTTAGGGGCACTTTACGCCCATTTAGGTTCTCTTCATCAATTGAAACGTTTAGCGGACTTAAAAACCAGTAACAAGTAACATTTATTTTTAGGTATAAATTATGACTGATTCACCGGTTAAATCACTTGTTATCGTTGGTGGAGGTTCTTCAGGCTGGATGACTGCACTTTATCTTAATCAACTTTATAATCGTAATGAACAAAAAGTAAAGATCACTCTGATTGAAAGTAAAGACATTGGCACAATTGGTGTTGGTGAAGCAACAGTGCATAGTATTCGCTTCTTTTTTGCAGCAATGGGCTTAGACGAAGCAGAATTATTAAAAGAAACCAATGGCACTTTAAAAACAGGGATATTATTTAAAAATTGGATGAAGCCTGTTGAGGGTAAAACCCATGAATATTTTCACCCATTTGAACATAGTCAAATTGGTGCTGGATTAGACCTTTCTACCCGTTGGTTATTGTCTGAAAGAAAAAAAGAACAACGCTTTGACCAAGCGGCCTCCTTATCTTCACATTTAATGCAACACGGACATTGCCCCAAAATAGAAACTTCTGCTCCCTATGAAGGGATCGCGCCCTACGGTTATCATCTAGATGCGACATTAATGGGACGATTTTTAAGGCGTAAAGCTGTTGAGGCTGGCGTTATTCATATTGAAGGCTTAGTGGAAGATGTTATTGTCGAAAATGGTAATATTAAATCGGTAATAAGTCGTCATGGTGAACACAGTGCCGATATTTTTATTGATTGTACCGGTTTTAAAGGTTTGCTCATTGAAAAATTAAAAGACGATAATTGGTGTTCTTTCGAAGATGCATTGCCGTGTAATAGAGCCGTAGCAATGCAAATTGCTTACCCTGAGAAAACGCCACCTAAACCTTATACTATGGCAACCGGGTTAAAAGAAGGTTGGGCGTGGGAAATAGACTTAGTCAATCGAAGAGGGACTGGTTATGTTTATGATGGCAGTAAACTTACTCCTGAGGAAGCTGAACAAGAATTGCGACAACATAATGGTGTTGATGCAAAAGTATTAAAAACCGTGCATTTAAAAATGAAAATCGGTTGTCGAAAAGAGTTTTGGGTTGGTAATTGTATAACTATAGGTTTGTCTGGCGGTTTTATAGAGCCCTTAGAGTCAACAGGTCTACATATTGTCAATCTAGGCGTTCGTTTATTAGCAACACATTTATCATCTAGCAATGTTCCTCAAAGTGTACGTGATTCCTACAATCGTTTGATTCGCGGTTCGTATGATGATTTAAAGCAATTTATTGTTGCTCATTATTGTCTAACTGACAGAGACGATACAGAGTTTTGGCTGCAAGCTCAGCGTTCTGTTGACAAATGTCCCGATTTAAAAAGAAACTTAGCCGTTTGGCGGCATAAAGTTTGTGAGTTTTTCGATTTGGCTGGTGGTTATTCAACGACCTTTACTGATGAAAATTATCGATTTATTTTATATGGTATGCAGCATTATCCTTCACTAAATATGTTTGATGACCCAAAAGAAAGTCAAATGTTCTTTGATAAACTTGGCAGAAGAGCTCAAGACGTGGTTAAACATACGCTTTCACACGAGGGTTTCTTAGAAAAATTGCATGGTATGCCATTAGCTGAAGTTGATAATAAGTGGGCCGAGAAGTTATGAGCAAAGACTCATTAAAGCAAAGTGCCAATGAAAGTAAACGTATCAATAGAGTTATTATTGTCGGCGGTGGTACCGCAGGTTGGTTAGCCGCCAATCATTTGGCAAAAAATTTAATAAACACCAATGAAAATAGTATTGAAGTGATCTTGGTTGAGTCGCCTAACATTCCAACCATAGGTGTAGGAGAGGGGACGGTTCCAGCAATGCGTCAAACTTTAATGCAATTTGGTATCAGTGAAACTGAATTTATAACTAGCTGTGAGGCGACATTTAAGCAGGGCATTAAGTTTGTTAACTGGCATAAGAATCCTACCGCTGGTCAATCAGATTATTATCACCATGTATTTGATTACCCGAAGGTAACTGAGATTGATTTGACGCCTTATTGGCTAAACATTCAATCAGAAAGTCATGATCTAAAGGGAGTGAGCTTTGCTGATGCTGTTTCCATTCAAGGTGAAATATGTGACGCAGGTTTAGCACCAAAGCTTATCACAACACCTGAATTTCAGGGGATAACATCTTATGCTTATCACTTGGACGCAGGTAAATTCGCAACAATTCTAGCGAGAAATGCCACAGAAAAATTAGGTGTTAAGCATGTTTTGGCCGAAGTAATGTCAGTGAATATGCATGATAGTGGTGAAATAAAGTCTTTAATAACCGATACTGCGGGTGAACTGGCAGGTGATTTCTTTGTTGACTGTACGGGCTTCAAAGCGTTACTCATTGGTGAAAAGTTAGGGATCAAATTTAAAGACAAAAGTGATGTTTTATTTGCTGATCACGCTTTAGCCATTCAAATACCTTATCAAAACAAATCAATAGATATCCCTTCTTTTACCATTTCCACCGCTTTGAAAGCTGGTTGGGTGTGGGATATTGGTTTGCAACAACGTCGAGGAATTGGTCACGTTTATTCTTCAGCACATACTAGCCATGAGCAAGCAGAGCAAGATTTACGTGCTTATATTGGAGATGAAGCAAAAGGCATTAATAGCCGATTAATTAAAATGAAAATTGGCTATCGTGAAAAGTTTTGGCAGAAGAATTGCGTCGCTTTAGGTTTAGCTCAGGGCTTTGTAGAACCTCTGGAGGCAACAGGCTTGTTGGTTTTTGATGCGACAGCTAAGATGCTGGCAGAACAGTTTCCAGTGTCTAAAGTTGATATGCCCTTAATCGCTAAACAGTTTAATATGCGAGTAGAGCACAGTTGGGAAAACGTTATCGATTTTGTTAAATTACATTATTGCATATCACAACGAGATGATAGCCAATTTTGGTTAGACAACCGTGACAAGACAAGTATTCCAGATTCATTGCAAGAAAAATTAGCGAGATGGCAATATCAACCACCGAGTCGCTACGACTTCTCCAATAAATTCGATGTTTTTAACTTAGAAAACTATTTATATGTTTTGTATGGTATGAAGTATCCCACTGATATAGTAGGTTACCGTTCACGTCTAAAACACAATGAATTGGCGTTATCGTGTTTTAAAGAGAATAGCGAGCAAGCTAAGTACGCTCTTTCGCGTTTGCCCAAACATCGAGAACTGCTCGAAAAAATCTATCAATATGGTTTACAGAAAAATTGAATGAGTAATTAACTGTGAACTGAATTGTTGCTAAATTGATGTTATGACAGTGATTTGTGTTTGAAAAGAATTAACTTCTCTACAAGTTAACATTTATGCCAGCATCCCTTAATTTATGAGCATAAGGAAGCAATTGTTTGTAATATTTACGCCAAGCATTTATCGAGCTGGAAAATAAGGGTTGGCGAATTTGAACATTACTCACAGTATGAACCGCACGCGGGTTCTTATGAAAATCTAAACAGTCTTCATGCCAATTTAAGTTTAAAAAGCTCAGCATTTGTGATGTTGTATTATGCTGATTTGTCACCAGTTGCTCATATGACAAGGTGAATATTTTAGTTGGCAAAACATTAAGCCAATGCTGCATTAACGTATGGTGAGCAATAATTATATCGCTCAACTCATTGAGATCATAGGTAAATTTATTTCCTTGGTCTAATAACTGTTTATAGCAGCCTAGCAATAAATCCATAGGTGCCCTTTGACAATATATTATTTTTGCATTCGGTAACGCTTTGGCTATTAAACCAATCGCTTTATAGTTAAGTGGCATTTTATCAGTAAAGTAATCTTGGCTATTAATGTGTGTTGTCAATGATAAGTATTGCTCGCCAATTTCTTGCCAATGGCTTTGTGTGAGTTCTGTTGCCCAATATGGAAAGTTTTGATTAGGTTTGATTTTGCGCAAAATATCCTGTGTCGCTTGGGCTAATTCAAAGAGCTCGTCACCACCGACGACTCTCGGGTGTGCTGAAATAACTTGTTCTGCCAGTGTTGAGCCAGAACGAGGTAAGCCACAAATAAAAATAGGACTATCAGAAGAATTAGCTGCATTGATAACTTTATCGATAGCGAAATCACTCTCTTTAGAAAGTAAACTCTCATTGTAAGATTGCGCTATAGACTTATGTTCATCAATTTCACTTTGATGATGATAAGTTAAGATTTTTCGTTGAAGTTTCGCACCTAATTCAAGAAAGTCGAATGCCAATTGATATTGAGCACTTTTGTCATAATGTTTGAATAGTGTATAGGCACTATAGACTTGATTTTTTGAGTTTGTCTGTTCGGTTTTCGATAAAATATCGGATAAGGATATGAGCTCTTTAGCTGATAAATATTCCTGCAACTCTGCCCTATGCCAATAAGCGGCAGCATCATTAGGCTTTAGTGAAATGCAGGTGTTAAAGCATTTAACAGCTGATGTGAATTTTCCCGCATCTTTGTACATAATACCTAAAGCGTTTTGCCAATTTATGTTCTGAGGCTCAAGCTTTACCGCTTTTTCCATTGCCAAAATTGCTTTATCAGCTTGGCGTAAAAATCGATAAGCATTTGCTAAAATATGATGACTTTTCGAATCGTTGGGATTAGTTGAAAGTGCGCTATGAGCGATTAATCGCAATTTTTTATAACTTTGCTGAAAGGTATACACTTGATATAAAGCATAATAACTTACTAATGATTGCGGTTTTTGTTGAATTATTTGTGTTGCTAATTCAATAGTGCGCTGCTCTTGACGCGCTATAACAGCTTTATTGAGCATGTTCTCAGCTTCAGCCAATGTATGAAAACTAGTTTCGTTATTGATGTCTATTTGAATTTCATATCTTTCTTTCATATCTTTTCATTTTCGCTAAGTAAAAGGTGATCCTAAAGAGGCGTTTAAGTAAAGAATAGCACTTTATTATAATAGTAATAAACAATTGACAGCGCTGTCAATGGTGTTAATGTAAACCTATTATTAATGAATATTTATTAAATATAACCAAAGTGAAGTCACGTGTTGGCTTATTAAGTGAAAATAATATTGAGTGGAATTGATGAAACATAATTTATTAGTCGTACTTCTTGGTGCGAGTTTGTTAGTAACGGGTTGTGATCAAACGCAGAAAAAAACAACCTCCGCAGAAGCTGTAAAGTCGCAAAAGGAAAGTACTATAAAACCTGCGGCACAAGGCGATATTAATCAAATTGCCAACGAACTGCAGGTTAAATACAGTTTAATAACCAATATACCAACAAACAAATGTGATCAAACTAAAGCAAACAAAGCATGTTTTGAGGTTGAATTAAGCTTAACTGCCAAACAAGCGATTACTGTTAATAATTGGCAGATATATTTCAGTCAAATTTCTCCAATTCAGTCATCAATTAGTGATGAATTTTCAGTTAAACACGTCAATGGCGACCTTCATCAAATAACTTTATCTAGCAATTTTAAAGGTTTTTCTAAAGGAGAAACCAAATTATTGCGCTTTCGTGCGAATTTTTGGATGCTTTCTCAAACCGATGCGCTGCCAAATTATATTGTTGCAACGGCACAAGAGGGATCATCGATAGAGCCGAAGGTGATTGAAAGTACAAAAATTGCCATTGATAGTGACACAGGCCTAGAGGTTTTGCCTTATGTAGTCGACTTAACAGATGAGAAAAAACACTTTAAGCGTAGTGAGATTGACAAAACGCAGTGGCTTAATAATCAGACATTATTTGTTCGAAACGAGAAATCATTAAGTCAAGTTAAGGAAAACTCTAACAATGTTATAGCTAATGTGATTATTCCAACGCCTAAAAGTATTGAAATAGACAAAAATAACGAAAAATTATCGATAAAAAATGGTATCGCAGTAAATTGGGGCAATGTTCAAGCACAAGAGGTGAGTGCTGCCTTTGATCGTTTAGCGATACTTGGTTTAAAAAGCCACCATTTAGGTGTGCCGCTAATACTAAAAATAACGCCGAACGAAAGCGCTAAAATTGGGGCTTATCAATTAAATATCACAGAGAATGTTATCAATATTACTGGTGTTGACAGTACGGGGGTCTTCAACGGCTTACAATCACTAGCAAGTTTGATCACCTTAGGCAGTAATGAATTACCATTATTATCGATTGAAGATGAACCACACTACGAATTTCGCGGTATGTTGGTTGATGTTGCACGTAACTTTCATAGCAAAGCCTTTATTTTAAAGCTACTTGATCAGATGTCAGCTTATAAATTAAATAAATTACATTTGCATATGGGTGACGATGAAGGCTGGCGTCTTGAAATTCCAGGTTTTCCTGAACTTGTTGAAACTAGTAGTCAGCGCTGTTTTGATAAAAATGAACAGCACTGTTTAATGCCACAATTAGGGGCGGGTTTAAATACTAATAATTCAGTCAATGGCTATTATTCAGTTGCAGATTACCAAGAAATTCTACAAGCGGCGACTGCTCGTCATATTCAAGTGATCCCGTCTTTGGACATGCCTGGTCACTCAAGAGCGGCAATTAAAGCGATGACTGCACGTTATAATAAATATGCAATCGGTGAAGATGGAGAAAAAGCTAAACAATATCTTCTGCATGATCCTAAAGATGCTACCCAATATTCGTCAGTACAATATTATAACGACAATACCATCAATGTTTGCCTTGAATCTTCGTATACTTTTGTTAAAGACGTCATGATGCAAGTTAAAGCTATGCATGCCGAAGTCGGTCATCCTTTAACACGTTATCACATTGGTGCAGATGAAACGGCAGGGGCTTGGTTAGATTCTCCTGCGTGTAAAGAGTTTGTCGCTAATAATGATAAAGGCATTACAGAAATGAGCCAGTTAGGTGCTTATTTTATTGAACGTGTTGCTAGTATTTTATCTGACTTGGATATTGAGACTGCAGGCTGGAGTGACGGTCTAGAGCATACACGAAAAGAAAATACGCCTGCAATTGTTCAGGCCAATGCTTGGGATGTGCTCTTTTGGGGCGGACATAAAAAAGTACATAAACTTACTAATCAAAACTGGCAAATAGTGGTTTCTAGCCCAGACGTGACTTATTTTGACTTCCCTTACGAAGCAGATCCTAAGGAGCACGGTTATTATTGGGCATCACGCCATACTAATACTGAGAAAGTTTTTCAGTTTATGCCTGACAATTTGCCCATTCATGCCGAATTTTGGTTAGACCGTGAAGATAATCCTTATATTGCCGATGATAGGTTAACCAAGGATGAACAAGGAAATATTGTTTCTGCACCGATTGATAAAGGTCGTAAATTTTTAGGCTTGCAAGGGCAGTTATGGAGTGAGAATACTCGGACAGATACGATGGCAGAACACAAGGTATTTCCTCGTTTGTTAGCCTTAGCAGAGCGCGCTTGGTATTTACCGCAATGGGCAGTGCCCTATAACTATGCAGGTTACAAATATAGCCAAGAAACTCATGTTTTTAGCGATGAGTCAAAAGCTCAACGTGATGCGCAGTGGCAAGTGTTTGCGCAAACTCTGGGGAAAAAAGAGTTAGCCAAGCTTGATTTATATCAGGTCAATTATCGATTACCAACAGTCGGAGCGGTAATTAATGAGGGGATCTTAAAAGCAAATGTTGCTTTTCCTGGTATCACTATTGAGTATCTAGTAGAAAGCGCGCAGCAAAACAACTTGGCAGCTAAAAATATTTGGCAGACGTATCAACAAGCCGTACCTGTAAATTCTTCGGTAAAAATACGTACTAGAACGAGCGATGGTAGTCGAACAGGTCGTATTACTCAGGTTCCATACAATTAATAACGCTGCTATTGAACTATTTGCACTGATTTTAGGTTTTTTTATCATGAATGAAATCAAGGCATTATTTAATAATTCGTACAATCTGACAAAATAAAGTGCAAATTATTAAAAAAACAAATGACAACGCTGTCATTTATAGATAAGATGAATTTAAGTAATAAATAGTTTAAAGAAAAAAAGTCCTTGGTTGGACCGTTTAAAACCGTTAAATAAGATAACTTGCCATAGAGGGCAGGTGATAGAGGTTGGAATGTCTAATAGTAAGAAACTGCAGTATTTTTTGGGAATTGATGGTGGTGGTAGTAAATGTAAAGCCATTATTGTCGCTGTAAATAGTGATTCTCAAGAAAGCGAAATTTTAGGGACGGGCATTTCAGGTCCTGGTAATCCGTTGCATGGTTTCGAACAAGCAACTAACTCTATTGTTGAATCAGCAAAACTTGCCTTAAAAGATGCCGGTTTAGAAGGTATTGAATTAAGCGAAATAATTGCTGGTGTTGGCCTTGCAGGCGTTAATTTACCAGTATTATTTGAGCAAATGTCAGCATGGCAACATCCATTCAAAGAAATGTTTCTAGCGACAGATTTATTAATTGCCTGTTTAGGGGCTCATCAAGGTAATGACGGCGCAGTCATTATTACAGGAACTGGCTCTTGTGGTTTTGCTTACATAGATGGTGAAGAATTTATGCTCGGTGCACATGGTTTTCCACACGGAGATAAAGGCAGCGGCGCCTGGTTTGGTTTACAAGCGGCGAAACAAGTCCTGTTATCTGTAGACGGATTAGTTCAATTCTCCATTATGAATGATGTTTTACTTAAAAAACTCGACTGTAAAGATGAAATTGCTTTGGTGGAAAAAATCGCCGGAAAACCAGCGACTTATTATGCGCAACTAGCGAATTTAGTTTTCGATGCTGCTGAACGAGGTGATATTCTGGCAAAAAATATCGTCGCTGAAGGGGCAGAGTATATAAATAGTGTAGCGAGAATATTATGGCTGAAAAATCCTGGTTGTATGTCAATGATTGGTGGCTTAACCCCAAGATTGCAGCCTTGGTTAGATAAAGATATTAAAGCTAAGTTATCAAAACCTTTTAGTGGTCCTGAGTACGGTTCGGTACTTTTTGCTAAACAAGAAATGGCCAAAAAAGTGCTAGGACAAAAAGAAGCTGTATTGCTATAAATGAATAAATAGACAAAAGCACATTCTGAAATATACAAATAATAGGAATAGTTATGAGTTCAACTGTAATGATAGATGAAAAC
>Ga0105359_10004108_pt1 | contig 11702 bp, 8 predicted proteins | sample GOMGulsemesocosm_6_FD_83659 | JGI IMG/M metagenome (GOLD analysis project Ga0105359, IMG submission 83659) | Methane-oxidizing microbial communities from mesocosms in the Gulf of Mexico - GOM8C Gulf of Mexico | ecosystem: Environmental > Aquatic > Marine > Cold seeps | place: Gulf of Mexico... | reverse complement strand
GGCGCTGCAATACGTGCTGCACAAGTATTGCCGGTGTTGTTGGGTAATATAGGGCAAAGAGGACACGGGATTCTGGGTAGTTATGGTAAAGCTTTCAATGCTAATGCAGAGTTGCAGCAAAAGGCTGATCTGCCAGAGTCAAGCCAGCGTAGGGTGTTTAATATAGTGGATGTCGCTACGCATTTGCTTGACGCACAAATGCGCTGTCCTATTAATGCTTTGTTTATCTATAATCATAATCCGTTGGCTACCCACCCAGATCAGAACAAGATGCGTCAGGCGCTGTCTCAAGAGCGGTTATTTATTGTCGGTTGCGATCTGCAGCTCAATGACAGTATGTTGTATGCCGATGTGATTTTACCGGCGGCTAGCCATTTCGAACATCAGGATGTGTATTCAGCTTATGGGCACGGTTTTTTGCAGCGCGCCGAGGCGGTTATTCCGCCAGTCGGTGAAGCGCTGGCAAATACCGAAATATTCAGGCAGCTGGGAAAGCGGTTCGGTTTTAGCGATGATGCTTTTACCGATACAGACAGTCAGTTAATCGATCAGGCGTTTCATTTAGATAAAGGTCGGCATGGCGTGTCCAGTGCCTCGCAGCTCAACACAGACCAGGTTGTTACTATGCAAGATGTAGATCGGCTGTGATTGTCAGAGGGGCTGTTAGATACTGACAGCGGTCTCATTGAGTTGTATTCACAGCAGTTGCAGCAACAATTTAACAGACCTTTGCCGAAATTTTTGAGTGTGGAAAAACACGCACCCTTTATTTTGCTGAGTCCAGCATCGGATCGACGCATTAACAGCTCCTTTGGTGCCAGTAGCAAAAATAGCGTAGAAATGTTGGAAATAAATCCTCAAGATGCGAATAGATTGGGCATAGAGCATGGGGATCAGGTGATAGTGTCCAACACGCTGGGAGAAGTGCAGCTATGCGCCAATGTTACCGATGCAATCGCTTTGGGGGTGCTCTGTTGTGAAAAGGGCGCCTGGTGTGCAAGCAGTGTCACAGGTCAGAGCGTGAATGCGCTGATTAGCAGTGAAAGCAAAACGGACATTGGTGAGGGAGCGGCTTACTATGATACTTTTGTGTATGTGAAGAAAGTGGATTCAAGTAATGAGTAGGAAGTGATAAGTAATAAGTAATAAGTTGGAAGTTGGAAGTTGGAAGTTGGGAGTTGGAGGTAGAAAATAATTAGCCATAAAAAAACCAGCTAGTTAGCTGGTTTTTTTTGGCTGTTAAAATTACTTCTTAGGGTAATCTCTGGCGGTAGGGCCCTTGTAGAGCTGGCGAGGGCGGCCAATTTTATTAGGCTCTGAATGAAACTCGTTCCAGTGAGATATCCAGCCGATGGTGCGCGACAAGGCAAAAATAACGGTGAACATACTGCTTGGGATGCCTATGGCTTTTAAGATAATACCCGAGTAGAAATCAACATTAGGGTAGAGCTTGCGTTTGACAAAATATTCATCCTGCAGCGCTATTTGCTCTAGCTGTTTGGCGATTTCCAGCATTGGATCATCGGTGATGCCAAGTTCCGCCAGTACATCATCACAAGTCTGTTTCATCACGTTGGCGCGTGGATCGAAATTGCGATATACCCGGTGACCAAAGCCCATCAGGCGGAAGCTGTCTTCAGGATCTTTAGCGCGGTTAATGAAATCCGGGATGTTTTTGGCATCGCCGATTTCTTCAAGCATATTCAGAACAGCTTCGTTGGCGCCGCCGTGTGCTGGCCCCCAAAGAGTTGCAACACCTGCGGCAATGCATGCAAAAGGGTTGGCTCCAGAGGAGCCCGCCAGGCGCACAGTAGAGGTAGAGGCGTTTTGTTCGTGATCGGCATGCAATAGGAAGATACGGTCCATCGCTTTAGAGAGTATCGGGTTAGGCTGGTACTCTTCGCAGGGGTTGCCAAACATCATGTGCAAGAAATTTTCGGCGTAACTTAGATCATTGCGTGGGTACTGGAATGGCATGCCGATGCTGTATTTGTAACACATAGCAGCGATAGTGGGCATTTTAGCGATCAAGCGGAATGCACATACTTCGCGGTGTTTAGCGTCGTTGATGTCCAGGGAGTCATGGTAAAAGGAAGACAGGGCGCCGACTACAGCGACCATGATGGACATCGGGTGGGCATCGCGGCGAAAGCCCTGGAAAAAATGATGCATCTGTTCGTGCACCATAGTGTGACCTTTGACTGTGTTGACAAATTTTTCAAGTTGCTCAGCAGTCGGCAGGTCGCCATTTAATAGTAGATAACATGTCTCTAGGTAACTGGAATGCTCTGCGAGCTGCTCAATAGGATAGCCGCCGTGTAGCAGAATTCCCTTACCACCATCTATGTAAGTAATCTTAGATTCGCAGGCAGCGGTAGAGACAAAACCTGGATCATAGGTAAACAATCCATGTCCAGTGAGTGGGCGTACATCTATGACATCCGGGCCTTCGGTACCAGAAAATACCGGTAATTCGATTTCGCCATCAAAACCGTCAACCTTTAGTTTTGCGATCTTATCAGCCATAGAAAGCTCCTTTAAATAAGTAAATTTATTATCTAAGTCTCATAATTATAGATTAATTGACTACAATTATTGAGTGAGATTAGTAATTTGGATCCCAAATATAGGGATTAAGTCGAGATTGTCAACAAAAACAAGCTCATATTTTGTCTTCGCATAGCTGTCAAAATACCTGGCAGCTTGATGTATGTGGGTCTTGCGAGCATCCAGGGTCGACTTTTATAGTCTGATCATAAATGTTCGAAATCTGTAAAATGAATATTTTGCCTGTATGTTATAAATTGTACAATTATTCATTAGTCTAATATCCATGCTTAAGATTTGCGCTTAAAATCTTTAGAAAATGTAGCTAGTTGCGAGCTGCGCGTTGTGAATCTACAGCGAACTCGCTATAATGCTGCGGCAGTTTTTACTGCCACGAAGAAGGATTGGCAAAGTATCTATTAAATACAAGACCTGTCCCAGAATCTTGTTCGTTGAAACCATAACAAGTGTGAAATGAGCCGTGAAAAAAAATAGACCAGTAAACTTAGATTTTAGCACCATTCATATGCCGCTTCCGGCAATAACTTCAATTCTGCATCGTATATCGGGAATAGCACTGTTTTTTGGTGCGGTATTCATGATGTACGCGTTGGGATTGTCTTTAGAGTCAGAGGCCGGTTTCCAAGAAACGATCACCATGTTTGAAGAGAGTATCTTTGCGAAGTTAATCGCATGGGGGCTTCTCTCTGCATTGGCGTATCACAGTGTTGTAGGCATAAAGCATTTATTTATGGATGCTGGCCACTTCGAAGAGCTTGAAAGTGGCATGTTAGCCGCAAAAGCTGCTCTGGTAATATCCGGAGTATTAATTGTATTAGCGGGGGTCTGGATATGGTAACTAATGTCACTAGCTTCGGACGAAGCGGATTGTACGACTGGATGATCCAGCGTGTCACTGCTGTAGTACTGCTAGCTTACACTTTGTTTATAGTTGGGTTTTTATTAATTACTCCAGATGTGGATTTCCAGCAGTGGCAAGCACTGTTTGCAAATACTGCAATGCGGATTTTCACGCTATTGCTAGTGTTGTCTTTCGCCGCCCATGCGTGGATCGGTTTATGGTGTGTCACAACTGACTACATACCGATGACAGGTCTACGTTTTCTAGTTCAAGCCGTTACCGGTTTAATGACGTTTGTCTACGTTGCTTGGGCTATTCATATTATCTGGGGTGTATAAACGATGAATAATCTTCGCACACTAACATTTGACGGTATCGTCATTGGCGGTGGTGGTGCAGGCATGCGTGCGGCACTACAGCTGGCACAAGGCGGTTTGAATACTGCTTGTATCACTAAAGTTTTTCCAACCAGATCGCACACAGTATCCGCCCAGGGCGGTATTACTTGTGCTATCGCCAGTTCTGACCCAAATGATGATTGGCGTTGGCACATGTACGATACCGTTAAAGGCTCTGATTACATCGGAGACCAGGACGCTATCGAGTATATGTGTCAAATCGGCCCGCAGGCTGTTTATGAACTCGATCACATGGGTATGCCGTTTTCACGTACTGAAGAGGGGCGTATTTATCAGCGGCCTTTCGGTGGGCAGTCGAAAAATTTCGGTGAAGGTGGTCAAGCGGCCCGTACTTGTGCGGCAGCAGACAGAACCGGGCATGCATTGTTACATACCTTATACCAGGCAAACTTAAAGGCAGGTACTACTTTTTTAAATGAGTGGTACGCGGTTGACTTAGTTAAAAATGCAGAAGGTGATGTTGTAGGTTGTATTGCTATCAATATCGAAAATGGCGAAACAGTTTACGTACAAGCTAAAGCGACAGTGCTGGCGACAGGTGGAGCGGGGCGTATCTACTCTTCTACCACTAACGCGTTGATTAATACTGGCGACGGTGTCGGAATGGCGCTGCGCGCAGGTGTTCCCTGTCAGGACATGGAAATGTGGCAGTTCCACCCCACCGGTATCGCCGGAGCAGGGGTTCTGGTTACAGAAGGTTGTCGTGGAGAAGGTGGCTATCTTATCAACAAGGATGGCGAACGTTTTATGGAGCGCTATGCTCCCAACGCTAAAGATCTAGCCGGTCGTGACGTCGTGGCTCGCTCGATGATTCTGGAGATTTTAGAAGGGCGTGGCTGTGGTGAAAACGGCGATCACGTTATGCTGAAGCTCGATCATTTGGGCGCTGATGTGCTTGAAGAGCGTCTGCCAGGTATTTTAGAGCTATCTCGAACCTTCGCAGCTGTTGATCCTATCAAAGAGCCGATTCCAGTCGTTCCTACTTGCCATTATATGATGGGTGGTGTAGTTACCAACATCGCAGGTCAGGCGCTGTCACCGAGCAAAGAGAGCGGCGGTGAAGATACCGTTATACGCGGTCTGTTTGCCTGTGGAGAAGTAGCCTGTGTATCAGTTCACGGAGCTAACCGTCTAGGCGGTAACTCACTGCTCGATTTAGTGGTGTTTGGTCGTGCTGCTGGTATTGAAATTGAGCGTCAAATGCGTGAGGGCTACGAAGTAGTTAATCCGACGGATGCTGATATCGAAGTTGCCATGACGCGCTTAAATCGTCTTAACAACAGTGAAGGTGGTGAGAGTGTAGCGCAAGTGCGTACGGATCTGCAGAGCACTATGCAGTTGTATTTTGGTGTGTTTCGCGACGGCGAGAGCATGTTGAAAGGTCTGGAGCTGTTAAGCGAGTTACGCAAGCGGGTTGAAAACTTAGCGCTTGATGATAAGAGTTTGTCTTTTAATACCGCGCGTATAGAAGCATTAGAGTTGGAAAACTTGATGGAGGTTGCCGAGGCAACTGCAATCGCCGCTGAAATTCGCAAGGAGTCACGAGGTGCACACGCCCGTAACGATTTCGATTCTCGCGATGATGAAAACTGGTTGTGTCACTCAGTGTTCTTCCCAGATGATAAGACAATTGGTAAGCGTGCGGTAAACTTCGCGCCTAAAACCATGAAGCCTTTCCCACCTAAAATTCGTGTTTACTAAGAGGTCGCTACGATGTTAGTTAGTGTTTATCGTTACAATCCCGAAGCGGATGATGCCCCATATATGCAGGATATCCATATAGATATCCCCGGTGGCAAAGATATTATGGTGTTGGATCTGCTGCAGCTGTTAAAAGACAAAGATCCTTCGCTGGGTTATCGTCGCTCCTGTCGTGAGGGTGTATGTGGCTCAGACGGCATGAATATGAACGGCAAAAATGGTCTGGCTTGTATTACTCCGCTATCGGCGGTAGTAAAAAAAGACAAGTTAGTGCTGCGTCCATTACCGGGTCTGCCCGTTATTCGCGATTTAGTGATTGATATGGCTCAGTTCTATGCTCAGTACGAGAAGATCAAGCCGTTTCTGATCAATAGTACGCCGGCACCGGCGATTGAGCGTCTGCAATCCCCGGAGCAACGCGCTGAATTGGATGGTTTGTACGAGTGTATTTTGTGCGCTTGTTGCTCAACCGCCTGTCCGTCATTTTGGTGGAATCCGGATAAGTTTATCGGGCCCTCTGGTTTGCTACAGGCTTATCGCTTTCTGGCAGATTCACGTGATACAGCACAGGCAGAACGCCTGGCGGATCTGGATGACCCTTTCAGTGTATTTCGCTGTCATGGAATCATGAACTGTGTCAGTGTCTGTCCTAAAGGTTTGAACCCTACTAAGGCAATAGGCAAGATTCGCAATATGTTGCTGCAAAGAGCAACTTAATCAATCCATTTTAAAAGGCGCTTTTAGCGCCTTTTTTTATGTTTGTTAATATTGTTGTCGGCGCTGTAGAATATTTTGTTATTCGATCTGATGGTTCCAAGTTTGATGGTCACTGTGCAAAGTTGTATCTCACTTAGTATTTCTTGAAATAGAAGCTATAGTTATTGATGTGATTAAAATTTATACTTTTTTCGTGTGACTTCTTAGACTAATTTTTATCTTGTTTATATAGAAATATTCTATTAAAAATTATTTTAACATCTATGTCGTCTAATAAATGTTTCGGTACATACGCTCAATCACGGTTTCTTTAGTGGTATTTACAAGTGTACATAAAAATATATTTTGTGATTTTCATTCTCGCTAGGTTTTGTTACTGAAGAAAAGTTACATTGGCCTTGGAGGCTAAAGCCGCTTAAAGCAAGCTAATGCTTATTTCTTTGCTATAAAGCGTTAAAAATAGATGAGATAGGTGAGTTCTAGCTGTGTAAAGGCGCTGACAAAACGCGTACAATGCATCGCGTATGCCAATTAATACGACGGTTTGCTAGATAATTTAAAGAAAACGACAGCAGTTCCGTAAAAAGCGTGAGAAAGTGACAGTCTTAAGAGCTGAATTTCAATAGCTTTTAGACAGTGCTTGTCACGCTTTTTAACGGGCTGCAAATTCAGGGTGGTCAGCTAATGCAAGAAAGCATGATGGAGTTGTTGTGGAAAAATGCTCATCTTTACGGTGGGAATTTGTCATACATAGAGCAGCTTTACGAAACATATTTACGGGATCCTAACGCTGTCAGTGATGAATGGCGCAAAGAGTTTGACCAACTACCTGATGCTTCCTACGAAAATGTAGTTGACGTAGAGTTAGCGCCGATAAGAGAGCAGTTTCGCGAGTATGCTAAATCTGCTCGCTCTGCGCAAGTTACGGCTGTTGGTTCCGTCTCTGCAGAACACGAGGCGAAACAAGTTTTAGTCTTGCGTATGATCAACGGGTATCGGGTGCGTGGCCATCAAGAGGCGAAAATCGATCCGTTGAACTTGATGCAAAGAGATTCTATCCCTGACCTCGATCCGGCATTCCACAGTTTGAGTGATGCTGACCTGGATACCTCTTTTTCTCAAGGTACCTTGCAATTCGGTTCAGAAACAGCAGCTTTACGAAATATAATCAGTGATCTGAAAAAGACCTATTGTGGTTCGATAGGCTCTGAATATATGCACATCGTCGATACCGTCGAAAAGCGTTGGATTCAGCACCGTCTGGAACCCACTCGCTGCCAACCAAAGTTAAGTAAAGAAGATCGTGTACACATTTTAGAGCGATTGACTGCTGCTGAGGGTTTGGAGAAGTATTTGGGATCTCGCTTTGCCGGCGCCAAACGTTTTGGTTTGGAAGGTGCTGAAGCGCTGATAATTTCTCTGGACGAGACCATCCAGCGCGGTGGAGCAAACGGCGCTAAGGAAGTGATCATAGGTATGGCCCATCGCGGTCGATTAAATACTCTGGTTAACATCTTTGGTAAAAATCCCGCTGATTTATTTGGTGAATTTGAAGGCAAAAAGCTGGTCCTGAATAAATCTGGTGACGTTAAGTACCACCAGGGGTTTTCTTCAAATGTTAATACTTCAGGTGGTGAAGTTCACCTGGCTATGGCCTTTAATCCCTCTCACTTAGAGATAGCAGCACCTGTTGTTGAAGGTTCAGTACGTGCACGCCAGGATCGTCGCAACGATCCAGATGGAACGACAGTAATACCTGTAAGTATTCACGGCGATGCAGCTTTCGCAGGACAGGGAGTTGTGACTGAAACTTTCCAGATGTCGCAAACGCGCGCCTATAAAACTGGCGGTACTATTCACATAGTGATTAATAACCAGGTGGGCTTTACCACTTCCAGAAAAGAAGATGCCCGCTCCACGGAGTATTGTACTGACGTCGCTAAAATGATCCAGGCACCAATATTCCACGTCAATGCCGATGATCCTGAAGCTGTTCGCTTTGTTACTCAAGTGGCCATTGACTACAGAACTGAGTTTAAACGCGATGTGGTGATAGATCTTGTCTGTTACCGACGCCGGGGGCACAACGAGGCAGATGAGCCCTTTGGTACTCAGCCGCGCATGTACACGGCCATTAAAAAGCAGAAAACCACTAGAGCGCTGTACGCTGAAAAGCTGATCAACGATGGCATAGTCACCGCTATCGAAAGCAAAGGGATGGAAAAAGACTACCGTGGAGCCCTGGAAAATGGCGAGCATGTAGCAAAAGCATTAGTGATGAAACCAAACACTGAGTTGTTTGTTGATTGGAAGCCTTATCTAGGCTTGGATTGGTCGTTTGATTGTAATACCGCCGTTGATCTAAAGCTGATCCGAGAGCTAAGCGATAAACTTAGCAAAGTACCTGAAGGCTTTGAAGTGCAGCGCCAGGTGCAAAAGATCTACGACAACCGCCAAAAAATGGCCGCTGGCGAGATCGAATGTAACTGGGGTTTCGCTGAAACTATGGCCTACGCCACCACGTTAGCAGAAGGTTTTCCGATCCGTTTTACCGGTCAGGATGTTGGCCGTGGCACATTCTCACACCGTCACGCAGTATTGCACGATCAGGCTCAGGGTGGAGACTACACGCCGCTTAAGCACATCGCGGATGATCAGCCGACGTTTGAACTGTACGATTCTTTCCTCTCTGAAGAGGCGGTGTTGGCTTTTGAATATGGCTACGCTACGACTATGCCAAATGTTCAAGTTATCTGGGAAGCGCAGTTTGGTGATTTTGCCAACGGTGCTCAAGTGGTAATCGACCAGTTCATCACCTCAGGTGAGCAGAAGTGGGAAAGACTATGTGGCTTGACACTGCTGTTACCACACGGCTTTGAAGGTCAGGGGCCAGAGCACTCCTCGGCGCGCCTGGAACGTTTTTTGCAAATGTGTGCCGAGCATAATATTCAGGTTTGTACGCCGACTACCCCCGCGCAAATATTCCATCTATTACGCCGACAGATTGTCAGGCCGCTGCGCAAGCCGCTGATTGTTATGTCGCCTAAAAGCTTGCTTGGCCACCGCCAGGCAACTTCGCCGATAGAAGCACTATCGACCGGCACTTTTGAACCCGTGTTGGCCGAAACTGAAAATCTCGAGCCTGAAAAAGTCAAACGTCTGGTTTTATGTGGTGGTAAGTTATATTACGACTTGTACAACTATCGTCAGGAAACTGGTCGCGATGATGTGGCAATTGTCAGAATTGAGCAACTCTACCCATTCCCGGATGATCATCTTTTAGATGCCATCAAAGATTATAAACATCTTGAGTCTGTAATCTGGTGCCAGGAAGAACCGATGAACCAAGGTGCCTGGTACAGCACTCAACACCGCGTTCGCAACGTGTTGGAGAAAAGTCATCCTAACCTTAAATTGCACGGTATCGGTCGCCCGCATGCCGCCGCTCCTGCAGTAGGTTATATGTCAGTACATTTAGAACAGCAAAAAACTCTTGTTGAAGATGCCATTAACGGTTAATCGAGCAGCTACTTGCAAAGAGCAAGTAGCTTATTTGAGCTTATGAAAGGAACAGATATGTCCATCGAAATTAAAGCACCTACTTTTCCAGAATCTGTTGCCGATGGCACAGTGGCTACTTGGCACAAGCAGCCAGGTGAAGCATGTTCAGCTGATGATTTAATAGTTGATATTGAAACAGACAAAGTAGTGTTAGAAGTTGTAGCACCTGCAGACGGCGTAATCGGCGAAATTCTTGCAGCTGAGGGCGATACTGTGCTGTCAGACCAAGTGATTGGTCGTTTCGAAGCGGGAGCAGCTGGCGCTGAGGCACCGGCTGAAACAGCCGCTGCGGTTAGTGCAGAGGCTAGCGGTGACGACAAAGTAGGCCCGGCGGCACGTAAATTAATTGAAGCTAATAATTTAGATGCAGCAGCGATCAGCGGCACCGGGAAAAATGGCGGTGTCACTAAGCAGGACGTGCAGAACTTTATCGATTCAGCCGCTAAACCTGCTGCTGCGACTGCAACCCCAGCGCCTGCTGCTGCACCATTAGCAGCGGGTGAGCGCGTTGAAAAACGTGTACCTATGACGCGACTGCGCGCTACTATCGCCAAGCGCTTAGTGGAAGCACAGCAGACAGCTGCAATGTTAACGACTTATAACGAAGTTAACATGGGTCCTATCATGGAGCTGCGCAAACAGTATAAAGATCTGTTTGAGAAGACGCACAATACACGTCTGGGCTTTATGTCTTTCTTTGTCAAAGCGGCGACTGAGGCGTTAAAGCGCTATCCAGCAGTCAATGCGTCGATCGACGGCAATGAAATGGTTTTCCACGGCTATCAGGATATTGGTGTCGCAGTTTCTACCGACCGAGGTCTAATGGTTCCGGTACTGCGTGATACAGATAGCATGGGGCTGGCGAAAATCGAATCTACTATACGTGACTTTGGCATGCGTGGTCGAGATGGTAAGTTAGGCCTTGATGATATGGCAGGAGGTACTTTTACTATCACCAACGGTGGTGTATTTGGATCGCTATTATCAACACCTATCCTAAACCCGCCGCAGACGGCTATTTTAGGTATGCACAAGATTCAGGAACGTCCGATGGCAGTCAATGGCCAAGTAGTGATTCAGCCAATGATGTACTTAGCGCTCTCCTACGATCACCGTATGTGTGATGGTAAAGAGGCGGTACAGTTCCTAGTGGCCATCAAAGATTTGTTAGAAGATCCTACTCGCATACTACTTGATATATAATTCGCTTTACAGGGAGCAGCAGCTCCCTGATTTTCTACTTAAGGGTGTGCTATACAAGCTCGCCGTATAAGACCAGGTAAATTCAATGTCTGAAAAATTTGATGTAATAGTAATTGGTGCCGGCCCCGGCGGATATGTAGCGGCGATCAGAGCTGCACAGCTGGGATTGAAAACAGCGTGTGTTGAGAAGTGGGTCAATGAAAAAGGCGCTACTGTACTTGGCGGTACTTGCCTTAACGTTGGCTGTGTGCCATCAAAGGCTCTATTAGAATCAACCCATAAATTCCACGATACCCAGCATAAAAATGCGGTACATGGAATCAGTGCCGAAAACGTCACTATGGACGTTAAACAGATGGTTGCTCGTAAAGACAAGATTGTCGGCAACTTAACGACGGGCATTACTGGATTATTCAAAGCTAATGGTGTCACTACCCTCGCGGGAATGGGCAAACTGCTATCGGGTAAAAAAGTTGAAGTGACAGCTGCTGATGGCAGTGTGTCAGTATACGATGCAGAAAATGTAATACTTGCATCTGGATCGCTTCCTGTGAATATTCCTCCAGCACCTCTAACTGAAGGTCTGATCTTGGATAATGAAGGCGCACTGAATATCGATGAAACTCCTGGGACTCTTGGGGTTATCGGCGCGGGTGTTATCGGTCTGGAAATGGGCTCCGTGTGGGCCAGAT
>Ga0105359_10004106_pt1 | contig 11705 bp, 8 predicted proteins | sample GOMGulsemesocosm_6_FD_83659 | JGI IMG/M metagenome (GOLD analysis project Ga0105359, IMG submission 83659) | Methane-oxidizing microbial communities from mesocosms in the Gulf of Mexico - GOM8C Gulf of Mexico | ecosystem: Environmental > Aquatic > Marine > Cold seeps | place: Gulf of Mexico... | reverse complement strand
CCCGAGGTAATGTGACTTAGGTTGTGTGTTGTCGAAACCTCTTAATGACGATGGTAGTGTGACTTAGGTTACGATAAGCCCATATGAGAATAGGACATTGCTAAGCTTCTATTAAGAGAAAGCCGGTAACTGATGTTACGGGCTTTTTTGCGTCTGCGTGTTAATTGTTAATTTCTACAAGCAAATCATTAATAGTGTTATCACCTCAGCCACGAGGTCGTGTGACTTAGGTTACGATAAGCCCATATGAGCCTGCTCCTGTGCATCCTGCACTCGCGTCATTAGTGAATCCGACATTTCTAAGTTTTTAATTTAAAAGCTGATGGTATATTTTTATTGCTTCTGAAGTTTTACTATATAATACAAACACATTAATGAAGTTTCTATTAATCGTATTAACTACCATAGCGCAATTTCATTTCGAACATATGATTTATTGATAAATGTTGATGATCAGATGAGAATGAGCTTATAGTGGAGGAGTAATTCCATTTATAGAGTGCTATAGAAATAATGAGTGCATCGCCCATATCACCTTTCTCAAAGGCAGAGGTCAAACGTGCCTCCAATATCGCCTTAATGTCGTTATTAAATTTGACTTTCCTACCAGCTATTTCTTTTATTTGGTTACTAATGCAGTTAAAAAATAACCTTGAAGACCAGTTTAGTGCATATTATTTGAAATTTAGCATTAGACTTAACATTTTTGCTCTTCTGGCTCTTGGTGTTATTACTGGTTTCATGATTGCTGTTGGTGGTTTTAACTCCGCTTGGACATGGGTCTATGTGATCAGCTATTTCACACTCGTACATTCAGTTTTTATTTTATGTGCAGTATGGGCAATGACTCGGGCTTGGTCAGGGAAAAAATTGACTAAAAATTAACATTAGCGTTTTTATATAATAATTATCATAAAACAGATGTTAAAAGCACTGACAGTAGTATGAAAAATTCGTTAAAATGGCAAACCTAAATAATGCTAAAAGATAGGACTTTCCGTGGTAGCTGATGCGATACGCCTTAATAAGTTTATTAGTGATTCAGGTTTTTGTTCTCGAAGAGAAGCCGATAAATTAATAGAAAAAAAACGAGTCAGAATTAACGGCAATATTCCTGAACTTGGTACTAAGGTTCAACTGGGTGATAAAGTCACAGTGGACGGTTACCTAATTAAGGCTAGTGCTAAAAATAAGTCCGATCGTATCTATATTGCATATAATAAACCTATTGGCATCACTTGTACGACGGAAAGCCATGTTCGCGGAAACATTATCGCTGCTATTGGGCATAGTAAGCGAATATTTCCCATTGGACGCCTCGATAAGCCCTCAGAAGGTCTGATTTTTTTGACCAGTGATGGTGATATCGTTAACAAAATTCTTAGGGCTGAAAATGCTCATGATAAGGAATATATTGTCAGTGTTGATAAACCAATTAGTGAGCGCTTTATTGACAGAATGTCAAAGGGAGTACCAATTCTAGGCACAATTACCAAGCCTTGTACTGTCATCATGCAAAGTAAATTTGTGTTTCGTATTATATTAACACAGGGGTTGAACAGGCAAATTCGTAGAATGTGTGAATATTTGGACTATGAGGTAAAAACGTTAAAACGTTCCCGTATTATGAATGTTACATTAGATTCTCTAAAGTCTGGAGAGTGGCGAGAGCTTACTGCAGGGGAAATGGCTGAAATTAATCGTGCTGTCGCGAATTCAACTAAAACAGCAAATGGTGAACCTGACCAGCAGCCTGATGATGTAGAAAATAAAAAAACATCAATAGATACATCGAATCTAGACTTTAAACGTACCAAAAATAAGAAACTCATCACGAATAAAAAGCCTAAATTAAGCCTTAATAAAAAGTAGTGTGCTTTACTCTAGAGTCTCTTGCATTACTCGGTAAGCTTCTCTGTGTTGCTCTTATAGTAGAAAACAATTAGGTAAGTTGCGCTAAAAATTCATTAATAAATAGTATTGATAATACCTATATTTACATAATTGCAGCATACAAAAAAGGAGCGATTAAGCTCCTTTGTTGTCTAGATTATTAACAGGAAATCAATTTTCACGTAGCGCTCTAAAACCGATGTAATTAGAGCGAAAACTATTCGATAGCTCTAAACGTACAGATGTTCTAGCAAGTTTAGGTGCAAAGTTCCATGAGCCCCCGCGAGCAACGATATCTTTTCCTTGGGTTATCTCCCACACATTACCAACAGTATCAAATAAGCCAAAAGCATTGGCTCTAAATGATTTTACTGGTGCCGTGCTTTGATTCGACCATTTACTACCGCAATAGGCGCAATTAGCTTTACCATTACCGACATCATTTCCCCACCAATAATTGTCTGCGCTGCCAGCGCGAGCAACATATTCCCACTCTTTTTCATTAGGTAGGCGGTATCTACGGTCAGTTGTTTTAGATAACCAGTTTAAATAGGAACGACTGTCCTTTTCACTAACACATACTACCGGGTGCTCATCTGATTGCTTAAACCCAGGGTTACGCCAATTCAGTACGGAATCAAATTGTGGCTCACCATTTACAAATGCAGCACATCCTTCCTCAGATTCTGCTTCTGTTACGTAGTTTGTTTCTTTAATAAAACGTTTAAAGTCACCAACAGTAATTTGATTTTGGCCAATAGCAAATGCTCTTAGAATTTGTTCACTTCGTGCTGGCTTCTCATTACGTAAACCAGCACCTTTCAAATCACCTACTTGAAAGTTACCTGCTGGAATACCAATCAACTCAGGACCTAATTGGTCGTCAGGTAGAATATCCTGAATCTTCTCACCATTAGCAAGGTTTAAAGCCGCTTTTGCTAGTTCAGCTTTAATAACCATATTTTTATTTAGTTTAATGTCTTGCTCAAAATCAGCATACCCAGGTTTATTGATTACAACGTTATGACTTCCTGAAGATAACATCACAGAAAGTCTAGTTGAACCATAACTAACACCATCGATAAATACTTCATCATCGTATTGATCTGAACGGACGGTTAATTCATACATCAAACTGTCGTCATTTAACGAGAATTCTTCTGCTGCTTTATCATTAGGTATGATTTGTGCAATTTGATTTATACAATAGCGTTCGGAAATATTAAGTAATGTACAAGCTTCATTTTCAGGTAACGACCCTTGCATTTTTACTGTAATGGTAGTCCCGTAAGTTCCTTGACCACTAAATTCACCGGAAACTACTTTATGCTTTAGTAAGCGAACACGTGCTGCCGAGTCAATTTTATTTTGATTGATGCGATCCGATTCAGTAGCAGAGTTGTATAGTTTATCTAAGAAAGTCTTAGAAGCTTTTTGCTTAGCGAGTAAGTTGCCGCGAGTAATACATTTAGTAAATGTCTCTTGTGGGTCACAGTTTACCAGTTGCGTTACTTGTAGCTCGTCTTGTTTTTCAAATTCAGTACGTAAACGACCAACACGTGCAATATTTATTTCTTCAATTAATGCTTCTCGTGCATTTGCAAGAGTAAATCTGTCAAGGTTTGCTTGGCTTAACTCTGTTTTTGCATCTGCCAGATTGGAAATGCTGGCCTTAATGTTATCTTTATTTTGTTTTTGGGAGATAATTGACTGTCGGTAGGCGTTTTGAGCTTCAGCAATATCTTGATCAGGGTTATCAACCATAGCTTCATACTGTTCATTCATATGAAGTAAAGCTTGTGCTCGTAATCGTTGTAACTCTTTACCTTGCGCTCGTAAGTTAGTTAACCTTTTTTGCTCGTTAACGACTTGGTCATTCAATCCGCTTAAGGCGATAAGAAAATTGTCGTATTCGGCTTGTTTACTGGCTAATTCTACTTCTAAACTTTCGACTGTTGTATTTTGTCGTTGAGTTGTTTCAAATGCTTGGGCTGAAAAACCCATTGAAAAACAACTAACGGTAAGAGCGACTAAAGCTAAGCGCATGTTTTACATTCCCGAACAAATTTAAAGTTAATCTGAAATTACTGCAAAATCTACATTGATCTCGTTTTACAGATTTTTTTCAATTTATCATTGATATAGTTTTAATATCCTCAATCATATTTCCTCAGAGGGTAAACCGCAAGTGATAAACGCTTTATTAACTATCATTTGTTTCCTTTACTGGAATAGTGTGACTTTTATCGTTAGTTTTGCAGGCAATATGTTGTTTTTTGTAAAATTACTTACATTAATTATTACAAAACAAAGTAATAACTAGGTTTTTTAGTTAAGAGTTAAATAAATTGTAGAGTATATTTTTACGTCGTTAGGCGTTTATGTGTAAGTAGGGGGAAATTACCGAGAGTTTTATTATTGGTTATTGTGATGGCAAATATTAAAGAAAAGGGTACCTTGTTAACTGCTTTCAGTTAACAAGGTACCCTCTCTGCTTATTTTGTTTAAATTACTCTAAATTAAGTAGATTCGCGGGTGAATATTGATCGGTTAATATTCTGGTATTATCTGACCAATCTCTATGCGTTGTAGTTGATTGTATGTCACGTTGAATTGACTCTATATCTATTCCAAAAGCCGACAATTTATCAGTTAATTTGTTAACTCGTGATGCTATTTTTTCTTCACTGGGTAGGGCGTTTTTCTTGGTAAGAATGATACGGTTACTATTTTTTCTATTCGCGACATTATAAAAATCGCCAAAAACAGCATGATATGTTGCAGACTCATGTTGATATAGTTTGCTGACTGAGAAGGTATTGGCTGAAAGCACACCGTCATCACTTAATAACATTTTAGTCTCTTGGTAAAATTCCTTGGTCATTAAATGTTCGGGTATATAATCGCCATTAAAGGCATCGAGAATAATCCAGTCGTATTGTTGCTTTTTAAGTGCCGCGCGTTTAATAAATATTCGCCCGTCTTGTACAATTGAACGCACATTTTCATTTTCAAAAAAGCCAAAGTAAGTACGAGCTACTGAAATAACAGCAGGGTCAATTTCAACATTGTCAATTTTTGCATCAGGATATAATTGATGAATAGTGTTTGACATAGTGCCACCACCTAACCCGATGATTAATACTTTCTTAGGCTCATCTATCATTAATAAACTAGAGAATAAAAGTTTAGTATAATTAAAGACTAATTTTTGAGGATCACTTTTTAAAAAACAGCTTTGACTGGTCTTACTGCTTTTTACATTAAATTTTAAACAGCGTAAGTCATGCTGATCGTCTACGATAATGTTGCGATAAAGAGAACGTTCACTATGTATAATTTTGGCATTAATAATGGAACTAAAAAAAATAGATAAAATACTTAGGCTTACAATTGTCAATTTAGTCATTGTTGGCTTCCATTAAATTATTTATTTCAGGTGTCGTTAGTTTATTAAAGGTAATAGCGATTAGGCCAAGTGAAGCTAAAATAAGACTAAAACTAATAATAATATCATTTACATCAAACGCGAGTACCATATAAAAGGATGTAATTATTGTCCCCAAGGCACTACCCAAAGTTGATGTGAAATATAAGATACCAGCAGTTTGACCGCTACTTTCCTTATCTGTAACTAGTAGACGTACGGAATATGGTGAAATCATGCCTAAGATAACGGTGGGAATAAAAAACAATGCCATCGAGGCAAGTAAAGAACCATAACGACTATCTTCAATTTGAATGAATATCGATTCCATTATCACTTGTGAATATATGGCTATAGGTAAAACTGTAATACCAGCGATTATAAAAATAGTTCCATATTTATTGAGTGATGCTGCTTGGGTGGAGAGTTTGCCGCCAATTAAATAGCCCAAGGATAAACTCAGCATAAACACTGTAATTATACTTCCCCATATATGCACGCTACTACCAAAAAAAGGTGCGAGTATTCGCCCACCTAGTAATTCAATACCCATAATGGAAAAGCCACTAGAAAAAGCGAGAATATAAATTAATGGATTTTGCCAAACATGTTGATTTTTTTTCTGCATTATTTTTATTTTTATTAAGACCTAATGATGGCATTAGTCTAACGATAAGTTGTGGTAGTTGCTAGGTTTGAAAAAAGCTTGTTACATTTCTCTAATTATATGAAAAATAAACAAGCTTAGATAACGGTTTAAATACGCAATCAAAAGCTCTATTTTATGACAATAGTGTTTTTAAAAATCTCGCGGTGTGTGAGCTTTTATGTTTTGCTACTTTTTCTGGTGTACCTGTAACTAATATTTCACCACCTCCTGAACCACCTTCAGGACCTAAGTCGATGATCCAGTCAGCTGTTTTAATTACATCTAAATTATGCTCAATGACAACTACAGTATTACCGTGATCACGTAGGCGGTGTATAACTTGTAACAGTTGTTTAATATCGTGAAAATGTAATCCCGTAGTCGGTTCATCCATAATATAAAGAGTTTTACCGGTATCCCTTTTAGACAATTCTTTTGATAATTTTACTCGCTGCGCTTCACCGCCAGAAAGAGTCGTCGCTGATTGGCCCAGTTTGATATAACTTAAACCAACATCCATTAACGTTTGCAATTTACGTTTTACCGCTGGAATAGGAGCAAAAAATTCGAAGGCATCTTCAATCGTCATATCTAGTACTTCGTGAATATTTTTACCTTTGTATTTTACTTCCAAAGTTTCACGGTTATAGCGTTTACTATGACAAACATCACAAGGTACATAAACATCAGGGAGAAAATGCATTTCCACTTTAATTAATCCATCTCCTTGGCACGCCTCACAACGGCCACCTTTAACATTAAAGCTAAAGCGCCCTGGTTTATAGCCACGAGAACGGGACTCTTGAGTTGCCGCAAAAATATCACGGATAGCGCCAAATATACCTGTGTAGGTTGCTGGGTTTGATCTTGGTGTTCTGCCAATAGGGCTTTGATCAATATCAATGACTTTGTCGAGTAGTTCAAGGCCTGTGATCTTTTTGTAGGGGGCTGGTTCTTGAGTCGTAGCACCATTTAATTCTATATGAGCAAGCTTATATAAAGTATCGTTAATTAACGTTGATTTACCAGAGCCAGAAACACCAGTCACACAAGTCATCAACCCGTTGGGAATGGTTAAGTTAACATTTTTTAAATTGTTACCACTCGCACCTTTAAGTTCAACGACATTCTTTTTATCAAAAGGTACTCGTTTTTTGGGGATTTCAATACATTCTCTTCCTGAGAGATATTTACCTGTGAGTGAGTGTTCACATTGTAAAATGTCATCAATTTTACCTTGTGCAATAATTTCACCGCCATGTACACCTGCTCCGGGGCCAATATCAATAACAAAGTCAGCTGCACGGATTGCGTCTTCATCATGTTCAACCACAATCACGGTATTACCTAAATCCCTTAAATGAATAAGAGTTTTTAATAAGCGCTCATTATCACGTTGATGCAATCCAATCGAAGGCTCGTCTAAAACATACATCACCCCCACTAAGCCCGCACCTATTTGACTTGCCAATCGAATGCGTTGTGCTTCACCGCCAGACAAAGTGCCAGCTGCTCTTGATAAGTTAAGGTAGTTTAGCCCTACATTGACAAGAAAACCTAAACGGTCACAAATTTCCTTTAATATCTTTTCAGCAATCTGCCCTTTTTGTCCGGTCAAATTTAATTGTTGAAAAAAGTTAAGAGCATCGGCAATCGCATATTCTGAAACTTCGGGTAAAGGGGTATTATCAATAAAAACATTACGTGCTTCTAGGCGCAAACGACTGCCGTTACAATCAGGGCAATGTTGGCTATTAAGGTATTTTGATAATTCATCACGTACCGCATTTGACTCTGTTTCACGGTAGCGACGTTCCATATTATTGATAATTCCCTCAAAAGGGTGTTTACGAATAACGATATCACCACGATCATTCATATATTTAAATTCGATCTGTTGTTTGCCACTACCTTTTAATATCACTTGTTGGGCATCTACTGATAATTTATTGAATGACTTTTCTAGATCAAATTTATAATGATTAGCAAGAGCTTGTAACATTTGAAAATAGTAAAAGTTCTTTTTATCCCAGCCGCGAATCGCTCCGCCAGAAAGGCTTAACTCTGGATTAGTGATGATTCTATTCTCATCAAAGAACTGTTGGTTTCCTAATCCATCACAGGTTTGACAGGCTCCTGCGGGGTTGTTAAATGAAAACAAACGGGGCTCAAGTTCTTGCATACTGTAACCACAATGTGGGCAGGCAAAATTCGCTGAGAATAAAAGCTCTTCTTTATCGGGATCATCCATAAAGCCAACTTTGGCAGAGCCTGAAGTTAAACTTAATGCGGTCTCGAATGATTCTGATAAACGTAACTGTATATCTTGACGTACTTTCAAACGATCAACGACTACTTCAATGGTGTGTTTTTTATGTAGTGCTAGTGATGGAGGATCGGATAAATCACAGACTTCACCATCAATTCGTGCGCGAATATAACCTTGTGCAGCTAAGTTGTCTAACAACTTTATGTGTTCACCTTTACGTTCTTGTAATACTGGTGCAAGGATCATCACCTTGGTACCTTCTTCTAAAGCGAGTACCTTATCAACCATTTGTGACACTGTTTGTGCAGTTAATGCTTGATTATGATCTGGACAACGGGGTTCTCCAACACGCGCATATAAAAGTCGTAGGTAGTCATAAATTTCGGTGATCGTTCCTACAGTAGAGCGAGGGTTATGAGATGTTGATTTTTGTTCTATAGAAATAGCCGGTGATAAACCTTCAATGTGATCGACGTCAGGTTTTTCCATCAAAGATAAAAATTGTCGAGCATATGCTGAAAGTGACTCAACATAGCGACGTTGGCCTTCAGCGTATAAGGTATCAAAGGCCAATGAAGACTTTCCTGAGCCTGATAAACCGGTGATCACGATAAGTTTATCTCGGGGAATATCTACACTAATATTTTTTAGGTTGTGGGTACGTGCCCCTCTTACTTCTATATTTCTCATAACTGTCCACGCTAAGATAGAGTCCGTATTATTAATTAACCAAATTGACTTCTATCGCATTGGTCTTAATTGATATCACGCTAATTTAATGCTGGCATTATATACAGTGTAGTGATGTTAAAGCAAACACCTAATTATTCTTTTGTTTCGATTCGAGTGAGAGGCATCCGCAAAGAGCAATATTGTTGTTAATCTTCATTTTTGTTCAAGTCGATGCCGTGATATTATAATGTCGATTTTTTGTGTTCAAATAACAGTGGTTAATAAATGTCATGAGTGCTACCGGCTTAAATAGTATTGAAAAGAAAGCAGCATTTTCCCTTGCGGCTGTTTTTGGTTTACGTATGCTTGGTTTATTTATGATTTTGCCTGTCTTTGCTATTTATGGTGAAGAACTCGCGGGTTATAGCCCTATATGGATAGGTTTAGCTATTGGTGCTTACGGCTTAACCCAAGCGATGTTACAAATTCCTATGGGGATTTTATCCGATAAATATGGTCGTAAACCGATTATACTCATAGGGCTAGTTATTTTCCTTTTTGGTAGCATAGTCGCCGCTATGTCAGATACCATTTATGGTGTTGTTTTAGGTCGCGCTTTACAGGGGATGGGGGCAATTGCCAGTGCCGTATTAGCGCTCGCTGCGGATTTAAGTCGTGAAGAGCAACGGCCCAAAGTTATGGCGACCATTGGTATGTTTATTGGCCTATCTTTTACTTTGGCTATGGTGTTTGGTCCTATTGTTGCGCAAGCTTTTGGTTTAAGTGGATTATTTTGGTTTACTGCTGCCCTAACAATATTAGCAATGTTAATGATCCAATTTATGGTGCCATATTCGGTGAATAAAGCCCCTCGTGGTGATAATGTCGCTTTACCGGCACAACTAGGTAAACTTATCCGTCACCCGCAATTATCACGTTTAAATTGGGGCGTATTTATCCTTCATATGGCGTTAACCGCTTGTTTTGTTACTTTGCCTAAACAATTTGTAGCTAGTGGTTTAGTGTTAGAAAACCATTGGCAGCTCTATTTACCAACGTTATTGGGATCATTTTTCTTAATGGTGCCTTTTATGATTTTTGCGATTAAGAAACAAAAAGAAAAACAAATGTTTTCTGCAGCGGTGATGTTATTAACTTTATCGTTATTATTTTTATGGTATTTACCTCTTGGTTTTTGGAATTTAGTTGTACTCGTTATTATGTTTTTTACCGCATTTAATTATTTAGAGGCAACCATGCCATCGATATTATCTCGTTTAGCACCCGCTGGTGTAAAAGGCAGTGTGATGGGGATCTATTCAAGTAGCCAGTTTTTTGGTGCTTTTACTGGTGGTGTCCTTGGTGGAGCAATTGCCAGTCGTTATGGTGAGCAGACTATCTTTCTAGTTATGGCAATGATGAGCTTATTGTGGCTTACAGCCGCACTAAGTATGAAACCCTTGAAGAAATCTAAAAGCTTCAGTTTTGCGATGAATTTAACTTCTGAACAAGAAGCTGAAGGGGTTGCCGAGCAACTTATCAATATGAGTGGTGTATTGGAAGCAACTATTGTTTTGGAAGAAGCGGTAGCTTACCTTAAAGTTGATGATAAAGTTGCTGATATGGGAGCAATTAAGGCACTACTCAATCCAACTTAACCATTTTTATAATATGATTTATGTTCTACCGTACTTATTATGGGGATAAAATCAATTTATGTTGCGCCATGTATTCCTTAAATAGGTTTGAGTATCGTAAGAAATGTATGCTTTAGTGACTTGGTTATTTTAAACCCCATTAATGTTGAACCTGAATAATGATTATAAATGTTTGTTAATAATCAAAAGTTACTCGGTGTTTTTTGTGATTAATAAAGGCCAAATCAGTCAAATTCACCTTACCTATACTGTGAGATAATTTAGCTACAGTCTTTTTAGCACCATGGTGTTCAGCAAAACTAATAATATCCTTATCATTACAAACAACTTTCAGTGCTACTACTTTATAATTTAAACGAATCCCTTTGATTGATTGTGTCATCTTAAGTGATTTATCTTGTGCCGCGCTTCTACATATACTTACCAACTCTTGTTCAACATAATTGGGCATATGTATGTTTCCTGCAACTAGATTTGAACTAAAACTGGTTAACGAGACGCCAACCATAATAATTAGGGGTAGTACTTTCATATTATTCTCCTCTCTTAATCTATTTTGCTAAATTGCGGTTGTTAATATAATAGGAAGTTTGCTTAACGGCTTGATGAAAGTAATATCAAAACATGATAAAAAACTGATGGTAGTCAATTTCTACAAGCAGTTTTTTATCTGGTTATTGGTAGATAACATTGTGATGTAGATGTGAAGTTGAAAGTCGTTTGAATTAAGGGCTATTAATCTTTCGAGTTCAAATTTTGTTCAATTAAGTGTCTTCTGAATTGCGATCTTGTTATGCCGCTTAGTTGAATCTGAAGGGCAACGCTTTTTTTGGCATTTCTACTGCCTCGTTACATATTTAAGTCGAATAACTACGTTACACATGCTCCGCCTTGTATAAATACCCAATAAATCGCTGTAAAAATGCAGTCCAAAGATCAACAGACTTATAGTAATGTTATTGTTTTAATTACTAAACAAAATAAAAAGTAACATGACCATAATGAAACTAGACCATATTGTTGTTCTTATTTTAAATAGTATCTTTTTTTCCTTTAAGCGCTCACCAATATCGGCTAAGTCACTCTTCCTTCTACTAGAATTTCGCCTTTCTCTGGAGTGAGTTCTAGTGTTTTCCT